>Ga0116152_10004117_pt1 | contig 11528 bp, 9 predicted proteins | sample AD_UKC119_MetaG_FD_89894 | JGI IMG/M metagenome (GOLD analysis project Ga0116152, IMG submission 89894) | Active sludge microbial communities of municipal wastewater-treating anaerobic digesters from Hong Kong - AD_UKC119_MetaG | ecosystem: Engineered > Bioreactor > Anaerobic > Digestate...
ACGGCCCCCTGGCGGAGCATCGGGGCGAACTCGACCTTGCCCAGGTTCTGCAGGTACACCGGGGTGCCTTGCTGGTCCTTGGCCACCACGATCTGGGCTAGGTCTGCCAGGCTCTCGATCAGGCCTTCCCCCCGAATGAGGTACTGCTCATCCGCGTGCACGATGTAGCCGCCGCCCACGTTGCGGTTGTTGTTCTCCAACGCTTCGAAGACGGTGCCGAGCGAAAGCCCATACGAACGCAGCTTGCGAGGATCGAGGGTCGCTTGGTAGGTGCGCAGTTCGCCACCAAAGGAATTCACCTCCACCACCCCCGGGACCGAGCGCAGCTGGTAGGCCACCGTCCAGTCCAGAATGTCCCGCAGCTGCATCGGAGAATACCCATCGCCCCGAACTTCGAATTGGTAGATCTCTCCAAGCCCGGTCGAGATGGGCCCCATTCCCGGCTTACCATATTCCGCAGGAATGGCATCGCGCGCCTCGGCGAGCCGTTCGCCGACGAGCTGGCGGGCCCAGTACAGGTTGGTCCCCTCTTCAAAAACCACGGTCACGACCGACAGCCCAAACTTGGAGACCGATCGAATCTGTTCGATCTTGGGGAGCCCACTCATGGCCGTTTCCACGGGGAACGTGATGAAGGATTCCACTTCTTGGGGAGCCAAACCCGGACTGTTGGTGAGCACCTGGACCTGGACGTTGGTGACATCGGGGACCGCATCGATCGGCAGCTTGCGCAGCGAATCGATTCCTAGGGCCACCACCAACAGCCACCCGATGAGGACCATCAGGCGGTTGTCGAGGGAGAAATTGATGAGCTTGTTGATCATGGGATGGCGCGCTAGTGGCTGTGTCCGCCGCCGAGTTCGCCCATGCGTTCGGCCGATTTCAGGAAGAATGTGCCTGAAACCGCGATGCTTTCGCCCTCGGTCAGGCCCGCCAAAACTTCCACCAAACCGTTGGCTACGGGTTGCACGACCACGTCGCGGTGTTCGAAGGCTAGTGGCTCCACTTGAACGAAGACGTAATCACCCGCATCGTCATGCACCAGGGCGGCTTCGGGTAGCACGATGCCCGCCTGGCGCGCGGTCGTCTCCAATTGGGCGCGACCAAACATCCCCGGTCGAAGCGGATACTCCTCCGGCCACGATTCCAATTCGGTGTTGTCCAGGGTGATGCGGACACCCACCGAGCGGCTGGTGGCGTCGACGTGGTAGTCCACAAAGCTCACCGCGCCGTTCAGGATGGTTCCGGGGAAAGCATCCAGGGTGATGTGCGCTGCCTGGAGGGTGCGTACGCTTTGCAGCTGTTCTTCAAAGGCCGAAGCGACAAACCAAACGCTGGAGAGATCCTCGATGATGTACAGCTTGGCTCCGGCCTCCACGAATTCGCCGGTGGATGCGTGGCGGTTGACCACCACGCCGTTGCCTGGAGCATAGACTCGGTACTCACCGGCGAGGATGGGGGACTCAGCATGGAGCCCCGTCACCTCTTGAGCGTCAAACCCCATGATCCGGAGCAGGTTGGCGGCCGCCGCCAGGTCGATGCGCTTGGTGCGCAGGTCGACATCGAGTTCGAGCAGCCGCGAGTCCCGATCGGCGCGCAATTCGGTCAGGTTCTTGGCCAGTTCGAGCTTGGCGAGCTGCAGGGCCTTGTCCGCTTCGAGCAGGGGGCGCACGGTGGACACGGCCTTCTTCTGCAGGTCCTCTTCGCGGCTGTAGATGCGCTCCTGAATCGCGATGCCCCCTTCCAACACGGTCTGGAGCGCTTCCAAGCGGCCTGCGTAGAGCTCTTGCTCGCGAGCGAGCGTTTCTTCCGCAGCTCGGACCCGCTCGCGGTCTCGCAGGTAGTTGGCAGCGGCGGCCCCCAACTCAACGCTGTCCAGAATGCACACGACTTCCCCTGCTTGAACGGATTCCCCGAGGTGTTTCGTCACGCTCCGCACCTGGCCCGAAACCCGGGGCGTGACATGCAGAACGGCGTCCGAGTTGGGGGCCACCGTTCCCGGGAGCGTCAAAGCATCGAACACGCGCCCCGGCTTGGCCACGGTTGTTTGGATACCGGCCGCTTGGAATTGCTGTTCGGATAGCTCGACGTGCCCGTCTTCGCCCGGGTGTTCGCCCGGATGGGCATCACCGGACGTCGCCATCGATTCGGAGTGGGGCTCATGCGCCGCCCCTTCTTGGCCCGTGCCGTGGTCTTTGCCGTGGTGGTCTTCGTGGGCGGGGGAGCAGCCCAAGCCCAAACACAATACGAAGGCAGTCGAGGCGAGCAGGGCGCGCTGCCGATCGATGAGGGGGATACGTTCTTGGTGGGATTTCATTGCGAGTCGGCGGGGTTCGGTTCCGTGTTCATGGGGGAGGCGCCGAGCAGCCATCCACTGGCCGCCAGCAATTTCCAGGCGCGTTTCGAGCGTTCTGCACGCGCCTCCGTGTGGCGCGTGCGCGCCGCGACCAGGGACCGCTGGAGTGCCAGCGTTTCCAGCAGGGTCACCTCCCCGGCTACCAGGGCTTCGCGGGACAACTGCAGGCTTTGTTCCGCGTTGGGGAGCAGCCCATTCTCCACGAGGTCCACCTCCTGGCTCGCGAGCTGCCAAGCCTCGTAACCTGCCGCGATTTCCTGCCGGATCGTGTGGACTCTTGCCGTAAAGGCCAAGCGGATTTGCTCGCTACGAGCGCGCGCCGTTTGGATGGCGGGTCCTCCGAACTTGGAGAAGATCGGTAGGGTGATTCGAATGCCGGTCCCCACCGCGATCCGAGGAAACCGTTGGGACATGGCGAGCCGAACCCCTTCCTCGGAAGCCTGGTAGGCTGCGAGTAGGACGGCTAGGTCGGGGCGCGAGTCGACCGCGTGGAGCGTGAGTTGCTCGGGCGTGCCTCGGGTGGTCAAGAGGTTGGAGGGGTCCACCCCAGGTCCAAGTGGCAAGTCCACGGAGGGAGGCAAGCCAAGCAAGGCGTTGAGCGCTTGCCGGGCTTGGCGAACCCTGGCATCGGCGCGCAATCCATCGAGCCGAATCGTTTGCAGGTCTCCTTGGGCAAGGTTGGCCTGAATGGCCGTAGCGGCGCCCGCATCCTTGGCCCGCTGAAAATACTCGTTGGTGGTGGTGGCGAGCTCGGTGAGGGATCGCGTTTGAGCTAGCAGGGTTTCCGCTGCCAGTACTTCCTCCAAGGCGACATGGATGTCGCAGGTGAGGTTCCACTCGGCCTCGGCGATGCGGTAGCGGGCCTCGTCGCTTCGACCCTGCGCGACGGCAATACTGGCTTGGCGTTCACCTGGCCCCAAGAGCGGAAACAGCAATCCGAACCCCGCCCAGGCGTCGACCGAAGAGGAACTGCCGGTGACCAGCTGCGAGGCCAACCCATCCATGGCGTCCCAGCCCAACTCCGGGTCGGGAAGGAGTCCAGCTTCGACGAGCAGGGCATGTTGGATTCCAAGCTCGGCTCGCAAAGCCGCGAGTTCGGGATGGGTGCTGACGGCAAAGGCTGCCAGCTGGAGTGGACCTACCACGGGGCTCGATTGGCTCGAATCGGTGGCGTTCGGAGTGTTTGGGGTGGAATCCCACTCGATGGACTCGAGGGCCTCGAGCACGCGTTGCGGCTCTAAGGGGGTGGGGCGATAGGTTGCGCAGGCGGACAGCGCGACGCACGCCCACACCGCATGGGTGGGTTTTGCTAGTAGTTGCATTCATCTGATTCAGGAGGCCTTTCGCCAAGAAATCGACGACATGCACCTCGCGCCCAGTGAGGCGGAGGAATCCCATGGCCGTCGAAACGTCGCGCGGCTTCGGATCAGATGCGCAATGGCCGGTCACTCTGCGCGTAGGGCAGATTCCAGCGCCAGGACGGATCGTGCGGTTCTTTGGACCATGATTCTTGCGCGGAAGCTAGCTCGCCGCCCAAGGAGCGATTCGTCACGGGAACCCATGGTGCTCCGAAATCGAATAGGCCGCGGGAGTCGCGACCCTGCGTGACCGTGAGGGACTTGCACGGATCGCCCGAGCAAGAGTCCTCGTGTTGGCACTGCATCTCGATTCCGCCCTCGCCACAGTCGCAAGCATGCTCCAAGAGCCCGCCCAAGCAAAGGGCAGGTCCCGCGAGGAGCATCAAGGCGAGCCAAACGGACGAGAGGAAACGGACCATGGTGATTCTCACTATAGTTCGACCGTCCGGAGGGGTCAACCTAAAGCGAAATGTTTCGCACGGGATGCGAAATGGTTGCATGCGTACCCTAACCCCTATGGGATACGGCATGGGGGGGCCACATGCTGCCCGAACTACGCGTTGCGGGGGACCCGGAGAACCCCGTCCGCTTGGCGAAAGGAAGACCCAATGCCCCACGAGCCGACGCACAAAACCCCAAAGGCGGGTGCTAGGAGTGGCTTGCCATAGCCGAAGCCGAGCACACCACGCATTGGGCTAGACGATGGTGGATGGGGTGATGGGCCGCAGCCAGCGGCGGATCTTCTTGAGCCGGCGTTCGGTGCGTTCGCTAATTTTTGGGGCAGCCCGTTGGATGTGGGCGACGGCCTCTTCGACCGAGTCGGTGACGAACAGGAAGCGCGTGTCATCGTCGGCGATCGTGCCCTTCGCCTTCATTTCGATCAGCAGTCGGATCAAGGGCTGCCAGTATTCGCGGCCGATCAGGATGAACGGGAAGCGCTGGATCTTGCCCGTTTGGATCAGCGTTGCGGTTTCAAAGATCTCGTCCATGGTCCCGTACCCGCCGGGAAAGGCGATGAACGCGAGCGAGTACTTGACCAGGATGACCTTGCGCACAAAGAAGTAGCGGAACTCGATCCAAAGGTTGAGGTAGGGGTTGGGCCTTTGCTCGTGGGGCAACTCGATGTTGCACCCGACCGAAAATCCGTCCGCTTCCACGGCGCCCCGGTTGGCAGCCTCCATGATGCCGGGACCGCCGCCGGTGACGACGGTGAACCCCGCTTTGGCCAATAGGCTGCCGGCCTCGCGGGCCTGGGCGTAGTACGGGTCGTCGGCGCCGAAGCGAGCGGATCCGAAGACGGTCACGCAGGGGCCTACAAAGTGCATGCGCCGAAAGCCGCGGATGAACTCGCCGAAGATGCGCAGGCTGGAGCCCAGTTCTTTGAGGCGTGTGAGCGGACCTCCCAAGAACTCACGTTCGTCCTTGGGCGTGGGTCGTTTCCCCCAGTGCAGCGCGTCGTCGGGCGACGGAAGCGCCAGCAACGTAAGGTCGTCGTCTTCCTGGGCCGGCATACTCATCAGTCGCGCAGCGGGTAGCTTTCCTTGAAGAGGGGCGCCTCGACATTTTGGAAGCCGGCGGCCTCAAGGCGCCCTACGAACTTCATCGCCGCATTTTCTTCCCCGTGAACGACGAAGACCTTCTTGGCGTTGCCCACTTGCGGGGTTAGGTGGTCGAGGAGCTCCTGGTAATCGGCGTGGGCGGAGAGCCCGTCCATGTGCTCAATCTTGCAGCGCACCAGGTGGGCTTCGCCAAAGATTTTGACGGTCTCGAATCCTTCGAGCAGTTTGCGCCCCAGGGTGCCCTCGGCTTGGTAGCCCACCATCAAGATGCAATCTTCAGGGCGGTCGACGGTTTGCTCCAAATGGTGCAGGATGCGTCCGCCTTCGCACATGCCCGAAGCGGAAATGATGATGCCCCCACGCAGCTTGTTGAGGGCTTTGCTTTCCTCGACTTCGGTCACCGTGTGGACCCCCTCGAAGTAGAAGGGGTTGTGTCCCCCGTCGAGCATGGCCTTGGTCTCGGGGTCATAGAGGTCCTTGTGCCGCGAAACGATGGCGGTCGTCTTGTTGCTCAGGGGCGAATCGACGTAGATGTCGATGGGGGCGATCTTGCCGGCGCGCAGGAGCCGTCCCAGGTACCACAAGAGGTTTTGCGTGCGGCCCACCGAAAAGGCCGGGATCAGAATCCGCCCAGGTTGGCTCTGGCGCTTCACGAGGAATTCGCGCAACTGTTCTTCCACCGCCACGTGGGTTGGGTGCAGGCGGTCCCCATAGGTGGACTCGGTGATCAACACTTCGCACGGGGGCAGCGGGTCGGGGTTGCGCAGGATGGGCGTTCCCTTGCGTCCCAGATCTCCGGTGAAGCCTAGGCGCAACGACTCGCCACCTTCCTGCAGGTCGAGCACGACCTGCGCCGAACCGAGGATGTGACCGGCTTCCAAGTAGGTGACTTGGACTCCCGGCAGGATTTCTTGTGGCGTGCGGTAGTCGATGGTTTGGATCAGGCGCAGCGTGCGATCCACATCGACCATTTCATAGGCCGGATCGAACGCGCGCCCACGCTTGCGCAGGTGCCTCGCATCCGAGCTTTGCAAGTGCGCCGAGTCCGCCAGCATGATCGCCAGCAAGTCGGCGGTTGCGGGCGTGCAATAGATGGGGCCCTCGTAACCAAGCCGGACTAGGCGCGGCAACGAACCCGAGTGGTCGATGTGCGCGTGCGACAAGACCACCGCGTCGATCGATCCGGGCTCGAAAGGCAGTTCGTGGTTGAGGCGATCGGCCAGGCGCCGCGGCCCCTGAACCATGCCGCAATCGAGCAGCACTTTGCGCTCGCCGATCGTGACCAGATGCTTGCTGCCGGTTACCTGCCGGTCAGCTCCGAGGAATCGGATGGATGCGTTCATGTTAGGGGCCTTTCATGACACCTTACGCTCTGGAGTGCGGAAGCTCCAGCCGTAGATCCCAGGCACGGGCAGGGCCTTGTGAGGTCCAAGCGCGGAAAAGGGGTAGGGGCTTGGGGAGGGAATGGAGGCGGTGACCGTGGAGCAGCACCGACGGGGAAGCCTCCCCAAGCCCATCTACCGAAAATCCTGGCTAGGCTGCTTTGCGCGGACTCTGGGTGTCGGACAGACGCTCACCCTCACCGGCTCCAGCCAGCTCCGAAAGCGCCGGATCGTTCCAACGCCATCCCTTGCCACGCAGCATCCAAATCGCCGTGCCCACCAGGATCTTGGCGTCCAAAAGCCAACCCTTGCGGCGGATGTACTCCAGGTCGATCGCGAGCTTGCGTTGGTACGAAGCCAATTCGACCTGGGCGTAGCCCTGGGTGATTTGCGCCAAGCCCGTGATCCCGGGACGGATGGCCAGCCGCTGCTCGAAGCCGGGGATCTGTGCGACCGCCCACTCATGGGCGGACAGCATCTCTGGGCGCGGTCCCAAGAAGCTCATGTCACCGTGCAGGATATTCCACAGCTGGGGCAACTCGTCGAGGTGGGTGTTGCGCAGGAGGCGCCCCAAACGGGTGACGCGTTGTTCATCGATCAGCGCGTGGCCTTCGCGATCGACCGCATCGCGCATGGTGCGGAACTTCACCAGGGTGAAGACTCGGCCGCGCCAGCCCATACGCTCCTGGAAGAAGAAGACCCGGCGCAAGTCTCGGAAGACCAACCCGTTGACGATCGCGATGCCCGCCACCAGGACGACGCCCGGTACCAGGCAGACCACCATCAAGGCTGCATCCAACCCGCGCGAGCTCGGCTTCGAAACAAAGTTCGGGACCGCTGCCAAGGCAGCACGGGTCCCCGAGCTCTGGTTGGGATCGCGGAAAGGTTGCATAGCGAGTCCTGTGGGACGCAGCAGGACGAAAGCCCGGCGGCAAGCACCTCAAGGCTAGCGGACCTCTTCGACCCTCCCAGGAATGGCCCTGAATGCGGAATCCCGTTCAGTCAGAACGCGATCAGATTGATCCATGGCAACCGGCGGCAGCCAATCAGGACGAGACACCGAAGGGCACGTGGGGACTGCAGCGCGGTTCCAAGTGGGCCTTGGATCGCCCCAGAGGGTGCCAACGATCCTTGGCCCGTAGGGCCCGCGAAAGTTTGGCAGCGGTGCTATCCCCGGAAGCGGTTCGGGCCCCATGATGAACCTACTCGAGTCCCGTTCGTTCGACTCCCCCGTGCCCATGCCTCGCCGTCCATGCTCCCGAAAAGGGCCGATCCAGGTCGGGACACGCCCAGCATTCTGGCAAGCCTGCAGCGCCCTTCGCGCTGGTCGGTCAGAATGAGAAAATGAGGCCCAGCACCACGCCTCGGCCGGGCCCGTTGACCCCCGAGCCGTGCACGCGGTAGTCCTCGTCGAACAGGTTTTCCAATCCGACCATGCATTCGGCGTGAGAGCTGAGCTTCCAACCCCCGCGCAGATCGAGCAACGAGTAAGCCGGCGTGCCACCCGGAGGGATGCGCGACGTGTCCTGTTCATCGCGGGTCGACAGGCGATCGGCCTTCTGGGCATGCGTGAGGCGCAATTCAACCCAGCCATTGCGCACCGGGGCGTTCCAACGCACCCCCGCGTGCAGCGTGGTCGGCATCAAGCGGTCGATCGGCTCGCGCACAAGAACTGGGGCACTAGTGGGGAAGGTATCCTGCTCTCCGCGCTGGTAGGCCGCATCGAGGTGCACATCGAAGGATTCATTGAGGGCATAGGTCAGGCTGCCGGCCCAGCCCCATACGTACCCATCACCCACGTTAGCCTTGGTGATTTCGCTCTCGCCAGAGCCGTTGACGTTGCCCGTGGGCACCCTCACGATACCATCGGTGATGTCCGTGTAGAAAGCCGAGATGTCGTAGCGCGTGCGACCGGTTTCCGAGCGTAGCCCCATTTCGTAACCCGTGACCGTTTCCTCCTCGAGGCCGAAGGCGGGCACCTCGAATTCGTTGGTGCGGGCGTTGTCGAAGCGCGAGAGGTCGGACAGATTGGGGGCACGGAAACCCTGGCTCACCCCGCCGTACCACACCGAGTCCTGCCATTCCGTCAAGCGGTGCTCCAACTCCAGGCTGAACGAGTTGTTGTGGTAGGTGTCGTGGACCGAGGTCTGGGTGTCCAGGACGGGATCGCGGACCGAATCCGCATCGGCCACGATGTTGCTGAAGCGCGCGGCAGCGATCAGATCGGTTCGCTCCTGGATGGCAAAGCGATCCTGCACGAAAGCGCCTATGCTGGTGTAGCGCGCATCGTCGGCCACCGGGCCTTGGATGTCGTCGGCAGCCGTTTGGAAGCTGCCCTTGTCGAGGAACGAGTCGACCCCATCCCGCACGAACTCCAGCCCGTAGGTCCAGTGACCGCTCGGCCCCTCACGGAACATGTGGTGGAAGAGCTCGACCGTGCCCACGTCGAAGCCTTGGCGTTCGATGCGTCCGTTGGAACGCACCCGATAGCGCTCTTCCTTCTGGGTTTGCCATGAAAGGCTCGTGGTCATGGCGTCAAAGAGCCCATCCAGGTCGCTTTGATGCAGTTGCACGTACGTCAACGTGCGGTCCTGGTCCAAACTGCGGACCAAGTCGCTGCCACGGGTGAGCCCACGCCAATCGATGCCATCGACTGTGCTATGTGTGCGCGGGACGTCGTTTTGATGGACTTGATAGTGACCCAGCGTGAGCAGCGAATGGTCGTCGAGCCAGTGCTCGACCTTTATGTCCGCGTCGGACTCGTCGTAGCCGGTTCCCGGCTGCAGGCCCACCTCCGAGCCGCCTTCGATGTCACCAAAATCCTTGGCTGTCAAGCCCACGAGCACGCCGGTCCGCTCGCCGACGAATGAACCCTCGGCGCGGAAAATGTGGTAATCGGCGGCCTGTGAGTAGCGGTAGATCAACTTGCCCGTTGGCGTGTTGAGTTCGCCATAGGGGGATCGGGTGAAGGCGCGTACCACCCCACCCAAGGCATCCGAGCCGTACAACGGGGAGTTCGGACCCAACTCCACTTCGAGTCGATCGAGCGAGGTGATATCGACCGTGTTCCAGTATTGGTTGGGGCCCGCACGGAACACCGAGTTGTTCAAGCGAACCCCATCCACCAGCAGCACTGTGCCGAAACCCGTGAAGCCCCGCAGGTAGGGTGAACCTTGCCCGTAGGACGTCTCTTGGACCATCACCTGGGGCACATCGCGCAGGGCTTCGGGCAGCGTGCGGTAGTTGTGCTCGAAGACTTCGTCCGCCCCAATCGTGATCCGCGTGGTGGCGTCGGGGGGGGGGCCCGAAGCGTTCGATGGGGCGGGCTCCACGACCACCGTCGGAAACGTTTGGATGGAGTCTGAGCCCTGGGGCGACTCAGGAACGATGGGGGTGGGCGTGGATTGCGGCAGCAAGGCTAGCAGCCAGAGAGCTGAGTGCATCATGGGGCGGGCGAAGTGCTGAGGGTAGGAATCGGCCCGCCAATGGATTTTGAGGGCGTTGGTTGGACTCGGCAGCCACTTTCGGGGACTTGGGGCGGGGACTTGGGGTGCGGCTAGCAAGGCTAACGCAGTTCGCTCCGGCCGGTTCAGGGCGGCTTGGATTTCCTGCCCGACTGCGGGGGATCCGGGCGGCTTCCAGTGCCCCACTCCGATGCCGTCGTACCAAAGATCGGGGCTGCTGGATTCCCTGGGGGCCCATGGTGATTCATGATGAACCGTCCTGAGCTCCGCTCGTTTGTCTCGCCGTGCCCACCTCCCCTCGTCGAACCCCGCGCCCTGGGCGTGCCCATTGGTGGGCATTCTTGGGTCTTTCTTCGGGAGTGCATGCGTTTGCGTTGGTCTTGTTGCCCGCGCTGCTGGGTTTGGGCTGGCTGCATTGGAAGGTGGGCGGAACGTCGAGTCCTGTCCGCGATGTGCGGGTGACATGGAATCGGGAGGCGCCTCCCGTGGACCCCCTGACCGATCCGCCACTCCCAGAGGATTCGACTTCGGAGCCCATCCAGGCGCCGGACTTGCCCGAGCTGGAGTTTTCACCGATCTGGGAACCGACCCCAGTAGCCGAGTTGGACTTGGCACCGGTCCCGGAACCGATTGAGGCTCCTTGGACCGTGGGCGATGCGGCCGACTGGGCGGCGAGCATGGCCCATGTGAAGCGGCCTGTTCCCGATGCGCTCAATCCACAGCCGCTGTTCGAAGTGGACCCGATCCGCCCCGAAGAGGTTCCCACGCCTGCGGTACCCGACATGCCGGTTGGCGAACCGATCGAAGTCACTTGGGAGCCTCTGCCATGGGATGCGTTCTGTCCCGAACCGACCTATCCCCGGCTGGCGGAAATGCGCCGTTGGGAAGGCACGGCCCTGGTGCGGCTGCACATCGGCGCCGATGGCTTCGTCGAACAGGTGACCCTGGTTGAGTCGAGCGGTTACGACGTCTTGGATCGTGAGGCGTTGCGAGCGTTGGGCCGCTGGCGCTTTCATCCGGGCCCGGCAGGGGTCAAAGGGCGTGACATCTTCCGGCGCGTGCAGTTCCGCCTACCCTGACCTAAGTTCGCGCTTGGTAGCTGAAATCGAAGGCGCCGCGCGAGTCCTTGTTACTTTTTTGACCGGCCGGCAAAGTTGCTTCTTACAATGCCACCATGCCGAGTACCCTGCGTTGCCTATGGGCGTTTCTGGTGGCCTGCGTGGGCTTGGCGAATGGGCTCTTTGCCGAGGACCGTGAGGTATGGCTGGCCCAAGGTGGGCAGGTCGTCGAATACCAGCTGGAGATCCGCGAGACCACGGTCGAGCACGCAGGCCAACGCGGTGTGCTGCTGACGGTGAATGGTCAAAGTCCCGCTCCGACCCTGCGCTTCCACGAAGGCGATTGGGCAC
>Ga0116152_10004119_pt1 | contig 11525 bp, 10 predicted proteins | sample AD_UKC119_MetaG_FD_89894 | JGI IMG/M metagenome (GOLD analysis project Ga0116152, IMG submission 89894) | Active sludge microbial communities of municipal wastewater-treating anaerobic digesters from Hong Kong - AD_UKC119_MetaG | ecosystem: Engineered > Bioreactor > Anaerobic > Digestate...
ATAGATATCAATATCTTGAATAAAAGCAAATATCCGAATATTTACGGAAATGATGGGGATTGGTTTTGGGAATTTGAGGAGGAGGTTTTTTAGTGAGCTAAAGTTATAAGTGTCAATAGTGAGACAAAGTTATAAGTGACTATAGTGACAAGTGAGCTAAAGTTGAGGATCTCCTCTGTTTATGATTCGGGGATCGAAGGTAATGGACAGGGGGCGGAGTGTCGCCCCTTTAGGGGTCAGTGGACGCGGTGGGCTGACAGAGGATTGAGCAGGCAGCTGGCATTAAAACTGGCGGCAGGGGTATGTTGAAAAGTTGGCTGGCGATTGTTGATCGAAGACTAGGAGGTCTTTTGTTGTCGAATATACAACCAGTAACAAGTAACAAGAAGCAAGAAACCAGCAAACCAGCACCACACATACTACCTAACGCCTGCCTGCCGGTAGGCAGGGCAGACTGGCCCGCAACAATCCCCCTAATTACTTCGTGCTCTTCTGAAAAAGATATTGTAAAAGGCCGCGAAGAAATAGCGTGTATCCGCAAGAAAAGGACTTTTTGCATAGGCATCCAGGTATTTGTTTTCGGAAGCCATGATCTCTTCCAGAGTTTTGGGCATATCAACATAAAAAGGAGGAACAAGTCCCGGCTTGTAACGCGTTCTTTTTTCCCTTAATTCCTCTGAGTATAAATTGAAATAATGTTTACTCAGTGGTCGCACGCCCACAATTTTCATATCCCCCAAAAACAAATTAAACACCATGGGCAACTCATCCAGCCAAAACTTACGCATAAACTTACCAGCTGCCGTTACCCTGAAGTCGTTGCTGAACTTTCCACCTTCCTGCAAATTGTTTTTCATATAAACATATTCCTGCAAATATTCTGAATATGCATGCATCGTGCGCATTTTGTAAACACCAATCTCCTTGCCGCCCTTGCCATACCGTTTGAGCCGGATAAAGGGGCCGTAGGTCGGATTTTCAGGATATAAAGGATCCCTGTTTTTTCGCACTACAAAATAAAACTTACCCTCAATGAATGTTTCATCCACACATTCAAAACCACAGGAATAAAGCCTACCCAGTGTTTCAGCCCGACTTAAAACACGGTTTCTTCCAAGGGTAACCCAGAAATAAAACTTTTTAAATACTGGCAGCTTGGGAAATACCCGCGTGAAGATAAAATCAAAAAAATAATAAATATGGTTAAATACCGGTAGATGTTCACTGAGTATACGCTGTTTGCGCAAGGGGTAGGTTTCTGCACTTCCGATATAAACACCACCAAAAGGAAGCCGGGAATTAACCGTTTCAAAAAATTTATTGATCCTTCTGATATCATTGATCTGATGCAGGTTTACCAGGTTTTCAAACCTTTCAGGGGGCAATTGCTCAATATTAAAAGAAGTGGTAGTGGAAAGAGTAAGTGTTTTTGGATTTCCCACATCCATGTATTTTGAAATGAACTCGTACACCTTTTGGCTTGTCTCCTGTTTGATAATTTCCTGGATTTGGTGCCGGGTTTCCACATAACGGGCCTCTTCTCTTTTATCAGTTTTAAATTCCTTATCAGTGGGATAATACCTCGGTTTTGCCTGTGGTGGTTCAAATTCAGGAATGATCACCGGCCGCTTTACAGAAATGAACAAGTAAGCCAGCAGCAATTCCAATACACTGGAAAGACCAATGGTACCAAACACAATCATTCGTGAATAATAAAAAGCATTGAACTGATAAATAAGCGTTGTTACAACCGCAAGAATGGTGAGATTATTGATCAAAATTGGAACAATTACATCCTTTGTGTTCCTTGCCTTATGAAGATTGTATTTAGAAATGACAATGCCAATAAACAACCATACCCCAAGAAAGAAGAAAAATGGTTGAGTATAAGTTGGCAGATAAATACGCACTGATGCCGGCTTATACCAAATGAAGAGGAGAAACGAAACAGCCACGATCAACACATCTACAAGGATATAGATCGTTTTCCTCCGAAGAATTTTCTTCCGGGATAAAGAACCATTACTTTCTATCGGTTGCTCCATAATGTGGTTTGGATGGTAAAATTAGTGTTTTTTGAGACGAAGTGAGATTGTGAAGTAGAGATTTTGAGATTGCGTGACGAGAGGACGGGGTGACAGGGTGACGGGGAGATGGGGTGACGGGGAGATGGGTTGACTGTGGTATAGAAAAACAGGGTGCGATGTTTGAGAATTCTCATTTCTATATAGTGTTTAAGAATGTATAAACGATTGAAGACCATAACTTAACCTGCAATAATAACTTTTCTGTTTTTAGAAGGACCAGTTTTCAGGTTTAATGATCATGTTCACAATTTTACCAAGAATTTGGTCACACTTCATATACAAAGGTTCATGAATTTCTTCGGAAATATAATTGCAAGCCAGGGCAAAATCAAGCCAAACCTGGGTCTCTAGCACTGTGTAATACTGTTAATTTCAGGACCAATCGGATTTTGACCCAATCTATTTTTCAAGTACCTATGACCATAGGTTGATTTAAGATATTTTTCGCGATGAAATGCAGATTCCTCATTATAACTAACTTCGTAATAAACTAATATGAAAGGCCTTCTGTTTTTTGTTGATATGACCCTACCTTTGGCATGTTCATTCAATCTTTGAATAAGATTCCGGGTAACTCCAATATATAATTTATTATCAGTTAAACTTTTTAGAATATAATTGTAATATGTTTTCATAAAAGTCTATTACACGGTGCTAGCTGCCTCACCCTCAGCATCGGATAGTTTAGCGATAAAGGCTTTGGGGTATCGTCTTTTCCGAAATGCTTCAGCAATATTTGTAGAAACAGAGCGGGAACTTCTTCTAATTTGATCCGTTAGCGAGATTTTTTCATCATTGGGAAAATTTTTAGAAATTTCAAAAATTTCCATTGCAGTATCAAATGACATCTGGTAAACATCCAAATCTTTGTGAGTTCTGATTTTCATAATCTTTTGATTTATTAGTTGTTATTCTCTTTTTATTTAGTAATCTAACACCAAACTTAAACCAACTATCACCACCTATCCCATATTATTTATCACCAAATCTCTCACGCTCTCCCACTCTCTCCATCTCCCTATCTCCCAGTCTCCCTATCTCCCTATCTCCCTATCTCCCAGTCAAATTTTCCGCAGCAATGCAAGTACATTAAACCCGATTTCGGTAATGGTATAAATAAAGTGATTGTTGATCCGCCCGAATCGGCCAAAGTTGACCAGTTCCCCACCAAATTTCGATTTGAACTCCCTAACACCATAATCTTTATCAGGTACACCCACGCCCATGAAATCAAAGGTCTCCAGGTTGTTTTTTAACCCGTATTCAATGGCCGCCCAGGTGGCCAGCACACTGGGGTAAATATTTTTGTAATCCTGGTCAAGACCACAAACATACCACTCATAGATCACTTTATTTTTTTGAACAGGAGAAAGGATACCCCCGATGATCTTGTCCTGGTATTTCACCAGTCGGATAATCCCTGTTTGTCCGTTAATGGTTTGCCTGTAGAAATGTTTAAAAAAAGAATAACGGGGCAACGGTTTTTTCACCTTGTTTTTATAAAGTGCAAACAGAATATCATAAAAATCCCGCACCTGATTTTCGTTTTCAGGTTCAATGATCGCTGCCCCAGCTTCCAGTCCTTTACGAATTTGCCGCCATTTGCTATTACTCATCCGTTTTTTAACCAACGTTTCATCCGCAGTGTCGAGCAGGTAATTGAGCCGGTCCATGTAATTAAAACCCAACGATTCAAAAACGGGAATATCTGATTTCCTGTCACTAAAGTTTCTGAATTGAATAAATACAGACCTGTTTTTTACAGCACGGATCAATTCACGCAATATTTCTTCCAAAATTGCTTCCCGGTTGCTAATTGCAGGATCGATCAGGGGGCCGCCATAAACAACCGTCCGGGAACTTAAAAACCCGAATGGTCCGCCAAATTCACGAATAATTACAGCCAGTAACACACCTGTGATCCGTTCATTGTCTTTGGCAATGATCACTAACGGATGAAAGTTTTTGGCTGATTCAAACAAAAGAAACATGTCGGGCGATTGAAAAACCGTCCCCTGCGGATGGCTTTCAATAAAAGATGCCCACTGTTTTGAATCAGTTTTGTTTATGTCGTAAGCTGTTTTCAGTTGCATGTATATGGTTTGGGGTTCTGAGTTCTGCCCGCCCGGATGAACATCCGTTCGGACGGGGGTTCTGAGTTATACCCTTAGCCTGTCTGCCGATCCAGGCAGGCGGAGTTGAAGGGTACTTTGCAAGAGTCGCACCCTGTGCCTTCCTTAAATTAGAAGGAGTTAAAGGTACTCAACGTTCATTGCGGCTCCGGTTGCCTGCCAAGCGAGGGCTATTATGTCGGCAGGCAGGCTCAGTGAACAATCTCTCATTTACCAACCCCTCTGCGTTGGATCAATACTGCTTTTACCTGATTTTTGATGTTTTGGAAAATGAGTTCCCAAAGCCAGGCACCAAAATCGTCATTCCATCTTTGGGGATGAAATGTCATCATCATCTGTTCAGGTAAATCATTATGCTCCAGAGCTCCTATAATATCCTGGGTGTTTTTGAACTGCTTTATCTGAAAGCCAGGGTGATTTACCCTGTCCCTCACACTAAATTGTTGTCCCCAATTTCTTCCCGTATCCGTTAAATAATAGATCTTATTAAAGTCAAGATTAAAATAAGGCTCACCCGTTATCCCAAAGTCTTCAAGTTTATATTTTTTCCAAAGATTCCGATTATCATATTTGGATATTGGAGCACCTTCCATGCAAATAGTATTTACATCGGCTAATTCCCGTAGCGTCTTCAGGTTGTTCCCAAACCTTATTATTGCTTTATTATAATCTCCCTTGTAAAAACTCAAATCATCGTAGTGATATCCTATTTCATGCCCCAGATCTGCTATTTTTTTTATTATTCCACTATCATAATGGTTTTTAAGAAAGCGGAAATAATAAGTTCCTTTGATCCCAAGTTGATTTTGAATTTGCGCAAATTGAAGTGCATTGGGGTATTTTGCTTCAACATCATGCCTGAGTAAAACAACTTTTTGAATAGGTTTTTCAAGATATTCCTTCAATGTTTGAAAACCATACCCTGAATCTAATAATTGATTTAAAAGGCTTTTGTAAGTTTTGAATGTAAAGTCCAAGAAAATATAATTAAGTAGTTTTTTTTCGAAATAATTGATTTGGAACCAGAAAAAAGAACAAGAATCCCATAGCTATTCCCAACATGTTGGCCAGAAGATCATTGATATTAAAAGCCCGATATGGCAAATAATATTGTACAACTTCATTAATTATAGAAAACATAAACGCTGTAAAAATAATAATTAAGGTTCGCAAAAATCTATGACTAATATTAATTCCGGTGAGTTTGGATAGTAAATACATCCAGGGCAGGTAAATGATACAATGGATCATATAATCGAGGCGAATTGATACCACAAAGGTATGGTTGATAACCGATCCACTGCCATTAACGGGTAGTAGTGCGAGAAGTATCAGAATGATGGTGTATATCCAGAAGAGTTTTTTTAAGTGCATTGAATGTTTTAATTGAAAAACTATTTTAACCGCGAATCGGGGCTAATGACACGCAAATATTCGCGAACATTAGCGTGCTATTATTATTAGCGTAAATTCGCGTGAAATCATCTTTCGCGAGATTTAGCGGTAAAATTATTCGTGAACATTCGCGTGAAATCATTATCCACAAACATCTGCATGAGATCACTTAGTATTTGCAAATCGTCGATATTGTAATTTTTCAGCACCAAAATTTATTAATAATCCCAATGGTTTTTGCGTAGCTTTTAAATAGTTGATTAGCTGTGCCTCATGCTCCGGGGCAAACCCTTCCATTGCTTTAATTTCAATGATAATTTCGCCATAACAAATAAAATCAGCAAAGAATTTCTTTTCTAGTTTTTCACCTTTATAATAAACATCAATCCCCCATTGCTCTAAAAACGGAATATTCCGCTCGGCAAATTCCCTGGCTAAAGCCTCCTGGTAAACCGATTCAAGAAAACCCGGTCCGAGTTGGCTATGTACGTCCATACAAGCACCAACAATTTCATAAGATTCTTTTTTGAAGAGTAGTTCTATCATAAGTTTTAACCGCGAATTTCCGCTAATGACACGCAAATATCCGCGAAGAATAGCGTGACATAATTATTAGCGTAAATTAGCGTGAAATCATTATTGTCATGAAATCACTTAAACCAATCAAAAATGCTCTTATTCTTCCTAACCTCCTGAACACTTTTCGGATACCCTTCAACAAACCATGCCAAAAACCCCGTTACATCCATCTTATCCTTCAACATCCGACTGCGCCGCTGCAGCCATTCGGCCTTCAGATTCGGCATTGACAGGAGTTCATCCAGCTTTTTGATCATCCCATCGTAATCAGCCGGCTGAAATGCATAGCATAAACCGTATTGTTGTTCCAGCTCATTGGGTACCGACAACCGGCCTGCAAAGGTGTTACACTTAAGTGCCGGTGTTCCCAGCACAGCCGCTTCGGTGGTCATAGTCTGGCTTTCGCCTACAGAAAGCGATGCAAACGCCAGGAAGCTGTGCATCAGCTCCGGCCTGTCGGGCAGCAGCATCGGCCTGAACTCCGGATCCACCTCCCCTTCAGCGGAGATAAATACCTTTCCGTACTTTTTCAAATGCCCCACCAATTGTTTTTTCTGTTCGAATGTCATACCTCCCTCCCCCATATCATGGTGGGCCCTGAAGGCATTGAAGCGAACCACAAACCAGCGCTCATCCGCTTTAACCTGCAATAGGTCCAAAACCGACAAATCAGGTGTAAACCGGTTGGGATGCAAATAAGCCAGCTCATGATAGCCGGGATAAGTGATATGATAGTCGCCGCGATGCTCAAAGGCCAGCGTTTCAGGTGTCATAATCACCGAAGCCTTGTTAGCATATTTAGCAAATACAGGCGTAGCCGCCATATCGTCATCGTCAAAAGAGATACTGTGCATTTTACTATATTTCGATACCATTGGCAAGGTCATCGAAACTCCCAGTCCAAGTTCTGCTTTAGCAGAGCGTGCAAGCCGTACCGACTTCCACAAAAACCTTAACTGGAAAATATATTTTTGAAATAGCCCCTTCCCCTTTTTACCCATTTTCACCACCGGTAAATCGTAATAAGCTGCGAGCTGCTCCACCACCGGGTCCGACTTGATGAGGAACAATGATGGCTTTCCCTGCTCCAGCAATAACTGCGACAGTTTACGGAAGAGGTGAATGTGGCCTGGGTGGTTTATTTCGAAAAGCAGCATGATAATGTTTAACCGCTTGAATGTTTTAACCGCGAATCGGCGCTAATGACACGCTAATTAACGCTAATATTTTTATCGACTATTCGCGGAGATTCGCGTGAGATTATTATGAGTGTGAGATCACTTAGTATTTGCAAACCGCCTATACTGTAATTTTTCAACACCACAGTTTACCAACAGTCCCAATGGTTTTTGTGTTGCTTTCAAATAGTTGATCAACTGTGCCTCATGCTCCGGAACAAAACCTTCCATCGCTTTGATTTCGATAATGATTTCACCATAACAAATAAAATCAGCAAAGAATTTCTTTTCTAGTTTTTCACCTTTATAATAAACATCAATCCCCCACTGCTGTAAAAAAGTAATATTCCGCTCATCAAATTCCCTGGATAAAGCCTCCTGATAAACCGATTCAAGGAAACCCGGTCCGAGTTGGTTATGTACCTCCATACAGGCACCAACAATTTCATAGGATTCCTTTTTAAAAATCAGTTCTGTCATAATAATTAACCGCAATTATGTTTTAACCGCGAATTGGCGCTAATGACACGCTGATATCCGCGAAGATTAGCGTGAAATCATTTCCCAAATTTCACAAGTTCTTCTACGATGCGATCAGCGGTGTAACCGTCCCAGAGTTCGGGCCTTACAGGGTTTCGATCCAGATGTTTGGTATAGTTGTATTCTTTTCTGAGCCGTTCGATATTATTACCCACCAATACACTTGCACCGCCATGCTCACGTAAAGTAACAGGTCTTTCTGTATTCCAGCGCAATGTCAGACAGGGCGTGCCCAAAATGGTGCACTCCTCCTGTAATCCACCGCTGTCTGTCAGCAAAAGCCTTGCACCCATGTTCATCCGTAACATCTGATGATAACCCACCGGATGCAAAAAGATCACATTTTCATGTTTTTCGAGTTTTTCCCACAGTCCGAAAAGCTCTAACTGTTTGCGTGCCCTGGGATGAACCGGCCAGATCAATGGCATGTCCTTACCCACCTCATGCATCAGGAAATCAACAATGGGCTCGAAGATATCTTTATGGTCCACATTGGAAGGGCGGTGCAGGGTGAGCACAGCGAAATTGTTTTCTTCCGGTGTTTTAAAATCACGGTTAAAAAGTAAATTATCGGTAATAATATCGTTTAGCTTCAGTTGCGCCGCTTTTTCCCTGTTGGCCTCCAGCGTATCGATCATGATATTGCCCACAAAACGGATCCGGCTTTCAACTACCCCTTCTTTGTGTAGATTTTCATTGGAGATCCTGTCGGGTGTAAATAACAGATCCGACAGACGATCAGTAATCAGACGGTTCACCTCTTCCGGCATTTTCATATCACCCGATCTAAGGCCTGCCTCAATATGGGCACATTTGATATGTTCCTTTTTGGCCGTGACCGATCCGGCCAGTGTAGCATTCACATCACCAACCACTACCACCCAATCAGGTTTTTCTTGTTTCAATACCTTTTCAAAAGCGATCATGGTATTACCGACCTGCTCGGCATGACTCCCCGAACCGATCCCCAGGTTGATATCTGCATCCGGAATTCCCAGCGCCTCAAAAAAAGCACGGCTCATGCGGTCGTCGTAATGCTGACCAGTATGCACCAATATGTGATTTATTGTTAACCCGGAACCCTGAACTCTGAACTCTGAACTATTATATTTGTCTATCGCCTTTATGAATGGTGCGATCTTCATAAAATTGGGGCGGGCGCCTACGAGGGAGATGATTTTCATTGAAGATACAAATTTAATTCATGTTAATTTTTTGTCTTTTCGTCATTGATCTCAAAATCAAAAATCCCATTGATGATTGCGGACAGATACACATTAAAAAATTCGGCTGAATTATTTTCAATATTTTGAAAGTTTTGATATTGTGCATATTCAAATTTGACGTTTACTGAGAAATTGGTTCTGGGAAACCAGGTTGTACTAAAACTTCCCATATACCTGTTTTCAGCGATACCAATAGGAAACTCCGTTTTTTCAGCAATGAAGGGTGAAGATAAATCCTGCGCTCTTTGTCTTTGTGCATTGAATTCAACATTAAATATAAAAGGAGCCAATCGGAAAATATCCGCCCCCAGTGTTATTTTTTCAAATCCATTATTCGGAAATCCGAGGCTAGCTCCATAATAGGTATAATTGGCCCAATTGTAAAATGAGTTATAAGTCCAGTTACTGATCCTATTATAGACCAAATATATCTGCGATACCCTTAACAAATCACTATAAACCATTTTACCTGTTAATCCCAACCTGTCAGGGTATTGTTCCCGAAGATCCTTTTTAAAATCTATATCATCAATCAATAGTTGTGAAAACAGGGTAATTTTATTTATGGGTTTATAAAATACCTCAAAACTCATGAAAGCATTTGCTTTTTGCTCTTCATAACTATTCCTGTCCGTGATTTTAGAAAAAAAGACAATGTTAGCAGGATTAATGTATTGGAATCTGATACTTTGATCCTGCCCGCCAAACAAAATGCTCTCACTGAAGGCAATTTCCAGGTTTTGCAACAAAGAGATTTCAAAACGGTGAACGGAAAGAAATCTCCTGTTCCAACTATAAACCGGAACAGAATCCCTGATATCATATCCGTATAAATCATTCATCCTCGTAAGCAAGAAAGTAAAATTTAGTACTTTATTTGAAAACTTCAGGGCCAGGTGATCGTATGAAAAAGGATTGTTTGACAGCAATAATCCCGGTTCATTATTTATTCCAAAATTTCTTCCCAATCTACCCACAAAAAAACCAAAGTTTTTTAAGTTCCACTGAAGGTATGCTTCGGAAGCTCTGCCAAGCACATCATCCGTAAGTTTTCCTGTTCCTACGAAATAGGCTGTGTCATTCGCATAGGCCTCATCAAAATCATGTTTATAGACAATTCCGAAATTTTTGTATTCATATCCGAAAAATAGATTACCGAACAAATAATTGCTCGAATCCGTCTCATTCATAATATATTTATCCCCTACAGCGAGACCGGAAATGAATTTGCCGTTATTGCTGAGGGTATCATTTATGGAAGCCAGTCTCTCCAGGTCTTTTTTTACCAGTTTTAACCAATGATCGTTAAAGGTCTTATTTTCGGCAGGTAGATTTTTAAGAATTTCATCTGAAGTATAAGGCTGGTTAAGCGGATGATCCACATCAAGTTGTCCACTGTTAATTAGATATTCAATATATTTATTATGCCGCTGTAAAGTAAAGTAAGGGGAAAAATTTTGTGACTGACTTTTTGAACAAATCAGAAATAAGATCAGAATAAAAGATATATACTGCAAGATCGATTTCATTTTCATTGTTTCTTTATATATTCCAAACGGATTAAATGCTACAACGATTTTCTATATAATTTGGGAATCTCATTGATCCGTTGAACTGTTGATTCAAAATCAAGACCTAATATCTCGAGATACCACCTTAAGGTTTCATACCGCGGTACATTCTCTTCCCTGACCAGATTTAATGCGGTTTCCCTGTCGAGCATACCCTCTCTGATCTGATTACTTCTGAATGTGTCAATTTCCGAAAATCCAGCAACAGTATTGTAAATATAATTATAAAAACTAGCCGTTCCATCACCAATACGCCAGGTTGATTTTGTATCTATGGCTGTTTCCCATTTATATTCATGCTGGATCAGGTCATTGATTTCATTTTCGTCCCACCTGTAATAATCAAACATATGGTAATAATCTTTCTTTGGCGCAATATATCTTGCTACGAAAGATCCCAAACTGTCGAATACGGACTGATTTAGATAGCTTGGACTTTTAATAAAGTTTTTTCCAACAAAAGCAAACAGTTTAGCCTGGTTTGTAAGGGATAAAGAATAGATCCGTTTTTTATTAAAATCTGGTTGTAAGCCTGCAAAACCAGTTTTAAATTCCGTATTTTCTAGATAATTAATACCCCAAATATTCAGATCAATCCCCGTCTGTTTTTTAACCTGATTGCAATAATAGAAAAAGAACTTATCACCGGCCATGAATAGGGGTATCATTCCCAAAGAAGGATATTTTAACCAGGCTTGGATATTTTTCCGGATGTTTTCGCGTTTCCAGCGAATATCAGCCGAAACAATAATATTTTCAACCCCAAGCTTTCCGCAAACCCTGGCTATATTTCGCCGGGCCAGGTCGGTAACCATTC
>Ga0116152_10004120_pt1 | contig 11524 bp, 10 predicted proteins | sample AD_UKC119_MetaG_FD_89894 | JGI IMG/M metagenome (GOLD analysis project Ga0116152, IMG submission 89894) | Active sludge microbial communities of municipal wastewater-treating anaerobic digesters from Hong Kong - AD_UKC119_MetaG | ecosystem: Engineered > Bioreactor > Anaerobic > Digestate...
GCTGCCGTAGGCTATCATGATGGCGAAACCCACACTGAGACTGAAGAACACCTGGGAAATGGCGGCCAGCCAGATGTCGGCGGAGAAAAGCCTGTTCCACTCGGGGGTGAGATAGAATGATATCCCGGCCCCGGCTCCCGGGAGTGTGAGCCCCCTTATAATGAAGAGGATAAGAAGGCCCCAGGGTATGAAAACGGTGTAGTAGACAACCTTGCTCACGGTTTTGGTGCCCTTCCAGACGGAGGCCACGATCCATACCCAGGAGATGATGAAACCCAGAAGGAGAGGCCAGCGGAAGGTGCCCATGTCCCAGGGTTCGCTGGTAAGACCCAGGAAGTCGTTGTAGAAGAAGTCCCCGGGTGATGACATGAAGGTATCGGCGTTGGCCAGGGAGGACATGGCGTACAGGTGGCCCTGCCATGCCACCAGGAAGGTGCCGCTCTCCTGCACCAGCCCGTGGGTTCCGCCAACGGGATCGGTGAACTCCATCCCCAGATACTCCGGTGGGACCGGGGTGAGCACTTCCATGTCGGCAAGATCGGTGGCTCCCACGGAATACTCCACATTTGCGTACTCCCCGCGGTCGCTCTGCCAGCCCAGGGTTGCCGCTTCCCATGTGTAGTTCACGCTCCATGACATGATGATGGCGTAGTAGGTGACGATGATGAACCCGACCCCCACGGCGAACTAGCCGAACCACTGCATCCTGGGTCTCAGGACCGCGAAGGCTCCCGGGGCTGACTGCCTGGTATTGTGCCCCATGCTGAACTCAAGCATGAGCAGGGGAATGCCCGCTACGAAAAGGCAGATGAAGTATGCCACCAGGAACGCCCCTCCGCCGTTGGCGAAGGTTATGTATGGGAACCTCCATATGTTGCCCAGACCGATGGCGGAACCGATGGCCGCCAGAATGAAGGCCGTTTTGCTGTTCCACATTTCCCTCGAAGACACAGTACCCCTCCTCACTGTGTTAGTGACCAGCTCAAATTAGATGAATCGACGGCCCCGGGTCAAGTGCTCGGGGGGCATGAACATCCACTTGACGGGGCCGTAGCGGGGCCCTAGAATAAAAGCAAATGATATTTTACCGATAAAATTTATAAAAAATTTTCTCAAAGGAGGGAAGAATGGTGACCATGCTGATCCTTACAGTGGCGCTCACTGGCTTCGGCCCGTGGGTATCGGTGGGGCCCGAGGGGGGTGATGTGGACGCTCCTGTGCAGTCTCCTTCAAATCCCCTGGAGCTTTGGGCCCTTTCCGGCAGCAATCCCACGCAGGTCGTGCACTCAGACGACGGCGGTGCAACATGGGAACCCATTTCCTCCTTCACAGGCAGCACCGTATTCGACATGACCATTTGCCCCGACGGAAGACTGGTTGCCGGGGGCAGCAGCCGGGTGTGGACCTCCACCGATGGCGGATACACCTGGAACAGCAGCTACTCCTCCAACACCATTTTCTATGACGTGGAGGCCCACCCTGTCAGTTCTTCCCATGTCTACGCAGGGGGATACGCGTACGACGGCGCCTGGAAGATAGCCTTCATGCACTCCACCGACGGCGGGGCAACCTTTTCGGTTACCCACATTCCCCTGTCCGGAACCTATGACTTCAGTTACGGCAGGTGCATCGCCGTGTCCCAGAGCAGCCCATCGAACATCATCGTAGGGGGCTACGGATACTCATCCACCGACGCCACCTACCAGCCTCTGCTCATGATCTCCACCGACGGCGGAGTCAACTTCACCGATATCACTCCGCCTGAGGCATCGGCCCAGTACTACATGTACGGAGCAGCCTTCCATCCCTCGGATCCGAACACGATCCTGGCCGGTTCCCTTTACAGTATGTACCGCTCCACCAACGGGGGAGCCAGCTGGACGAAGGTGGCAGCCAACCAGACCTACAACTACGGCATAAGGTTCAGCCAGGCGGATGACGACCTTGTGATGGCGGCGGGTATGAACAGGATCTACCGTTCCACCAACGGCGGAGTCACCTGGTCGCAGGTCTACACACCGTTCTCCGGTCTCTCGGGGATTCAGTGGGTGATACCTGACTGGAGCTCTGCTTCCAACGCCTTCGCCTCCAGCTCCGGAGGCTTCCACAGCTCCTCCGACGGCGGGGTGAACTGGTCCCAGTCGAACGAAGGGCTGCTTGTTGGCCGAGTGCTGGCCATGGAGGAGTCCCAGGGCTGGGTATTCATGAACATGCTTGACATGGGGCTGTTCAGGACTCCTTCAACCGGATCGGTTAACTGGGAGGAGGTGACCACACCCCTCTCATGCGGTGACTTCTGCTCCATCAAGTCCGACGGCGCTGGAACGCTCCTTGCCCTCGAGGGAAGCGGTTGAGGCAACTCAGAGCTCTACAGGAGCACAGACGGAGGTTCCGTCTGGACAATGGCAGACAGCTACTACGGAGACGGCTACGGACTGATTCACGCAGGGGGCTCCACCTTCTGGAGCTGCGGATACAAGTACACATCTCCCAACTACATGGCGGTGGTTTCCAAGTCCACCGACGGTGGCGCAAGCTGGACGAGGCATACCCTCTACTCCGGGTCCCAGTACGGTTATGTCAGAGCGGTGGCGGTTGACCCCGCCAATTCGAACAACGTGTGGGCCCTGGGCTACGACAACAGCCAGTACAGGCTCCATTCGACAACCAACGGCGGAGGCAGCTGGTCAACCTCAACACCCGGCGGTTATACCGGAACACCGTATGACCTCAGGGTAGATCCAGACAACCCCTCCCATCTGGCGGCGGCCTCCTCCAGCGGCCTCTACCACTCCACCAACGGCGGAACGAACTGGACGAAGGTAACATCCAGTTTCGGAACGGCCTGGAGCCTGTATCAGTCAGATATGCTGGGCGGGCTGGTCATCTCCACCAATGCCGGTGTATGGATATGGGAAGACTGGCAGGGCACACCGGTTCACTTCGGTGAAGACCCCGGTGTACCTGCTGTTCAGTGCGTTCTGGACACAGGCGACGAACACATCTTAGCCGGCACCTCAGGAGCCTCTGTGTGGAGGTCCTACTGCGGCACAGGCATTCAGTGGGGATCCCATGCTCAGGTTGACGCGGAAGCACAGGTGACCATAAGCCCCAACCCGGTCTCATCTCCCTCTGCTTCACTGGGCTTCAACCTTGCATATCCCGGTCCCGTAACCGTGGAGATACTGGATCTGGCCGGAAGAAGGGTGCGAACCCTCTGCAGCGGTGAAATGGAGGCCGGCAGCCATCAGCTCACCATTCAGACCGATGAGCTGGTGCCCGGCGTTTACTTCGCCGTGGTCAGGACCGAAGCGGATGCGGTTACAGGAAGGTTCGTTCTGGCGGACTAGCGCGGCAGTTTCGGGAAACCTTGTTTCCACAGGCTTCAGCCTGTATCGTATGGCAAGGTTTCCCGCACTTCAAGTGACTGGATGGTAATTTGAAAGCCATTCTCCTTCTGCCTGCGCTATGCGGTCTGTGCATTGCCGCGAATGTGTTCATCTTCAACTACGACCAGGTCGACCTTATCTACGACCCGGTGGTGGGCGACTCCATCGATACTGGCTACTGGGTGGAGCAGACCCTTCTGGCCCTTGGTGACACCGTGGACTCCGGCACCTCCCTTCCCGGTGACATCAGCCCCTACGACGCCGTCTTCATGATGATGGGAATGTACACCTGTTGAGGCGACAACAACACGATCGCACCGGCGGTGCGTACGCAGCTCATCAGCTACCTGGAAGCGGGGGGTTCCGTTTACTTCGAGGGTAACGACATCGGCTACAGCAACAACAGCTACGACATCTGGCCGTACACCGGGCTCACCTACGCGGGAGACGGCTCTCCGGCAAGCACCGGGAACGTACAGAGCCTTACCGGTTCAGGCATGTGCTCCGGAATGACCTTCGACTATCCCTACAAATCCGAGGCCGACGGTTATGTGGATTTCTTCACCCCCAACGGGGGAGCCATCGTTTTCCAGAGCCAGGAAGGCAACGGGAGGGTGGGGTGCTATTCGGGCCCCACGAACAACTACAGGACCATCACCTCAGCGGTGTTCTTCAGCGTCTTCCAGGAGAGCGGGACGACCAGGCAGGAACTGATGGCCGAGTACATGACGTTCCTCACCGGCGGTACTGGAACCGCCGAGGAGTCTGCCGCAGGCTTCTCACCGGCCTCGGTTTCCATAACGAATCCCTGCATGGGAGATATATCCCTCTCCATCAGCCTGCCCGAGCCTTCATTGTGCCGGCTTGATGTTTACAACATTGCAGGAAGGATGGCTGGAACGGTGGTCAACTCCACCCTTCCGTCCGGGATCAGCCTTCTGTCCTTCCCGGGGACGAACCTCTCCCCGGGGACATACTTTATAGTCGGCGAAGCAGGCGACCTGAGGGTTTCCCGGCGAACGGTACTGGTAAGATAGGCATGAAGGAGCGCTCACCCGGGCGCCCCTACCTCCCCGGTCCGAAGGAATAGTCGCTTCCGTAGGAGAAGGTCCATCTGAGATCCCCCTGGTCGTTCCATCCCGGGCCCAGGCTTGCCGTGCCTCCCGGGATGTTCACCCTGGCCGTGATACCCGTTCCCCAGTGAAGCTTCCCTTCATCATAGTCCGAAAACGTGTCGAAGCTCCATGAGCCGGCCAGCTCTGCCTGAAGGAACACAGGTCCCAGGGCCTTTCTTGAGAGTGAGGCCCCTCCGGCAACCCTCTCCCTTGAGGGAAGGGTGTTCCATCTGTAGCCCGGGATACCCCTGGAAGCAGTAAGCCGGGATTCCTGCCAGGAGTAGTTGTCTCCCCAGAGGAGGCTTCCCCAGGTGTAGAGCCCTCCCTGGAGTCCGGCGGGAAGGCCGCTTATCCTGGAAATGTCCCATTCCAGAGAACAGTGCCGGGAACGGGGAGCGGGGCACCAGCCTCCTGTGAGGTAGAATCTGGTCCCCGGGGAAACGGAGGTGGGATCGGTGCGGGTATCGGTAAGGGCGGAAACGGAGAGAAGGGGGAATGACTGGGTGAGGGCGGTTCCGGCATAGTCCCTTCCATACACCCCGGCTGCAAGTTCCATCATGCCGAACCAGGATACGGGGCGTCCCAGCATCAGCTGGGCTGTATGGTCCGTCCATGTGCGAAGACTGCTTCCTCCGTTCCCGTCGGTCTCCCAGCCCTTTATCTGGCTGATCCCCGCCGAGAGGGCAAAGTACCTTTCCCGCTCCCTGGTGTTGGTGTAGCTGGAAAGCTCCGCGAAGGCGTAGCCGTTGCCGCCTCCGGTGTTCACTATGCTTCTGATACCCCTGTTGAAGGTGTTGGCATGTTCAACCGTTATCCTTGCGTCCATTCCGAAGTCGTTGTTGTAGGAGAGACCGAGCCCAACCGTGCCGGGATCCCGCTCGGTGAGTTCGTAGGCAAGGTCTGCGGTGCCCCGCTCCCTTCCAGGAAGCATGGAGAACCGCACCATGCTGAAAAGGCCGGAGGCGTAAAGGTTCTCAGCGGCTTCCATGGCGGACCGGGTGCTCAGGGTGTCTCCGGGGGACAGTGTGAGCCAGCGGTCTATGGCAAGCAATGAAACATCCTCATTGCCGGCGAAGTGAACGTTCCCCAGTACGAACTCAGGCGGGGTCCACCCGGTTCTTTCCTGGGCACCTGTGGGAAGCCCCTCCTGTGCCGCTATCCACTCCATTCCCTGGCTGTAGCCCCAGGCTATCAGCGAATCGGTCTCGTCGAAACTCCATACCTGAGCGCCATGCAGGTCGGGGGTGAAGAGCCAGTCGGGTTCCATGTAGTACTGTTCGTTAACCCTGCTTGAAAGGGCGGAGAAGGTCATGCCGGTAACCGTGAAGAGGGACGGGGCCTCGGGGTACTCGACAGGGTTTGCATTCCCCACATCCACAGCAAGGACCGGCATTCCCGGCCAGACCTTCCTTGCCACATCCACAGGCATGTTATCGAACATCCCTCCGTCCACAAGCAGCAGCGAATCGGCCTGAACCGGAGGGAAAACGCCGGGTATGGCCATGCTGGCAAGCTGGTATTTCCAGAGATAGCCCTTGTGGAAGAATACCCTGTCACGGCTGATAAGGTCGGAAGCCACCACTCGAAGGGGAACTCGCAGGGAATCGAAGGAGAATCCCTTCAGCACCTGGGCCGGCCCGGTCATCCCGGAGAGGAGGAAGCCCACACGCATGTTGGTAACCGCGCTCTGTGGAAGTGTCGGAGTAAGCCCTCTGAGGTTAAGGCTTATCAGGTCCTGCCTTCCCCTGATCCTGTCCGGCAGGAATGTGAGCCTGGGCTCCGGAGCTGAGCTGAAGAGATGATTCCAGTTCATGCCCGATGTGAGACTGTCCAGCTGGGCGGCGGAATAACCGCAGGAGTAGAGCCCGGCCATCAGAGCGCCCATGCTCGTCCCCGCTATGGCGGATACCCTGATGTCGTTTTCCTCAAGCGCCTTCAGGAATCCTATGTGGGCCAGCCCCCTGGCCCCTCCCCCGGCAAGCACAAGGGCGACACCCGGGGGATACGGCCCCTGGGGGCTCTTTCCCGGGGAAGGGGAAGCGCAGATCGCCAATAGGATCGCGAGAATGGTCCTCACTGGGGTATCACCGCCAGTATCACCGCGGGAACATCGCCAATGTTCTGGAAGTGGTGAAGCTCTTCCCCATGGACCACCGCGGCCTCGCCGGGGGAGAGGTGATCCAGTTCCCCTTCTCCGTGGCTCAGCGCCGCCCGCCCGGAGTGGAGGAAATAGAAGACCGAGCCCTTCCATGCGTTCCTTGCGGTGCGGCCGCCGGGGGCCAGGGTTATCCTTCGAACGGTGAACCTGCTGCAGCCGGAGGCGGGGCCGGCAAGCAGGGCCTCCCTCAGGCCGGCGGCTCCTGACTGCTGTACACGGCTTTCCCTGGGGTTTTTCACAACCATCGCCAAAGTCCCCTCCTTTACCCGACATGATATTGATGCTATCTTCAGTCTGTCAGTTGTATATATATATGAAGCAGGCCCATCGGTCTTACCGATGATATAAGAAAGAAACCAGTCTGGAGGAAAGATGAGAACTGTATTTCTGCTCCTTGCAGCAGCTGCATGTGCATCCTTCGCTTCGGGGCTCACCCTTGTTGAGTCCTCCCAGGAGGGTATCACCATCGAGCTGAATTCCGGCGAGCCGTTGTTCGGCACCGAGGTGATACGCGGAGCGCAGTATACCACCGTAACCATGAACGACGCCGAGAACCTTGCGGAAGCCGGTCTTCCCAGGGTCCCCGTTTACAGGACATGGATCGAGATCCCCATAGGAGCCACCGTGGAAGCAACGGTGAACGAGCTCCGCGTGGAGGAGATAAACCACGACGGCAGCCCCCTAGTGCCCGCTGTACTCAGCGCTTCCAAGGATCAGCCCAGGGACGCCTTCACCGTGGTTCACGACCCCGGTATCTACACCCTGGGCAACCCCTTCCCCGAGAGCCGGGTCAGGGTCATCTACGCCGGAGGCATGCGGGGCAGGAACCTGGCCCTGGTGGAGGTAATGCCCCTTCGCTGGAACCCCGGCGATAACAGCTACTCCCTCCTGGTCGGAGCCTCCATCGAGCTGAGCTTCCAGGGCGGAGACATCGCCCGAAGCTACGAGCAGGCGGCTTCCATGGCCTGCACCGATTACGAGAGGATCCTCCAGAGCACCCTCATGAACTACGGCACCTTCGAGGGCGGCCTGGACACCCCTCCCGCCCCTTACCTCATAGTGGGTCACAGCGATTTCGTAGACACGGCTATGGATGCCTTCGTGGCCCACAAGCAGGCCCTGGGCTTCACCGTGGACATGGTCGACCTCAGCGTAACCGGCTCCACCGCCGACGAGATCAGAGCCTACATACAGAACGCCATCACTGGCGGGACCGTCTATGTTCTCCTCGTTGGGGACATCGATTATGTTCCAGCAGTTATCTCAACCGCAGCCTCGGGCAGCACAGATCTCTACTATGTTTGCCTGGATGACGGAGGCTGGATCCCTGACGCCTTCATAGGCCGTTTTAGCGTTCAGACAACCGGTCAGTGCGTTACGATGGCCCAGAGGGTGATCGACTACGAGAACAGCGTTGGCGCTCAGAGCTGGGTGCAAGGGGCTCTCTTTATTGGGTCAGGAGATTCATCCTTCTGGCAAGTATCTGAAGGTACACATAACTACTGCATCGAGACATACTGCGATCCTAGAGGATACAACTCCACAAAGGTTTATCCTGTAACCACAGGAGGAACCGCAGCAGACGCCATCGCAGCTATTAATGCAGGTGTATCCATGGTAACCTTCAGCGGCCACGGTTCCTCCACGAGTTGGTCTGACATGAGCTTCGGCTCCAGCGACTTCAATCAGCTCACCAACGACAGCATGTTCACGGGAGTCCTCAGTCACGCCTGCAACACAGGCCAGTTCAGTACCAGCACATGCTGGGCTGAAACCTGGACCCGCACCCCTGAGAGGGGCGGCCTCTACTTCTGGGGCAGCTGGGACAGCAGTTACTGGGACGAGGATGACATTCAGCAGAGGGGTGAGTACGAGTCCTTCCTGGGCAACGATGTCTACTGGCCCAAGGGCTACATGAACCAGGGGCTCATGTCAGTTTACACCTACTACAGCGGCGGCGGAAGGACCAAGTACTACTACGAGACCTATAATCTCTTCGGTGATCCCAGTGTAATCACCAAAACCTGGCCCATGACGGGGATAGAGGGTGATCACACCGCCGGTGTGACCACCTCTCCCATTTCCGTATCCGCGCCGAACCCCGTGTCCGGAAGCATCCCCGTGACACTCACCGGCGTATCCGGCCCTGCTACCGTTGAGATATTCGACGTTACCGGAAGGGTGATCGACAGACCCTTCCAGAACGAACTCACCGGCCAGGCCGTGTTCACCTGGGACGCTTCGGGCGTTTCCACAGGCGTTTACTTCGTAAGACTCACCCAGGGCGGCAGCATTGCCACCGCAAGGGTAAGTGTGATCAGGTAGCCATTCGGCGTGCCTGCATACTGGGGGGCCCGGCTCTGCCGGGCCCCTTCCTCTTTTGTATAATAGTTCCCGCGGAACCGGGGGAATAATCCATGCGCGTTCCCTGTATTGAACAGTGTACTCACTGAAAGGGGTTCTTATGTACAGAAAGATCTTACCGATCACACTGGCCATGTTGCTTGCCGCAGCAGGCTGCTCCCTGCTGGGCGGCGGGGGTCTCAAGCCCGGGGATACCGCCCAGGGCGACCTTTCCACCGGTGTTGAACTTGATGAGCTGATACCCGACGCCGAAGAGGTCCTCCTCATGGCAGGCATAGCAGTCGAGGACGACTGGCCTGCCATGGAGTTCCCCCTGGCTGAAACCGATGAGGGTGTTTCCATTCTGATCGAGGAAGACGACATCGATCCGGTGATAGCGGTCATCGACGCCGACGGGAAGATACTTGCGGTGGGAGACGACTGGGACGGCGAACTTGACGCATTCGTGAGCCTGGATAAAGTGACCGCCGGTGCAAGGGCCGTGGTGTTCGACGCCACAGGCGACGATGGTGAGTTCCTTCTCGAGGCCGGCGAGGCCGAGGACTTCATGTGGGCCCTGGAGACAGGCGACGAGATGGAGGCCTCCATCCTTCGCGACAAGGACGGCGAACTCTGGAGCGATTACCTCTACGACTCATACGACATCTGGAGGGAGAACTGGGAGACCTGCAGGGCCATCCCTCTCGAGATAGACGACGATATGTGGGTCCGTGTCGAGGTGGAGAGCGATGTGGACTGCGTGATGGCCATAATGCTCGTGGACGGCGACGACCTGGAGTACCTCGACTACGACGACGACACCAACGGCATGAACCCCGTTTACGCAGGGGAGATGGAAGCGGGAAGCTACCTCTGCATAGTTGACACCTATGGCGGCTCTGAGGACGCGGAGTTCACCATCACAGTCACCGAGCTGGATGCCGACGAGATGTCCGCGGACATAGTCGAGGCGGAGGAACCCGACACATGGTACACCGGCGAGTTCAAGCCCGGATCCATGGTAATGGCCTACTGGCCCGAAGCCGGCGACTACTGGGGCGTGTACCCCGATGAACAGGTCGTGGTGTTCGAGTTCGACATACACGAGGACGGCGAGTACATCTTCGACGTATCGAGCTACGATGACACCAAGATGGCCATCATCGACGGCGACAGCTACATGATAGACTACAACGACGACGGCCCCGAGGGTCTCAACCCTCAGCTCATCCTTCAGCTGGCGCCGGGTAGCTACGCTGCGCTGGTGACACCCTATACCGAAATGTCAACGGAGTTCGTGGACTTCAGGTATACCCTCGCCGCTCCGGTTGAGAGGGAGCGGGGCTTCGCCCCCATGGAGTTCGACGAGTACAGGAGCGGAAACGTGTACCTGCACCTCGTGGTCGACCCCGGCGACACCTGGGAGGTGTACGCCGAGAGCGACACCGACCTTACCCTCACGGTTGTTGACGGAGCAGGAGAAACCTGGTTCAGCGACGACGACGGCGGAGACTTCAACCCCTGGATGGAGCTCGAAGCCACCCAGGAGAACGCCGGAGCCTGGCTGATCGACATCGAGTCCTACGGCGGCAGCGGCATCAACGACAACGTGCACTTCGTCATAAGGCCGGTGCGCAATCAGTCCGCAAACAGCAGCGCTCAGATCGAGATAGACATCTAGAACGGGATACCATCGGAAGCAGAGGGGTCCGGGCATTCGTCCGGACCCCTTTCAACTTGAGTGAGCCTGTTCAGATGACTCCATGACCTGAGCAGTTCCTCAGCAAGGGAAAGGGTAAGACAATACTACCATGATTCAGGCTTAGTGTACCTGGTTCCATCAGCTCCGATGAATGGATCTGGCAACTGATTCGCAAAGTAGGCCCGGGGCTTTATCGTCATTGATTCCGGAGCGATTTTCTGCAGTTCCTTGTTCTTCCTTCGGTATGGGAACAGGAAAAAGATCGTCTTTGTGGGGAATAGTTCTTTGCAGGTTCTCACCGCTGGATTGATGTCTGTATCCCCTGTAACAAGAATAGCTGTTTCAAAACTATCCAGATGACACTGCTTCAGCAACTCAACTCCAATTGCCACATCGGATTCCTTCTCTTCATGTGCGGTGAATTTACGCCTGCATCTGCTGCAGTAGACTTCCTTTTCCTTGAATCTGCCGAGATGGATCTCTATGTCCAGACTCCTGAGGCAGTTCATGTAAAGAGTGTGTCTTTTTACTTTTGAGGATGAACGATGATGAGGAATCGCCGTAAAGTAATGAATTTTTTCCAGTTCCGCCTTTTCACATCGGATCTGCCCGGCGGCAGACAGATAAGTGCAACAAAGACTCCTCAGATCAAGCCATTTTGCACCTGGTTCGTGAAGGTCGGACAGGGAATGATACAGGTTCAGTCCGTCAACAATGAAGATTGCTCGATTCATCGTTGTTAGATATTAAAGAACCCGCTGGGCCGCAACCCAGCGGGGGCCAATAAGCACGAGCCTATTGGGGATGAAATCTGAAC
>Ga0116152_10004122_pt1 | contig 11523 bp, 13 predicted proteins | sample AD_UKC119_MetaG_FD_89894 | JGI IMG/M metagenome (GOLD analysis project Ga0116152, IMG submission 89894) | Active sludge microbial communities of municipal wastewater-treating anaerobic digesters from Hong Kong - AD_UKC119_MetaG | ecosystem: Engineered > Bioreactor > Anaerobic > Digestate...
AACACAGTGCCACCAGCACTGGGCCATAACGATTGCGAACCCCGGTCATTAACGCCCTAGCATGGCGAAAGCCAATCGAACGGAGCATGAAATCATCTTAATCTAGGCCCAGAGGTGACGCGGCCATGCATCCAGGCTTGCGGTGCGTCGGGTAAAATCGCCTGCGGGTGCCCCGTCGTCTGAACATGGCCAGTTCGAAACAGTAGATCATGAGCGAATCGCAGGTCGTCTCGTCGAGGTCACCACGCGATTTCGCTGTCGCACTGGGCGCTTTGGGAGTCGTCTTTGGCGACATCGGCACCAGTCCACTTTACGCTTTGCGCGCCTGCCTGACGGCAGGGGGCAGTGTCTCGACGGATGCGCCTGCCGTCCTAGGCGTGTTGTCACTGGTCTTTTGGGCACTGGGGCTGACGATCACCGCCAAGTACTTGATGATCGTTCTGCGGACCGACAATCGCGGTGAGGGCGGGGTGCTGGCGCTGACCGCACTGGCGTTGTCCGAAGGTCCATGGCAACGCGCGACCGTAGTCACGCTGCTGGGCCTTGCCGGCTGCGCCTTATTCTACGGCGATGGCATCATCACGCCCGCCGTTACGGTGTTGAGCGCAATCGAGGGACTCGAGGTCGTCGCGCCACAACTCGAGCGGATTGTGATACCGGTATCGATCGCTATCTTGTTGGCTCTCTTTGTGCTGCAGAAGCGCGGTACGGGCACGCTCGGTAAACTGTTCGGGCCTGTGATGCTCATCTGGTTCTTGACGCTCGGACTCCTCGGTGTACATGGCATCGTCGCCAATCCAGGGGTACTCGCAGCCATGAGTCCGCACTACGCGGTGGCTTTCATTCCATCCCATAGCGCAGTCGCACTCCTGGTCGTGGGCGCGGTCTTTTTGGCTGTCACCGGTGGCGAGGCACTGTACGCCGATCTCGGACACTTCGGTGTACGGCCGATTCGTATTGCCTGGTTCTTCGTCGCTTGGCCAGCGCTCGTCCTGAACTATTTCGGCCAAGGCGCCGACCTGCTGCGTGACCCAGCGGCCATATTCAATCCGCTGTTTCATCTGGCGCCGACATGGTTCGTGCTGCCGTTGGTCGTCCTTGCGACTTTGGCGGCAATCATCGCATCGCAAGCGGTGATCTCGGGAGTGTTCTCGATGTCACAGCAGGCCTTGCAGCTCGGCTTCCTGCCGCGTATCCGCGTCGTGCAGTGTTCGGCGGATGCGATGGGCCAGATATATGTGCCGTTGATCAATTGGTTACTGTGTAGCGCGACGATAATGTTGGTACTGTCTTTCGGGTCGTCCAGCAATCTGGCAAATGCCTACGGGATCGCGGTCGCCAGTACGATGGTGATCGAAACGTCTTTGCTGCTGACCCTGTTGCGCGGCAGAGTTGCCGTATTCGATCGGTTGTTTTTCTGGTTCCTGTTGCCTCTTGCCGCGATAGACATGGCATTCTTCGTGGCGAACGTCGCCAAGATTCCTGAGGGCGGCTGGGTGCCGCTGCTGGTAGCGGCAGGCGCGTTGCTCGTCATGCGCACCTGGACTAACGGTCGCGTGGTCGTGTCAGACCTGATGCGTCGGGAAGGACGGACCGATGCGAGGTTTCTGGCGCGAGTGGCCGAGGAACCGCCTGCTCGGGTGTCAGGTGTCGCAGTATTCCTGACCAGCGACGCAACTAACATACCGCGCACGCTGGTGCGCAATGTGCAGCACAATGGCGTGCTGCACGAGAAGACCATCCTGCTGACGATAGCCACGGAGAGAGTGCCGCGTCTGGTTGGCGGCTCGCGGGTGAGTGCCAAGGCGATTGGCTCGGGCCTGTACCGCGTGGTGGCGCATATTGGCTTCATGGACAGCCCCAACGTACCGCGCATCCTGCGCGATGCCGAGCGCCGCGGGTTGGGCTTCGATACCCAAAGAGCGACTTACTTTCTGGGCCGCGATGATGTGGTGATCGGCAATCGACCGGGTATGGCAACTTGGCGCAAGCAGCTGTTCCTGTTCATGACGCGCAATGCACAGTTTGCCGCCGCCCACTTTGGCATACCGCCGCAGCGCGTTATCGAAGTAGGTGGGCAGGTCGAGATCTGAGTGCTATGCGCCTAAGGTGCCACTCGGATGTCCGAGAAATCCTTGAACGTGCAAACGTAACCATCCACTGCGATTCCGTTGAATTTGTCGAGATTTCCAGAGCCGGCAGTGACGAGCGAGAAGTCGCGTGCGTCACGTAATCCTGGGCAAGCTTCCGTGAATTGCATCTTGAATCGCTTCCCGTCCTCGTCGGTGACTTCGAGCAAGGAATCGTCCATGTACTTGAAACTTGCGATCTGCTTTAGATCCACGGCCTGTACGAGCGTGTCTTCTGCTGGAGGTGCGATATGCGCGAATCTTGCGCCGTCTTCGCGGTCTGCGAGTCGGAAGGCGAGATAGCCTGCTGTCACAATCGAAACCGCAGTAACAATGCCGAGTATGCGGGTTAGGGTCGCATTCATTAGACGTTCTCCATTGGTCGAGTTGTGGCAATTGCCAGCCTTGCTCCTGTCGACATCTGGGCGCCAAATCGATCGTTGGAGCGTTTCGGCTCGGTCACGAACGCCGATGGATCGGCAGGACGTGCCTGCACGCAGGACGAGGGCGCCAAGAGAGTCTGCCGAGGTAGATGTCATTGCAACGCGCATGAATCCAAGCAGCGCCGACTGATGACTTGTTTGTGTGCAAATCGCGCGGGCGAGTTCCGCAGGTATAATTAAGACTCCTTAATCGAGGTTTTGGTCATGCATGTTTGGCAATGGTTGATCACAGGACTCGTAGCCGGGCTGATCGCTCGGCTGGTACTGCGAGGCGGCAGTACAAGTCTGGGAGCGGACCTGGCGCTTGGCAGCCTGGGCGGACTTGCCAGTGGCGCACTGATGCGATACGCAGGATTGACCACACCTGCGTCTGACCTCGCGCATGTTGCTGCAGCGCTGGTCGGTGCCGTTGGCATGATCGCCGCGATGCACTTGGCGCTACGAACATCTGGGAGTGCGGGCCGAGCAATCGGCGCGGCCATCAAGCGCCCCGATCTTGCCGCTGCGCTGGCCGCGCTTGGCGAGCGTGAGCGCCGTGTCGTGAGCAAGTTCCTCAAACGCGAGCCAGTTGCGCGCGATGTTACGATCGAGCAGCGTGAGCGCATGACGCTGGGTCAGCGCGCCGCAGATCGGATCGCCGCATTCGGCGGCAGTTGGGCATTCATGGGGCTGTTTGCGGCGGTGCTGCTCGCCTGGATGCTCTACAACAGCGAAAACGCAAAGCCGTTTGATCCTTTTCCGTTCATTCTCCTGAATCTTGTGCTGTCGTGCCTGGCGGCGGCCCAAGCTCCTGTCATCCTGATGAGCCAGAACCGGCAAGCGGAAAAGGATCGTATCAACGCGCGGCTGGACTACGAAGTGAACCTCAAGGCCGAACTCGAGATAATTGCCTTGCACGAGAAACTCGATGAACTGCGCGATCGGGCGTGGCGCGATCTGCTGGCCATGCAGGAACGGCAGCTAGTATTGCTCGAGCAGCTCGAACGCAACACCGCGTCCAGGTGACTTGCTGCCGTGCGCTGTCTGCGTGCCTCAAGGCGCGAGGTTATCGAGTCATATTGTGCATTCGAGGCTGCGAAACGTGCGCGTGAAAAAAACTTAATGCATACGTCAGTTGCCCGCCATCGGAACGCTCGTATTGTTTGCACCTCGCTGCCGAGCAGGCAGTGCAACAAAAGTTCGAGGATGACTAGGATGAAATCAGCAAGTTTTCTCGCAATCGCTGGCCTCTTGGCCATGGGAGTCGCGTTCGCGGGAACGCCGCCCGCAAGTCTGCCGGCGACGTCGGCAACTACCAGCCCTCCCGCGTCGACCACCTTGTCCAAGTCTGCCGACTGTGACAAGCAGGCGGCCGCTAAGAAGCTGGAAGGCAAAGCTCGAGAGAAGTTTGTCGAGTCTTGCAAGAAAGACGACAAGCAGGACAAGAAGTCCTACTGAGGAGTCTTATCGACGCATGTGGTGAGAGCCCCGCCTGACGCGCCTGACCGCTCCCCCTTTGTGGCGCGCAGCGCGGGGCTGCTCCAAGTACCTTCAGTTTCGGTCTTGCATTCGAGCGGTCGTGCGGTAGTTAGTCAGTTCCGCCTGCGCCAGGTGGTCCTCGACGAAGTCGAGCACCTTCACATTGACGGCCGCTGCGAAGTAAAGTCGCGCCGTTTCAGCTTCACCTCGCGCGAGACGATCCTGGCCCACATAGTAGAGTGCCTCGCACAGGCGCTCCTGCCGTTGCTGCTGGTCCGTGCCTGCCCGCAGTTCCTCGAGTAATTCCATTTCTGTCAGCTCGCCTCGAAGTAATCGCAGGATCGGGTTGGGCCAGTCGATCAGCTCGTCACTGGGTATCGCGGCTGTCGTCACGATCGGGTGGTCAGCTCCCGAGCGGCGCTGTGCCAGCCACCAGAGAATGCGGTGATATTCCGCCCGAACGGGGTCGCTTTCGAGCGCGATCGCGGCGTCGAGTTGTCGGCCAGCGTCGTGCCAGCGTCCGTCGATGAACGCCAGGTGGGCGAGATGCATCCGCAGATGCACGTTTGTTGGATCGAGCTCCAGGCCACGCAGGATCAGTTCGCGGCTCGCAGCGCGGTCGCCGCTCCACGCTACGGCGACTGCCAGTGCATGATAGGCACTGGGATCACGCGGCCGGCACTCCAGCACTTTGCGGTAGGCGAGTGCAGCGCCGGCGTGATCGCCTCGCAATAGTCGTGCCGACGCGACTTCGGTCCACAGATCGGCGAAGCGCGCCGCACCCAGGGTCGTGGCGCAGTTCGTTTCGAGCGTCGGCAGCCGCTGCAGTGCGCGCTCTGCCGCCTCCAGTTGTCGGCGCGTATCTTCGACTCTTGGCAAAGTCTCGAATCGCAGGTCGTTCGCGAACATGAGCAACGGCGTTGCGGACGGCTGCGCGGCGACCGCGAGCGACGCACTGGCCAGCAGGCCCAGCACTGGCAGCGCAGACGTCGAGAACCGCGCGGTCAAGCTGCCGGGCACATCAGGCGTGTTCATGCCGATGTTCGTGAGCAACCGTCGCAGCTTCTGCGCAGCGTTCGCAATTGACCCAGCCAGAGTCGCCATTTGCGTAGTGCTCTTTCTTCCAGATTGGCAAGCGATGCTTCACTTCATCGATGATGTATCGGCACGCGCGGAAAGCTTCGTCGCGATGCGGTGTGCTGACGCCTACCCAGACTGCCAGCGCTTCGAGGTCGAGCGCACCCACCCGATGTACGCAGCGCGCGTTCTGGATGCCAAAACGCTGCTGCGCCTCGGCGATGACTCGCTCTCCTTCCTTGACTGCCAGTTGTTCGAACGCCTCGTACTCGAGGCGTGTGACGCGCTGGCCCTCGTTGTGATTCCGCACCCACCCCTCGAACGACACGAAACCGCCGCAAGAGACATCGCGCAGTGAGGCGGTCAAGGCGGCCACGTCGAGCGGCGTAGCGCTGAAAGCAAACCGTTTCATCCGCCGGCCACCGGTGGAATGAAGACAACCGTGTCGCCTGCCTGCAGCGGTCGCGACCAATCGGCGAACTCGCCATTGATGGCGATGCGCAAGGTGTCAGCGGCGAGCGAGAACGGATGTCGCTTGCGCAGCTCTTCGTAAAGCACGCGCGGCGTCGGTGCGCTGGTCACGAGTTTTTCCTCCCGACAACCCGCTTGCTCGCGCAGCAGCGCGAAGTACTGCACGCAGATCTCGCGCTGGTCCACGAACTGCTGGGGATTGAGTTTGGCCATTGCCTGCCAATAATCATCGCTGGTGTTCGCGTTGTCGAGTGCGCGCGCGTTCGGTGGGTCGAGCAGCAACGTGTCGGCTTGCAGCAGGAATTTCCGCGGGCACAGGCGGCCGGTTCCGACATATGCGGCCAGAGCCGCACGCGTGCGCGGCTCAAAGATGGCGCACAACGGCTCCGGCAGACCGTCGTGACTGGAGCGATACGCCGTCGCATCGCGTGCTGCATCGCGTCGTGCCGCGAGATCGGCGAGCGTAGCCTCGTCCAGAAATGGCAGGTCACAGGCGAGCACCCACCACGCGGCGTCCGGATGCGCCGATTGTGCGGCGAGGATGCCGGCGATCGGCCCCGCAGATTCGATCTGGTCGACGATCTGCTCATAGCCACGCCGCGTGGCATCGTCACGTTGGTCTGGCCGTACAGAGACGAAAACCTGCGCAACGTGTGGCCGCAGCATGTCCACGGCCGCCGCCAGCTGCGTCTGGCCCGGTCGATACTGGAGCGCGGCCTTGTCACGTTGCATGCGCGTGCTGCGGCCGCCCGCGAGCACCAGACCTAACAACTTCGCGGTCATTTGCGACTGAAGTCGCGTTTGCCACCGCGCTTGGCGATCAGGCGCACCGGCCCGATGACGATGTCATGCGACAGTGCTTTGGTCATGTCGTAAATGGTGAGCGCCGCAACGCTGGCGCCAGTCAGTGCTTCCATCTCAACGCCGGTCTTGTGAGTAGCTGCGACAGTGCACAGCACGTGAATCTTGCCGCCGGTCCGTGCCGAGATCTCGATATCGCAGCGTTCGATCGGTAACGGATGGCAGAACGGGATCAATTCATGCGTGCGCTTCGCGGCCATCACTCCCGCGACGATCGCCGTATCGAAAATCGGACCCTTCTTGCTGCGATGGCCGGTGCGCGCCAGCTCGCGTGCGACCGCCGCCGGCAACGTGACAATCGCTTCGGCACTTGCTACGCGAAAACTCACGTCCTTGCCGCCGACGTCGACCATCACCGGCCGGTTGGCGGCGTCGAGGTGCGTGAGCCTTGGCTTGCGGACCAATCGCGCGACATTCGAACGACGGCCCAGTTTGATCGTTGCCATCAGTTTCAGCCGCCGATGTAGTACATCTCGATCTTGCGGTCCGACGCGTCGGCGTCACCCGCGCGGGCACGTACCACAGCGCGCAGCTCACTGTAGCGATCGACACGCCTGGACCAGATCGCGCCGATCATCTCTAGCAACTCATCGTCCGTGGCGCCGCTGCGCAGCGATTCCCGCAGCCCCGCACCTTGAGTGGCGAACAGGCAGGTGAACAGCGCACCATCTGAAGACAGGCGTGCACGTGAACAGTTGCCACAGAACGGCTGCGAGACCGACGAAATGAAGCCGATCTCGCCTGCGCCGTCGCTGAAGGCATAGCGCTCGGCAACCTCACCACGATAGTTCGGCTGACGTGCTTCGACCGGCCACCGTGCCTGAATCATCTGTAGCAGTTCCGCGGACGGTACCACCAGATCCGGCCGCCAATCGTTGCGATTGCCCACGTCCATGTACTCGATGAAACGCACGATGACGTCGGTGCCGCGGAAATGCTCCAGCAGACCGAGCGCGGTGTGATCGTTCACGCCGCGCTGAATGACGGCATTGATCTTGATCGGCGTGAGACCCGCCCGCTGCGCATGCTCGATACCGTCCAGTACTTCATGGACGCCCGCATAGCCGCCGCTCATCTGGGCGAATATATCCGGATCAAGACTGTCGAGGCTGACGGTGAGTCGCTTCAAGCCCGCTGCAGCCAACTCCGTGGCGTACTTTGGCAGCAGGACACCGTTGGTTGTGAGCGCGAGATCCTCGAGGCCCGCGATCGTGCTGAGGTCACCGATGAGATCCGAGAGATTGGGTCGTAGCAGCGGCTCGCCGCCCGTGATCCGCAGTTTCTTCACGCCAAGCCGCACGAACACGCGCGCCATGCGCGTGATTTCCTCGAAGCTCAGGCGCTCGCCGGACTTGAGGAACTTGTAGCCCTCATGAAAAGTGTCGCGCGGCATGCAGTACGGGCAGCGGAAATTGCAGCGGTCCATGACCGAAATGCGCAGGTCGTGGATGGGTCGGTGCAGTGCATCCAGTGGCACCTGAGGCGTGCTGCCGGGGGCCGTGCGCGACTTGATGGAGATGATGGTTTCTGTCACGTCAGTAAGGGTAGCAGCGGACGCACCTACCAGCGATACAAAGTGGCAACGAAGCCCTTGGCCAGCTCCGCGGCCCCGGCAGGAAGCTCGACGAAACCCTCCGTACCCGCGAGCGCCGTAAAATCGCCCGAACCGTTGGTGGGGCTCGGATTGGCCCAAGTGCGGCCCCATTCGTCGGTTTGCAACTTCACGGGCAGAAAGAACGTCAATGAATGATTGACCGTGACCGCCTTGCCGAGTGCCAGGCGCTCGGGCGCTTTGGCGGCGACTGCCATGGCGCGATCCAGCGCCGGCACCACGTAGCGTGCCAGGCAAACCAGAGTCGAGACCGGATTGCCGGGCAGGGCGAACACGGTCGTGCCCGAGGGCGCGACGCCGAACCACATCGGCTTACCGGGGCGCTGTGCAATCTTATGGAATATCTGCCGCACACCGAGCCGTTGCAGGACCTGCGGGATGAGATCCAGCTTTCCCATCGAGACTCCGCCCGAGAGAATCACCGTATCGTGGGTGGCGAGATGTTGCTTGAGGCGTGCTTCGATCGCCGCCGCGTCATCCTGCACGTGATCATCGGCGACCCGAGTGAAACCGCGCGCCTTGAGCGCTGCCACGACGCCGTAGACATTCGAGCGCCGCACCTGATAGGGGCGAATTGCTTCACCCGGTTCGACCAATTCATCGCCCGTGGAGATCACCACGATCGCGGGTTGGGCGCTTACGCGCACGCGTGCCATGCCGGCACTCGCGGCGACGGCGATATCAGGCGCGGCCAATCGCGCGCCGGACGCTAGCAACAAAGCACCTTGACGGGAATCAGAACCGCGCCGATGCACATTCAGATAGGCGTCGACCCTGGCGTTCGCCTGCAGCTGCGCCGCGCCATTGCTCATGCTGATCTGCTCGATCGGCACCACTGCATCGCAGCCTTGCGGCAGCATCGCGCCCGTCATGATCTCGATGCAATTGCTGTCGCTCTCGAGGGTGAGAGGTGCCGCGCCGGCGGCCTGCATGCCTTGTACAGCGAACTCGCGGACGCCGCGCGCGACGCTGGCAGCGCGCAATGCGATGCCGTCCATCGCCACTCGGTCGAACGGCGGCGCGTCCCGCTCGGCGTAGATGTTCTCGCGCAGAATCGCGCCAACTGCCTGCGTGAGCGGCAGCGATTCGATGGGCAGGCCAGTGAGATGCTGGCCGATGGTGAATTCGGCTTCGGCAGGGGTCAGCATCATCGGGATGATGCTGAATCAGCGGGCGCCGGGCAAGAGCCGGCGCCCGCCGGCAGACACTAGTTCTTCTTGTTCTTCGCGTTGTAGGCCCGCAGCTGTTCGTTGAACTGCGATGCCACGGCCTCGAGTTCGTCGATCGCCGCGTTGTGCTTCTGCACCTGCATGCGATCGAGCTCCTTTTTCTGCTCCGGCGTGATCGTATCGCCGGCTTCGGCAACTTTTCCCTCATGCTCGAGCTTGAGGCAGGAGAGGTAAGCTTCCATATCCTTGTTGTACTGCGACACCTGATTCTTCGATGCCACCATTTCTTCCATGGTGGCCGTGGTGCCGTCCGGGATCTTGTCCGGCGCAGTTGGGTACGTGCAGCCCGCGTAGGCCTGCTGTGCCACCAGTCCGGCGGCCACGAGGAGCACTAAAGCAACAGTCTTCATTGGTGAGAATCCCTCAGCAGTTGATTCGGGCCAGTATCCCGGCGTCTATAGTAAATGCGTCCGGCGCCTGTGCGCCACCCTTTGACAATCCTTGACCGGTGCCGCTCCTGTAAAGGTTTGCCAGCGGGGTCAAGCCTTCCATATGAAAGACGCATGCGGCTGAACTCATCCTGAACGCCAGCCCGTTCGAGCGACTGAATGCCGTGTTCGTGCCGGGTTGCGCCCGTTCACGCGGGCGGTCGTGCCGCGTCGCACTCCGGTTTGTAGCCGCGGGCGTAATAGTTAGGGTAGTCGGCCGACATGCCCTTGAACCGACGATGAATCCAAAGATACTGCTCAGGAACGCGGCGCACGTGGGCTTCGATCAGATGATTGATGCGCAGGGCGTCTGCCACGGCGGAATCCGTCGGGAAGTCGGTCAATGGCGGACCGATGACGCCTCGGTAATGGTCGCCACCCGGCAGCCGTTCGACAAAATACGGCATCACGACCGCGCCTGTCATGGCCACAATTCGTGTGGTTGCCGTATTGGTCGCCGCCGGCACGCCAAAGAACGGCACCATTTCGGCACCTTTCTTGCGATAGCTCTGGTCAGGTGCATACCAGACCACTTCACCGCCCTTGAGCGCTTTCACCGGCGTTCGAATGTCGTCGCGCGGAATCGCCCGTCGCGCCTGGCGGCTGCGATTACGCGCCAGCACCGTACCCAACACCGCATTCTTGGTGGGACGATACATAACGTTGAGTGGCAAGCGTACTGCCAGCGCCCGGCAACCGATCTCTATCGTCGTGAAATGCGCTGACAGCAGCAGCGCGCCGCGTCCGCTCCGCCGTGCTTGCTCCACGTGTTCCAGACCGTCGACAGTGGTTAGGCTCAGATCTCGTTCGTCCGAGCCCCACCAGGACGTAGCGGTCTCGAAGAGCGCACAGCCTAAGCTCGCGAAGTGCTGCCTTAACAGCTCAGCCCGCTGCGTGCTGTCGAGGTTCGGCAGGCAGAGCTGCAGATTGCGAGCCGCGATGCGGGCCTGCCAGGGCAGGATCGGTCGCAACCCGCGCCCCATACCGCGCCCGATCCGCAGCAACCAGCGGTGCGGCAGCGGCGCCGCCACGCGCAGGATCGCAAGCCCCAGCCAGGTGGGCCAGTAATTTGGTGCAAGCAAGCGCCAGTTCATGGCTGCATCTTGCCGCAAGCATCGGTCGCGTCAACGTATCGCGTCTGCCGGCGCTGTCGATACGTGGTTGTTCGGCCAGCGGTCGACACAGCAAGCGGTCAGTGCGGTACGGAACTCGGTTGGATCGGCATCATCGGGTGTGGCAGCTGCGGCTTTGATGCGTGCGGCGCACGCCCGCCCATCTGCATCGGCTCGCAGATCATCGCGGGATGCGTCGCCCCCGCCGAAGAGATCGAGCCACTCCTTGCCCACCCCAGCCAGCCGCGCGTAGCGCGCACCACAGCGCCGCGCGATCAACCCGGACGCGATACAGTGCGCCTGTTTGTCCGGCATGCCTGCAAAGTCGACCGACTGCATGGCGCTCCTGGCGCAGCGGGTGGGCGACAGGCTGGCGCAGCCCGACAGGATGCTCAGAGTCAGCGCGAGCAGGACCGGCCGGCGCCATCGGTTCGGTGCGAGTGCAGCAAAACTCATTGGAAACCAGTACGATTTCATCTCTGGCACATGCTGCGCGCCCGTAGCTCAGTTGGATAGAGTAGCTGGCTTCGAACCAGTTGGTCGGGAGTTCGAATCTCTCCGGGCGCGCCAACCTTCGAAGGGTCTGTTCCGGACACATGGGTAACGGATTATTCCGGAGACATGGGTAACACTTTAGCACCGAAGGGATTGGGTGCGCATTCGACGCGCCCGCTTTGGTGATCGAAGAAGCCGAGGTCGTAGT
>Ga0116152_10004123_pt1 | contig 11521 bp, 3 predicted proteins | sample AD_UKC119_MetaG_FD_89894 | JGI IMG/M metagenome (GOLD analysis project Ga0116152, IMG submission 89894) | Active sludge microbial communities of municipal wastewater-treating anaerobic digesters from Hong Kong - AD_UKC119_MetaG | ecosystem: Engineered > Bioreactor > Anaerobic > Digestate...
GGGCAACTCGCCGTTGAGCCTTCTCTTCAGCTCGGCTGCCTCACTAGGATATGCCTTCTCGTAGGCTGCAAAGAGTTCATTCCACTTGTGCTCAAGCTTGCTTCCGCGTTCTGTCTGGTCCCATGCCTTGTAGATTTCCTCGGGAACGAAGAACGGTTCGTCGTACTCCCAACCCAGCTGCTTGCGGGCAAGAGCGACTTCGTCGGCTCCAAGCGGAGCGCCGTGGCAGGACTCCTTTCCTCCCTTGTTGGGTGAGCCGTAGCCGATAGTGGTCTTGCACATGATCAGGGTGGGTTTGGAAGTTTCATAGCGTGCTGCAAAAATTACTTTCTGGATTGCATCAGAGTCATGTCCATTCACATCCCTGAACACCTGCCAACCGTAGGCTTCAAAGCGCTTGGCTGTGTCGTCGGTGAGCCAGCCTTTCACCTCTCCATCAATGGAGATGCCGTTGTTGTCGTAGATGGCGATGAGTTTTCCAAGCTTCCAGGTTCCGGCAAGCGAGGCAGCCTCATGGCTGATGCCTTCCATCAGGCATCCATCACCAAGGAAGGTGTACGTGTAGTGGTTTACTACAGGAAAGCCTTCCTTGTTGAACTGGGCGGCAAGCATTTTCTCTGCCAAGGCCATACCTACGGCATTGGCAAGGCCCTGCCCGAGAGGTCCAGTGGTAGTCTCCACGCCGGGAGTAAGTTTATATTCGGGGTGGCCGGGGGTTCGGCTGTGAAGCTGCCTGAACTGTTTCAAGTCTTCAATGCCCAGGTCATACCCGCTCAGGTGCAAGAGTGAATAGAGCAACATGGAAGCATGGCCGTTGGAAAGTACAAACCGGTCACGGTTCGCCCAATTGGGATTCTTGGGATTGTGTGCCATGATTTTTCGCCACAGAACCTCGGCGATATCGGCCATGCCCATAGGGGCTCCGGGGTGTCCGGAATTCGCTTTCTGTACACCATCCATACTTAATATGCGAATTGCATCTGCTAATTGATTCGTCTTCATCCTTTCCTCCAATCATGTAGTAAGAAACACCCCGGGATCTGAAAGAAACCGGGGCGTGATCCTTACTGACAAGATATCCTAGTATCGCTATTTAGTCAAAAGTATCAAAACTGTTTAATAGCCATAACTGAGAATCATGGCAACGCGCTTGAAACCAGGCTCCGCTCTCTTCACAATTTCCCTGTCGTCAGTCTTCTCAAAATTCGTAAACTGCACTGCAGTAAGCAGCGAGAGACGATCAGTAAACTGCGTGTTGACGAGTATGCTCAGATCACTGAACAAACCGGTTCTGGAACTATCAAATACATTGTAAGCATACGTTTCAAGCTGTACGCCGACAAGGTTTACGATCAGGGGCATTTGGTAGCCGAGAATGTACTCGCCCTTGTAGTTGAAGCCGTTGACCATTGCTCCGCTATTCTCGAACTCCCAGGCTGTGGTGTTGTTGGCTGCACCAGAGTAGCCTTTGTAGTTCAATTCCTGATAGGCTCGGATGACAACGCTGGTCCAATCGCCGTTGAAGATGGCGCCGGTGTCAAACTGGAAGGCTGCCCCCACTCTTCCCATGTAGTAGGTTCCTGCAAGCTGGTCGGAAGTTAATGCAGTGCCGATTCCGCCCGGAGCAATGCGAAGGCCTTCGAGGTCCATCAAGGGGAAATCCCAACCTGTTCCGGCTCCACCACCGAGGCTGACTTCCAGGACGGCGATCGGGGTCAGAACTGCATCCAATGTAGCACTCGCTGCAATCGGGGAGACACCGATCTGCGTCTTGAGTTTCAGGTTGTTGCCGCTCATAAGCGGGCCTTCACCGACGAGCATGGGAATCTTCACCTGATAGGCTGCTTCAGCCTTGGCTTCAACACCCTTTTTCCCATCCCAAGCACCGGTAAATTTCAGCGTACCGGAAGTAGTCGCCTGGGCGAACAAGCCTGCAGAGACCAACAAGACAATCACCAACGAAATAACAATCCTAGAAGTATTGTGTTTCACAGTTCTTCCTCCAAAGATAAGGTGGTTACAGCATAGCATAAGTATGGGGTTTGGGTTTACGGATTAAAATCGATTTACATACATTTCATATTTTACCTTTCTCCGCTTTTCTCTCAGAGACTAATTGTTTTAATAATACTTGTTTTTGCTCTTCGTTTAGCTCCCTATATAATGAAAGTATGTATTCTACTTTTTGCTTGACCAGGAACAGCTCCATTTCTTGTTGAATAGCATCAACTCGAGTTCTATGTTCCTCTGCAAGATATACTGGTAGCACACTGATTCGTGACATGACTTTATTAGCGCTAATAACATCTTTCACATCTTTTAACTCATTTTCAAGGATATTAAGCCATTGCTGACTCTGAACGAGCCTCTTCTGTAAAATCTCCGCATAAAAAGAATCAAGAATTGAATCATCGTCAAAACAACCATCCCCATCAAGTTCCTCGTATATTTCTTTCTTTTTAAAATCCAACATCGCATTCAGCTGTTCCCAAGTTATGTTGTAGTCAGAAAGCTTGTTATAAGCATCTCTTAACAACTTAATTTCTATGAGCATATCATGCAGCGCTTCTTCATTCTTGTCTTGAACATAAAAGGCCAGGAGGCTTCTTACTTCTCTTTCAACACTTTCCAACCCATCAAGGTCTGAAATCTCCACACTAAAAAGATTATTATACGCTTCTTTTTTGAAGACTAGTTGATTGTTAAAAATTTTGATTGTGTCTTTGTAGTACTCACAAATATTATTCATATTTAAGTTGACTAAACCACGGTTTTTAATATCAAAATCCTGAAGTTGATTCAATTCAATCTGCAAATCTCGTACTGATTGTTCAAGGTTTTGTACGGTAGCAGATTGAATATTCTCAAACCGATTTTTTATTTCTTCGACAAATTTTTTAGCAGTATTTAATGTTTTATAATAGTTAATTATACGTGAGTACTTTTCTTCTCCCTTCAACAAGGTATCTTTAAGTAATTCTTTTTGCTCTCCCATTCCAATAGAGTTAAGCGCTTCTATCAAAGACCTATAGCCATCGGATCTTTTCTTATAGAGTTCAGGTTCATAATCCTCAGGGAACGGATGGGCTTCAATCCAGCCGCCTAAGTTGAGCGATATGTGCGCCTTAGCCAAAGTAAGCGCATCATCTATAGATTCCTTATCACTTTCTGACAATAAGTTGGCATGAGTATTTGTAAATTTCCTATATGCTGTGAGAAACTCATTAAGCGCATAAATCACCTTCACGATAGGCTGGTTCTCAGAAGTAAAGATTTTTAAATCACGAAGCAATTCTTCGCAATCAACTTTCCAATCTTTTTGAAACTGCCGAGCATCAGCAGAACGATTCAAGTTTGCATGATATTGACTATAAATATCATCTGGAAGTTTTATTTTTTGATCAATAAGCTTTTGGGACTCATCTTGAAATCGAATTAACTCAGATGCAGTACTACTATTCATCCACTGTCTTATCAAGTTATTCCATCTCGTATCGTCTCTAACAATTGGAAACATACTGATCTTGCTGGCAATATCAAATTTGATACCTTTTGTTTTTGGATCAAAAAGAGTTTTTTCATTATGAATAAAAAATTCGGATAATTTTTTCTGGCTTCCTTCAATCTGAATGTCCCTTTGAAGTGAATGTGCTGCATAGTAAATTATAACGATGAGGCTAGCAGCTGAAGCGTTAGCACCATAAGGAGCTCGAATTGCCATGTCCATCATATTTGCAAAGTTTAATACCTTAGTTTCTTGGTACTCTTCATCGAAGACATTATACAGGGATGCTAATTCTTGGCAATCTGGGTTAGCAAGAAACAACCCTGATGAATCGACAACTTTCCATGAATTTTGGAGTAGAGAAAAAGCTCTTTTCTTGTCAAGTGTGTTGCAACTATCAACAATGCTTTTCCAATTATTACCTCCTGACACCAATGCGATAATTAATTTTTTTATAGTGTTTGGACCATTTCCAGAACTACTGGTAAATCCATCAACAGGGAAAGGAATTGCTTGAGAGTATCCTAACTGGAACAGTTCTAAACCAATAGTCTTCAAGGTTTTGCCATCTTGTACTATGCTAACATAGTGTTGTGCTGTTTTCTGTTTCGTTAACTCCTCAGAAAGCGTAATAAAAAACTTATCTCGGAGTTTAGGAAGCATATTGCCGAATAGACTTTTCTCATTCTGACTTAGTGAATCAATTGCAGTAATTTTTTCGGAAGTTTCAAAAATCACGCCATCTACATCATGTATTACTAGACACATAAGTGGAACTTTCCATCCAAGTTTTTCGTGGTAGGATTCAATCCACTTGAGAATTCTACTTTTTACAGAAGCTATGTCACAACTATTAGGTATAATAAAATAAAATATTTTCCCTCTCGGTTCAGAAAAACCAGATTCAACCCCTCCATGCCGAATAAAATCATCATCAGCAAGATCCCTTTCAAATTCGATTGATACTTTTACACTTGCTTTATAACTCCACTCCAATGAATCAATTTTGTGAATTGAAGAAAACGGCGTTTCAATATCTGGGAATATTTCAGAATTAGTCCCCAGCAGTGACAAAATATTTGTATGTACAGAACGCAATTCTGAATATTCTGAATTTTCCTTTCTGAACTCTTGAACTTTTTTATTTAGAATTTTTTCAAGCTCATGGATAGATGGAGCATCGGTTTTTATTTCGAACAATTTTGTTCGTGAGTCATACTCAATAACATTGTATTCTTCCTCCAGGCGATTAGTTATTCCTTTCACTAATTGGCTATTAATGCCGCTCAAGGCACTAAGTAAATAGATAGCACTGTCACGAGTTTTGCTAAAACTACCTAGTTTAATACTTAATACAATTGCTTTGATTACCTTTTTTTCTTCGTCAGAAAATTGCGCTCCATATTTTTCAAATAGCCCTTCTTGCTTCAAAGCTAATTGTCCACTTGCTGATGAATTTGATTCTGAAAGGTAAAATTCTCCGCCTAAACCGGCATCATATAAATCGACAGCATTTATATAGAAAAGCTCCTTTTCATCTATTAACATCTGTTGACTAGATTTAAATACATTTCCCAGGATATTTAAAGCAGATCGTTGTTGTAATACAGTATTAACTGAACTGACATAAGATAGAGTCCAAGTTGCAAGCGGTGATAATGGCCAACATCCCAAGATTACAGTTTGAGTAAATCGCTTGAAATCATTCCACACGGGATACATCTTTGACGATTGGAAGAATTCTCCAATCACTGCTTGTTGAAACTCCAAATCTTTGAGAATTTTTTGATTGTTAATATCAACTGGATGCTTCACTTTTATTTCAATCAAATTAGCAACTAAGCTTTCAAAACTAACGCTAAGATAATACTTCTCAGCTCCTTCAAAACGTGAAACATATCGTTTCATATTATTAAGCGTATTCAAATCCATTGAAGTCGATTGCTGATATTCATTTAGGTCAAGCTGGCTAAAACCCATGAAAGAGCAGTAGCCATTATTTTCATTAATGGAACTATTTACTGCCTGAACTCCTTCAAAGAGTTGTTGCATGATACCAGTACCAGCTCTCTGTTCAAAAGCAGCAGCAAAAGCCATGTACTTCCCAAATTCATCAAAAAGAATCAACATTGATCTATAATGCTTGCCTAATCCACAATGCTCTGCAGCAATTGAAGGAATCAAATCCTTTAGCTCCCCCTCAGCTTGTGGTTCAAATACTTTCTCGTTTTGGAGTTCTAGTTCTTTTTTAACCTTCAAATAAGTGACTCTATCGAAAGAATCCATCTTTTGAATAAACATTTCAACACTTTCCAACCCAGATGCTTTCAGGATTCTCTGCATTTTTTCTTGATTTCTATGATCCAATACTTTGAGTTTCAGATTTTCAAATCTTGCATCAAACTTATTTAAGCAATTTAATGATTGGTTATCTCTCTCAAGAATAGATTTAGTGATAGTGAAAAATTCTTGTTGTAAATTACAATTTCTCATCCCATTGATGGGGATTACAAGAACAGGACGCGAATCTTTATCTAGGACTCCTCTTATTTCTTTGGCTTTCTCCGGATCAATTTGCCTAATATTGTCAATAATCGTATCCTTGATTTTCTGATCATTTCCCCCAAGCAAATTTGCAAGCATTAGCGCAAAGTGAGATTTACCTGCACCATAGCCAGCGATTGCTAACATAAATGCTTTTTCTGGATTATTGAAAGATGTCAAAACTTCATTTACCATCGTTATGGTATCAGTAAGTTGTTTACCAGCAACAACAGGTTTGTCTAGAATATTAACATCGTGGTACTGCTTCCCATGAAATACGTACGCAGTTGATATATCTGCAGATTTTTTTGGATTCCGAATGAACCAATCAAGATCAATTGCTCCATCAAACAGTCTATCCCCATGATAATTTACTAAATCCTGCAGTGTTCGACTCATGATTCTCTCCTATCATACGATATCATCATAAATTGTTCCCCAAACTTGCTCTGATGAAACTAAACTTTGAATCACTGGGGGATCTACTAAATTTGAAATTCTTATATAACCCAAGCTTGTGAGATTTTGAACCGCCCGATAGAATTCCTCAACTTGCCAATGAAAACGATAAGGGAACTTAGTAACTTGAATAAACTCGGGAATACTAATCTGTTTTCTCTCATTGGAATGAAAGTAACGTTCGAGCAAAGAGAGAACTAACGCAGCGAAACCTCTGTTCCACTCATACGAAATCGTAGCCTGTACTCTACGTAATCCATCATCATCTCTTCTCAATGCTCCAATTTTCCCAAAACTCTCCTTCCTCTCATACATTTGAAAAAGCGGACGAAGCTTGAGTTTTGGAATTTCTGAAATTAAAGAAATTTGATCTTCACTACGATATTCATTAGTCGTCCAGTTCGTAAAAATAGTAGTCCAAGCAATTGCTCCATTTACGGGATCACACAAATTTGCATGTGCTAGCCATTGAGTTATTGATTCTTCTAGAAATGGATCTGATTTCTTAACTACTGTTCCAAATGGAGATAACCGTAATTTATAGACACCTTTATCCAGTTGATATTCTATCAAGCCCATTCCACATGCATAATCAATATGAGGTTTGACTTTTCCTGTACTTTTACCAGTAGGGATTCCTGTAACATCACTTATGTCTTGAATCGATCCCGAATAATTTGTTGCTGCCAAATCCAAAATTTTTGAGATGCTTTGTCTCTCACAAAAAAAAGTCATGGGAAAATTAATACTTAGAAGTGACATCTATATACCTCTTTCTTTCATGGAAGGGACATTCACAATCATCGCATTCTGTTTGCGGTTGGTCCCATTATTAATTATTACAATACACTGTCCCTTTCCAAGTCTACCCAATTCTGAACGCCAATCAGCCTCTGAGCGAGTAGAATCAAAATTGAAAATTAACTTAGCAACACTTGGGATTTCTTGGTCAGTAGGCCTGAAAAAAAGTTTAGTGCCTGCATTCATGAGGCTATTCATTTCTGGAGAACTAATCCCTTTCATGCCTGCAAATGATTGGGTAGCTGCTATCAATGATAAACCAAGTTTTCTTCCTTCTTGAAGATATTTACGTACAGGAGAACTCTCAGATAGACTGAGATTTTGAATTTCATCAAGCACTACCACTCGAGGACTATTCTGTGTTGCTTTCATAGCAATAACATGATTCCATAAATCCCAAAGAGAGAATTCAATAATAATTTTCTGTACATATGGAGCAATTTGAGCTAGCTGAAAGACTGTTATCTGCTCTTGCCCATCCGAGCCATAAATTTCATTCCATCCAATATCTGATTCTTCAGCACTGAAAGGATCCATTTTCAATAAAACTCCAAACTTATTGATAAGCCCAATTATTGATGATTTTACCGATTGATCATCGATACGAGATTGCAAGTCCTCATGAAGCTTAGTTAATGAATAATTTCCATTATATGCCTTAATTCCTGCTTCAATCGTATCTGTCAAGATTGAGATTTGGTTCTCTCCTATTGAACCATACACTCGGATAAAGACGTCCACTATCCTTTGAGCAATATTCACAGGTTGGTCTGTATAGAAAGAATCAGGATCATCAGGATCAATTTGTAATGTATAGGCAAGGAATGGGTTGAAGGATAGTTTTTTATTAGCAACATACCATTGCTTCCTCATATATGCTTTTACTTCATTTTCAACCTGGTTCATTGTGAAACCATTTGTGTAGTCAATTATCAAAGATCCCTGTCTTGCTTTAGCTAATTCTGCAAGCATACCTTGAATAGCATATGTCTTCCCACTACCTGAACCACCAAGAATAAACATATGTCTATTGACAATTTTTCCGTTTGATCCAAAATCCCAATACACTGGCTTACCCTGTTTGGTATTACCTATAAGAACTCGGAAATCGGCTTTGGAAGAAAAATTCCCAAAGTAGGGGTCTTTCTTCTCAGCCGCTTCAGGAGCAGGTATATCAATAATAGGATATAATGTTATATTTGGTTCTATAGGCCTATCCACATCATATGAGTTTTCTAAATCGTCAGTGTCAACATCGCCCTCAAACTGATCATCAGCCTGCTGTGCTTCATCCGATAAATCAAGTCCAGCCCCAACGTCTGATTCCTCTTTCTCTTGAGATTGAGCTTGGTACAAATCAAAATCATGATCTTTTTTAACATAGGTTATTTCAAATTTTGCCTTCTGTTCCTCCCAATCACAAATATTTGAATCATTAGCAAAACCAAATTCTTCAACATAAGATGGAGAAAATATGTATGCATCACACCCTTGTACACCCAGATTTTCTCTAGAGGCATCATCAAACCTACAGTATCGTAATGCAACCTTTTCTCCATCTGGCAAATCGTTTCCATCAAAACAAAAAATATTTGCATCCCATCGAATATCAAAAACACCTTCAGCTAAGCTTTCTAAACATTCAAGACCGTTCTTCGATGAACTTGAATGCTTTCGTGGATTTGCAGCGATGATTCTATATAATTGCATCCACCAATACCTAGAGTCTGGAGAGATTGCTGTAGATGCAGTTGAAAAGTGCTTTTTCAATACAGAAATAGTAGCTTGTACTTGTTTGATTGCCTTATCCAAATGTGTGTTCTCAACATTGAAACCCATCTTTACTTCGATAATGGTGAGATCTATCTCATATTTCATTCTAGTTCCATTAGGGACTTGTTTCGCACGCAGCCATAATAAATCAGCACGTTTACCATTTAGTTCTTCATGGAACCAATGACGATACGAGTCTAGCGAAAGTACAACATCACAGTCAAAAGAATTATCAGATATTTTGAGCATTCGCCTGGCAAGAGTATAACCAAAGTAATCATGTTTGTAATAATCGGTTGTTCCAATTGTTCGGACCAAAGAAAGATCTGCCATACGCTTACTCTGTTGATACAGATTCTTCACAATAGTTTCCGCTTTTTTCTCTGGAATCATTGTATAAATATTCTGAAAGGATGCAGATAGCTGTCTGAATAGATTTTCATTCTTATCGACTTTACATGATACCGTGTAGTTTAATTCTGCATGCGAACCAACCCCTGAACCAAATCCAACAACTATAGGCTCAGGTCCTTCTGATTCAGAATCTGTAATTAGGTCTTTATCAATTTCTCCACCAATACAAATTACCCTTTCAGATTTCTCATGACACCAATCGAGAGTTTTCTTCCATCTTGTAAAATCTCTTTCTTCATTGATTATTATTTCACTTTCTGCAAATGACCCAAACTCGTGCAATTTCATCGCATAGAGATATCTGAGAAATACTCTGTACACTCGAAATTGACGATTCGAGAGAATTCTGGATCGCTTGAAATTTGTTTTGAATCCGATTTTTCGTTGCGCCAATTTTTCAAGAAGAGGAAACTTAATTGCTACTTCATTATCAGGCAATTTGGGTATTTTAAGTAGATTAGTATTACCTGAATCACCCATTGGCATTTCATATAGAATTGAAATATCAGTATCTAATTCACTACCAATCATCGATTCAAAAGAAGCTGTGCTTAGCCCACTATCAGTCATTTCCAACATTCGGTGACCAACAAAAAGTTTACAGCGTAGAAACCGTACATCAGTTTGTGCCTTTATCTCCCAATAATCTTGCAACCTATTTATCCAATTGCTAATTCCACTGTCATCACTTGTATCCGAATAAAATGTTATATTAAGAGTAAATGGATGTTCATCATACCATCTATCACTAGCAGTCTCGCCTTGCGGGACCACTTCCTTAACGAGTGCAATAAGCGAAGCAATGATTGGCTGAATATTGTAATTTTTGAATATTGCAATATTGACTCCATCCTGAGCTAATGCATATACATGAAAGTAGTCACTAAGCAATCTTTTTAGCAATGCAGATTCTTCGCCTATCCTAGTCAATGCAGAGTCAGAAATTGTGTCATAGTCATCCTCATTTGCCATCCGAAAACGAGTAAGCAGTACTGTATCATCCACTGAACCTGATTGAATCCCAATTCTATAAAATACATCTTCTCCTCTAACTCTTGTTGATATATTACTTCGATTAATTAATAGGCAAGGGATGGGAGATTGCAACGTCGCCAACTCAATACTTCGGCTCCACATTCTAATTGTCATTCTGCCCTTATTTTCCAATAGATGTTTAGCATTCATAAATTGGTCAATAAAGGAATCAGCCAAGAAAACCATTTGGCTATGAAGCATCTCAATCATTGCAGGATGCAACAGAGAAATTATCCCAGACTTTAAATATCCGTCATATTTCCAGGAGTCATTTTTTAGGAGCTGGAAATCTATCATCCAAAATGCATAGGTAAGAAGTGGGAAAAAGAGATCATCATAATCGAAAGCTTCATCAACGATACTATCGAGTAGTGAGCTATATGAATTTACAAATTCTTTCTGCATAATACTTTCTAGTGCATAATATAGCCCTTGTTTAGCATAAGCTTTGTAGAACCTTAAAGCCACACTTCCTAAAGAAGAAAATCTAATATAGTAATTGCTATTCACACTTTCATTTGGCAGATTATCTAGCAGATTCTCAATTATTGTATCTTTGCTTCTTCCGATTGAAGATAGAAATGATTCTCTCATATCATCTTCACTAAGCATTGAAAACACTTCTTGAAAATCACGAATTTTAAATGTTGGTAGAAATACATTTGGCTTATAAATAGAGATTTGTTCATCAACAACTTTGATAAGGTTTCCACTTATAGTAAAAGCATTGGTATCAGCAATCTTCCATATATACTTTGTAGAGAGTTCATCATTAATTATAATTACAAACTGTAAGGCTGGGATAGATGCTGGTTTTGCAGTTGTTTTTCCAATATAGCTATTTTTATCACCTAGCTGTGAATTAAAATTAAATTCTGGGGAGAAAGATTCTTTTAACTCAGAAATAACACGATTATTCAATACTTCATCAATACCACCGAGAAGGGTTAGTAGCTTTTCTTCAAAGATGAAATCAGATTGATCTCCAAC
>Ga0116152_10004131_pt1 | contig 11512 bp, 10 predicted proteins | sample AD_UKC119_MetaG_FD_89894 | JGI IMG/M metagenome (GOLD analysis project Ga0116152, IMG submission 89894) | Active sludge microbial communities of municipal wastewater-treating anaerobic digesters from Hong Kong - AD_UKC119_MetaG | ecosystem: Engineered > Bioreactor > Anaerobic > Digestate...
CCTGGGAGCACGAGCTCCTCGCGTACGCGACCGATCGGCTGCTCGAGATCCCCGGCCTCACGATCCACGGTCGCGCGAAGGACAAGGCCGCGGTCCTCTCCTTCGCCCTCGACGTCGCGCATCCCCACGACGTCGGCACGATCCTCGACGCGGAGGGGGTGGCGATCCGCGCCGGGCACCACTGCGCGCAGCCCCTCATGGAGCATCTCGGCGTGCCCGCGACGGCCCGCGCCTCCCTCGCCTTCTACAACACCCGCGAAGACGTCGACCGGCTGGTCGCCGCCCTCGTCAAGACCCGGGAGCTCTTCGGCTGATGGACGACCTGCGCGAGCTCTACCAGGCCACGATCCTGGACCACAACAAGAAGCCGCGGAACTACGGCCCGCTCGAGGACGCGACCCACGAGGCCGCGGGGCACAACCCGCTCTGCGGGGACCAGCTGACGATCCGATGTCACGTCGACGCGGAGGGACGGGTCGACGCGCTGCGCTTCGAATGACAGGGCTGTGCGATCTCGCGCGCCTCGGCATCGCTCATGACCGAGCACGTCAAGGGCAAGCGGATCGAGGAGATCGACGCGGACTTCGAGCGCTTCCACGAGCTCGTGACGGGCAGCCCCTCCGAGCCGCCGCGCAGCGAGGGGCTCGGCAAGCTCGCAGTCTTCGCCGGGGTGCGCGAGTTCCCGATGCGGGTGAAGTGCGCGACTTTGGCCTGGCATGCGTTGCGCGCGGCGCTCGAGGGTCGCGAGGAAGCGAAGACGGAGTAGTCGCACGCCTTCCGGTCGAGGCGCGCGGGACGGATCCTTGGATCGGGGACGATGGCGCCTTCGCGGGCGGGACGGAACGGGCGGATGGACGAGAAGCAGGGCACGAACGAGGACGAGGGAACGCTCATGACGACGAGCGGCGGCGGGGATCGGAACGTGGCTGGGCGCGAGGACGAGCAGACGGCGAGGGCGGGCCTGAGCCCGGCGATGCAGATCCGCGAGCGGATCATCGCCGTGCTCAAGACGGTCTACGACCCGGAGATCCCCGTCGACATCTACGAGCTCGGCCTCGTCTACGGGGTCGAGGTGACCGACGACGGGGAGGTGCACGTGACGATGACGCTCACGACGCCGATGTGCCCGGTCGCCGAGACGCTGCCGCCGGAGGTCGAGGAGAAGGTCCGCAACGTGGTCGGCGTGACGGACGTGAGCCTCGATCTCGTCTGGGATCCGCCCTGGTCGATGGACATGATGTCGGATGCGGCGCGGCTCGAACTGAACATGATGTAGTCGCGGCGCGACCGTGCACGACGACCGCGCGAAGTCCGCGATCACCCTCCTCGCGACGCTCTCCTTCCTCGCCTTCGGCGCGCTCCTCGTGCTCTTCGGTGCGAATGCGCCGGAGCTCGTCGCGACGCTCGGGCTCGACTACGACGACCTCGGGCTCGTCGGATCGATGCTCTCGCTCGGGCTCGGCATCGGGATCCTGGCGGCGGGGCCGCTGGTCGATCGAGTTGCGCGCAGACCGGTCTTCGTCGCGGCCTGTGCCGTCGTGCTGCTGGCTGCCGCGACTCTCGGCCCCGGCGTGACGCTGCGCGTCCTGCTGGTCCACACCTTCGCGATCGGACTCGGCGCCGGCTTCTACGAGACCGTGCTGAACGCCCTCGTCGTCGAGTCGTACGGCGAGTACGCGCCGCGGCGGCTGGTCTTCGTGCATGCCGCAGCGACGCTCGCGGCGAGTGCTACGCCGCTCGTCTTCGACGCGCTCCGCTCCGTCTCGTCGCTCGCGTGGTACGACACGTTCCGCCTGGTGGGCCTGATCCACGGCCTGCTGATCGCGGCCGCGCTGCTCGTTCCGATGCATGGGCCCGCGCGGAGCGAGCGGACCGCACGCGGCGACGCGGCGTCCGCGACGCACGTCGACGGACGGGCGACGTCGGACGAGCGATCCCCCGCGCTTCGGGCCGACCTCCGACACGGTCGCGGCACGCTCGCCGCGATCTGCCTGGCGACCTTCGCCTACGTCGGCGTCGAGTCCGCCCTCACCCTCTTCGTCGCGGATCACACGATTCGCGACCTCGGCCTCGACGCCGCGCGCGCCGCCCGCACGATCAGCGCCTTCTGGGGCGGCCTCCTCCTCGGCCGCGTCGTCCTCGGCTTCGCTCCCCGCCCGGCCGGTGCGGGCACGATCGCCGCACTCGCGGCCTGCGCAGCGGCACTCGCCGTCGGGTTCGGACTCGGCGCGATCGCATCGCCCGAGCTCGCGATGGCGGCCTGCGGACTCTGCCTCGGCGGCGTCTTCCCCGTCATGATCGGCCTCGCGGGCATGGCCTGGCCTGCCGCGACCGGAACCGCCGTCGGGCTCGCGGGCGGACTCGGCTCGGCGGGCGGCTTCGCGATCCCCTGGATCACGGGTGAGCTCGCGCGCACGACGAGCCTGGCGACGGCGTTGGCCAGCCTGGGCGGCTGGCTCTTGCTGCTCGCCGCCGCCGCGGGCGTGACGTGGCATCGCCTGCGCGAGCGCGCCCGCGATTGAGTCACGCCGGGCGGCGAGGCGTTATCGTCCGCCCGTGGACCGTCCCTCCGACCCGACCGCACCGCCCGACACCCCGTCCCTCGCCCCCGACGATCTGGTCGTCGTCACGGGCGCGAACGGTCAGCTCGGTCGCGCGCTGCTCACGTCGCTCGCCTCGCAGGGCCATCGCGCCCTGCGCGCCCTCGTCCGCTCCGAGCGCGCCCGCACGACGATCGAGTCCCTCGCCCTCCAGCCCGCGCCCGAGACCCGGATCGTCGACTACACGAGCCCGACCGAGATGGAGCAGGCGATCACAGGCGCCCGCGCGGTCGTCCATCTCGTCGGCATCATCAAGGAGACCCCCGACACCCGCTACGTCGAGGCCCACGAGCAGACCTGCCACGCCCTCGCACTCGCGGCGAGCCGCGCCGACGTCCCGCGCATCGTCTACCTCTCGATCCTCGGCGCCGCCTCCGACTCCGCGAACGCCTGCCTCGCGTCGAAGGGGCGCGCCGAGGCGATGCTGCTCGACGATCGGGCGCCGGCGACGATCCTGCGCGTGCCGATGGTGCTCGGCGGGGACGATCCGGCGTCGGCGTCGCTGCGTCGACAGGCCCGGGCGAGCTCGCTCTGGCTGGTGGGCGGCGGGCGCACGCTGCAGCAGCCGATCGACGCCCGCGACGTGATCCGCGCGATCCTCGCGGCGTGCACGGCGGCGCCCGGCCACGACCTCGCGCTCGACGCCGCCGGCCCCGAGTGCCTCTCGCATCGAAGCCTCGTCCTGCGAGCGGCGCACCTCTACGACAACGAGCCGCGCATCCGCAGCCTACCCGCCAGCCTCGCCCGCGCAGGCGTGCGCGTGCTCGAGACCGTGCTGCGCCGCCCGCCCGTCACGAGCGCGATGTTCGACATCCTCCAGCACGACGACCGTACGGACCCGCGCGTCTGCTGCGAGAAGCTCGGCCTCGCGCTCACGCCCCTCGACGTGACGCTCGCGGATCACGTGGGACCCCGTTCGGAGCAGCCGCGCGTCTGAGCGCCGCACACAGGGAGATCGGCCGGGCATGAGCGAGAACACGACGAAGGTGGATTCGGAGGCTGCGCCGCGGGGCCCTGCGCCCTGGCAGCAGGCGCTGCCCTGGGCGATCACGATCGTCTGCTTCGGCTATCTCTACACGCGTCTCGCCGGCGCCGCCGCGCGCGAGCAGGTCACGCTCTTCGAGTACCTCTCGGCGATCTTCGCGCGCGTGTCGTGGACGCGCTGGCTCGCCCTGATGATCCCCTACTCGGCCTTCTTCTTCCTGATCGACTCCCTGATCGTCTGGCGCGTCGTGACCTGGTTCAACGCCCCGCTCCGCTACCTCGACATCCTCCCGATCCGCGGCAGCAGCTACATCCTGTCGATCCTGAACGAGCAGGTCGGCAAGGGCGCGATGGGGATCTACCTGAACCGGCGCTACGGGGTGCCGGGCTGGGAGGTCGGCTCGAGCCTCGTCTTCATCATGTTCTGCGAGTTCTTCTACCTGCTCTCCTGGGCGACGGTCGGTTGGACGCTGCGGGCGGAGGATCTGCCGCCGGTCTTTGGTGTGATTCCCTGGCTCGCCGCCGGCGCCGCGATCTTCCTCGCGGTCTGGATCGGGATCTTCCGGGGCCCGCTCGGCCGTGGACTCGCCTTCCGCGAGCGCCCGCTCTTCAAGAGCTTCCGCGAGTCGGGGCTGGCTCGCTATCTCACGATCATCCTGCTGCGCTCGCCGGCGCTGCTCGCCGCGGTCGTCGTCTACAAGCAGGCACTCGGCCTATTCGGCGTCGAGGCGAGCTACGGACAGATGCTCGGCTATCTGCCCGTGATCTTCTTCGGCGCGGCCACGCCGGGACCCATGCGCACGGTCGCGATCACGCACTGGGTCGTGCTCTTCCCGGGCAACGAAGGCGAGATGACGACCTTCGGCTTCGTGCAGCACAACTTCTTCATCTTCTTCAACGCGGCGATCGGCCTGCTCTTCCTGCGCCGCGCGAACCGCGAGCTCTTCGGGGCATCGAGCGAGAGCGGTGCCCCGACGACGACCGAGAGCTAGGCCGACGCGCGAGCGAGCGCCTGGGCCGACGCGCGAGCGACCGCCCCGGGGCCGACGCGCGAGCGACCGCCCCGGGGCCTTCTTCGCTTCCGGTCGCCGCCCGTCGGAGGCGACCGAGCCCGCCGAGCGCCAGGCCGCCGAGCACGAGCGAGAGTCCGAGGCCTGGCTCCGGCGTCGGCGTCGGGTCGCAGACGTCTCCCACTCCGTCGCCATCCGTGTCGAGCTGGTCGTCGTTCGCATGACCGGGACAGTTGTCGAGGGCATCCAGCCGGAGATCCAGGTCACGGTCGATGCCCGCCCGCTCGCCCGAGCCCGGCGCGACGCAGGTCCAGGTCAGCGGCCCTTCCGTGATCGCCATCGCCCGAAGCGAGGCATCCGTGAGCAGGGCCGCCTGGGTCGGATCGTTGTCTCCCTGGAAGAGCCCGCTCGGCAGCCGTCGCCAGCCTCGAGGTACGTCCGCCACGGTTCCCTTGACGACGACCTCGCACTCCGTCGCGAGCCCGTCGAGCAGCGCCGACGTGAAGGGCGCCGCAGCGCGCGCGAGCAAGAGGTCGATGCGCGGACCCACGACGGCGGCATTCGTCGCATCGAGGGTGACCTGCTGGCCGACGATCGGCGCGAGGTCGTTGTCGAATTGCAGCATGAAGGCCTCGCTGTTCCGACGTTCCGTGTCGTTCGCGAAGGCGAAGCCCGTGAGGAAGCGGAAGAGCGTGTCGATCGATCCGTCGTGCAGATAGCCGAATCCACGGATCTGCGGCCCCGTCTGCTGCAGCCCGCCTCCGGCGAGGGCGGCGAATCCGAACATCCCGACCTTCGTGTAGGCGTTGCGCAGATGCGGGACCTTGAAGATCTGCGTCTCGCCCTCGAAGGTCGAGAAGGTCCCACCGCCGAAGAAGCCCTGGCTCGCGTCGAGGCGATGGCATTGCTCACAGGTCAGCGCGCCGTCGACCGCCTGCGTCAGGTAGGACGCGCGGCCGAGCGCGGCATCCGGCGTGAGCTGGTTGTCGAGCGGGCGGACCGGATTCGGGGGCAGCACGAGGGAGAGGGCGAAGTCGGCGAAGCGCTGCATGTCGGCCTCGGGCAGCAGGTCCTCGCGACCGAGCAGCCCTTCGAAGGCGACGATGAAGTTGCGGAAGGCCAGGTCTTCGTCGTCGGCAGCCATTCCGAAGAAGCCGTTGCTGCGATCCCCGCGCCAATGCATCGCCCCGCCGAACTGCATCCCGCGCAGGGTCTGCGTCGTCATCGGTCCCTTCATCGGATGGAAGACGTCGAGCGCCCCCACGCCGTTCAGCCCGGGCGGCGCCGCGGGCGGCGCGAAGGAAAGCACCATCGGGCTCGCCGCCAGGATGTCGTCGGGGTTGCCGAGATCCCAGCCGAGGTGATCGAGGTCGCCGAAGACGTGGCACGACGCGCAGGACGCCTCGCCGTTGCCCGAGGAGATGCGCGCGTCGTAGAGGAAGGGTCGGCCCTCGACGACGGCGTCGGGCTCGTTCTGCGCGAAGCGCCAATGCACGATCTCGCGGCCCGCGCTGAGCCGCACCATCGAGATCCCGTTGTCGAAGCGCGTGTAGACGAAGAGCCGGTCGTTCGCCTCGTCGAGCACGAGGCCCGCCGGCCCGCCGCCGGTCACGTCGACGTAGCCCGCGGAGAGGGCCGTCGGGTCGAAGCTGTCGGCCTCGAGCGCCGCCGTCGGCAGCACGCCGATCTTCGACGACCCGAAGGCCGCGACGTAGAGCGTCTGTCCGTCGCCGCTCACGGCCATCTCGAGCGGGATCGCGAGGCTGTGGTCCTTGGCCGTGGGATCGAAGCCGGGGGTATTGGCAAGGACACCGTAGTCGAGATGTTTGTTGAGGTGACGGGGGGAGACGGTGGAGCCGTCGATGATCGTAATGCGCGCTTCGGCGAGGTGGCCCTGCACGGTCGAGCCACCGGTCGAGCCGGGCCCCTCGAATTGCGTGAGGTTGCGGGAGTCCGTGTTCGAGACGTAGAGCTTCCCGTTCGCGGGATTCACGGCCATGTTGAAGAGCGTCGTACCGACGCTCGCGTGGGCCGCCGTCTGGACGAGGGTCGACGCATCGATCTCGAAGACGTCGAGGTCGGGCAGGTCGAAGCGGACCCAGGGACCGATCAGACCCGTGTCCCAGACGCGTCCCGCGTGGTCGCGCCACGACCCGTCGTCGCCCTGCTCGACGATCACGCCGACCTCGGGCGCGGGGAAGCCCTCGAAGTTCCGATCGGGCCCGAGCACGCCGCCCGGCGCCGTCACCTGCGGCACACCGGGGATCGGCGCACATCCCGGACCGGCCGTCGCGAAGCCGTTGCAGACGAAGCCCTCCGAGAGTGCGGTCGTGCGATTGCCCGAGGGGTGGATCGCGGCCCAGACCTTCGTGCCGTCCTGCGATCGCGCGAGCGCGCGGGGCACGTCCCCGAAGAGCGTCACGATCGCGAGCGGCGTCCCGCCAAGCGACGCACCCAGGCTCGTCGCGTCGAAGACCCAGACGTCTGCGCGACCGACCCCCTCCGTCGTGAGCTGCGGGTCGCCGGCGCCGGGCACGCCCACGAGCGAGGGATGCGTGCGGTGCTGTCCGCGATGGGCCGTCGTGACGAAGGCGCGCGTGTCGCCGGGACCGGCGAAGAGCACGTCCCGCGGCTCGTCGCCGACGAGCAGGGTCCGCGTCACGCGCCGCGCCTCGGGGTCGACGATCGAGACGCTGTCCGAGAGATGGTTCACGACCCAGACCTCGGTCGTGCTGCGCGCCGCGACGGCGACGGGCTCCTGACCGACGGGGATCGAGTGCGAGAAGTGGAGCCCCCAGGCATCGACCTCGAAGACCTCGAGCCGACCATCGGGCGTGTTCACGGCGTAGAGCCGCGAGCCGTCGGGCGAGAGCGCCATCGGCCGGACGGGCCCGCTCTCGAAGGCGAGGAACGTGGGCGGCGCGGCAAGGACGGGCGGGGCCACGACGATCGCGACGAACATCAGCAGCGGGGCGACGATGCCCCGGAATCGGCGTGCAGTGGGGCGCATGGGGTCCCTCCTCCGTCCAGTCGAGCGCGGCGGTCACGAGGCGTGAGCCCGATCCCCCCGTTCCGTTCTACCAGACTCGAACCCCGCACCGGCCCGCAAGTTACGCGCAGACGACCGGGGGCCCTCCAAGGCCCCGTGCGGAGGACGAGGGCCCGCTCAGCCCCCTCCTCTCGTGCGCGCCCGAGCCCGCCAGGTGGCCCAGGCCCGATCGCCCATCGACACGAGCGTCGACGCGATCAGCGCCCAGCCGACAAACCGGATCGCCGCATCGCCCGGCCCGGCGAGCCCGAGTCCCTCGCGCCCCGTGAAGACGCCAGCCGGCACGAAGTAGAGCACGCCGTTCCAACGCCCGAGCCAGCTCGCGCGCAGCGCCCGCCCCGCCAGCACGCGCGAGTCGAGCGCGTATTGCAGGAACGCGCCCACCACGAGCGGCGCGAGCAGCACGGGCGCCGCGCCGAGTCGCGCGAGCGCCGCGAGCCCCGCGCTCGCGAAGAGCGCATCCGTCGCGTGGTCGAAGAGCCCGCCGAAGGCCGAGTCCTCGCCCCGCGCCCGGGCGAGTCGTCCATCCACGAGATCCGTCGCGACCGCGGCCCAGAAGAGTGCGAGAGCCAATCCGTCCTCGCCTTCGAGGAGCGAAGCGCAGAAGGGCCAGACGAGCATCAGTCGGATCGCGGTCAGTGCATTCGACGGCGTCAGCCGACGAGTGCGGCGCGGGGGATCGTCGGCGCGCGATGCATGCGCACTCGTCGACCCTTCTCCGGATTCCGGGTGCCGTCCACTCCCGTCCATCCGATGACTCCCGCCGAGATGCTAGTCGCGCCAGCGCGGGACGCGATCGCGGATCCGGTTCCAGCCGAGGCGGTCGAAGAGTGCGTCGGTCCGGTCGCGATGGGCCCCACGCCAGACGAGCTCCGAGAGTCCCGGTGCGACCCCGGGTACGTCGCGCAGCACGGTCGCGAGGGATTTCGTCTTGAGCGCGCGCTCGCGATGCTCGGCGATCCGTTCGGCCATGCGCGCGGCGCCGCGGATCGTGACGCCGCTCCAGTCCGCGACATCCGCAGGGATCGCCTCGATCGACGGAAAGGCGTTCAGTAGCGCAGCGGCGGTCTTGGCGCCGATCCCCGGCACCCCCGGCAGGTTGTCGATCGCGTCGCCGACGAGCCCGAGATAGTCCGGGATCTGCCCCGGCGAGACGCCGAACTTCTCCCGCACGCCGTCGGCGTCGAAGGTGCGCTCCTTCGCGAGGTCGTGCACGAGGACGCGCCCGTCCTCGCGCACGAGCTGACACAGATCCTTGTCGCTCGTCAACACCCGGGCCGAGCCACGTCGACGCACGACCTGGGTGGCGATCGTGCCGATCAGGTCGTCCGCCTCGTAGTCGTCGATCTCCCACGTCGCGAAGCCGAGCGCCTGCGCGATCTCGCGGCACAGATCGAATTGCGGTTCGAGGTCGTCCGGCGGCTCGCCGCGCTGGGCCTTGTAGCCCGCCTCGATCTCGTTCCGGAAGCTCGTCATCGCCGCGTCGAGACAGACCGCCGCGTGGGTCGGCGCCTCCGCCGCCGCGTAGCGCAGGAGCGTGTTCGCGAAGCCGTAGGCCGCGTTGCAGGGCGTGCCGTCCGTGGCCGCCATCGGCGGCAGCGAGTAGTAGGCGCGGAAGATGTAGACGTGCCCGTCGAAGAGATGCACGAGCGGACCCGAGGAGCCGGCGCCTCCGTTCCGCTTCGCCGCCATCGCGATCCCTAGGAGCGCTCGTCGAGCACGGCCTCGACGATCGTCTCCGCCGCGTGCTCGACGGCGACCTCGCTCTTCTGCCCGTCTCGGCGGCGCACGAGCTCGACGACGCCCTTCTCGAGCCCCTTCGGCCCGATCGTCACGCGATAGGGGAAGCCGACGAGATCCGCGTCCTTGAACTTGACGCCCGGGCGCTCGTCGCGGTCGTCGAGGATCACGTCGAGCCCGGCCTTCGCGAGCTTGTCGTAGAGCTGCTCGCCCGCCTCGTGGCACTCGACGTCGTCGGGCTTCACGACCGTGACGACGACCTCGTAGGGCGCCGTGTTGACGGGCCAGCAGATGCCGTTCGCGTCGTGGTTCGCCTCGACGATGGCGGCGAGGTTGCGCTCGAGGCCGATGCCGTACGAGCCCATCACGATCGGGACGGAGGCGCCCTTCTCGTCCTGGACGGACGCGCCCATCGCGACGCTGTACTTCGTGCCGAGCTTGAAGATGTGGCCGATCTCGATCGTCTTGTGCACGGAGAAGGGCGCCTGGCAGGCCGGACAGCCCTCGCCGTCGGCGACCTCGCGCAGGTCGAGCCAGGCCTTGACCGGGACGTCCCGCTCGACGTCGACGCCGCGCAGATGGAAACCGTCCTCGTTCGCTCCGGTCACCATGTCGCGCCGACCGCGAAGCGCCTCGTCGGCGATCACGAAGAGATCGTCGCGACCGACCGCGCCGAGGCTGCCGGGCAGCGCACCCATCAGCCGCTTGATCTCGCCGGGCTCCGCCGGACGGATCGACTGCGCCTCGACCTGATCGACGAGCTTCTGCTCCGCGAGCTTGTGATCGCCACGCAGCAGCACGAGCACGTTCTTGTCGTCGACCGCGAAGACGAGGGTCTTGATCTGCCGCTCGCCCGGCGCGCCACCGTCCATCTTCGCGAGGTCGTCGATCGTCTTGACGCCGGGCGTCGGAAACTTCTCGGGCGCCGCGAGACCGGGTCCGTCCTCGACCGGGGGCAGCACGCTCTGCGCCTTCTCGACGTTCGCGGCGTAGCCGCACTTCGCGCAGTGCGCGATCCAGTCCTCGCCGGCCTCGCTGCGGACCATGAACTCGATCGAGGTGTTGCCACCCATCACGCCCGAGGACGCCTCGACCGCGACCGCCTCGAGCCCGAGGCGTTTGAAGATCCGCCGATAGGCCTCGAAATGACGATCGAAGGAGGCGTCGAGCCCGGCGTCGTCGAGGTCGAAGGAGTACGAATCCTTCATCGTGAACTCGCGCACGCGCAGGAGCCCGCTCTTCGGCCGCGCCTCGTCGCGGAACTTCGTCTGGAACTGGTACCAGATCTGGGGCAGCGACTTGTACGAGCGCAGCTCCGCCGCGTGGTGCGCGAAGATCTCCTCGTGGGTCATGCCGAGGACCATGTCCGCCTGCTTGCGGTCCTTGAGCCGGAACATCTCCTCGCCGACCGAGTCCCAGCGCCCCGACCGCTCCCAGATCTCCCGCGGATGCATGCAGGGCAGCCGGAACTCCTGCGCCCCGATCCGATCCATCTCCTCGCGGATGATCCCCTCGACCTTGCGCAGCGAGCGGAAGCCGAGCGGCGTCAGCGAGTAGTGTCCGGCCATCAGCTGGCGTACGAAGCCCGCCCGCACGAGCAGCTTGTGCGACGCCGCCTCGGCATCGGCGGGATCGTCACGCAGCGTGGGAATGAAGGCGCTCGACCAGCGCACGGGAACTCCTGACGTGATTGGGCGCGGCGGCGGGGGTCGGCCGGCGGCGGGCGCAACCATAGCGCCTCCCCGCCTCCGACCCGCGCGGGCAGCACGAGAGGCAGCGGGCGCGTGGACGGCGCGTCCGCGCGCCCGCGAGCGCGGCCGTGTCAGTCGACGGAGACCGAGAGCTCGACCGCACGCTTCTCGAAGGCGCGCTGCATCGCGCGGACCTGCCCGCTGGCGGCCTGCGAGATCGGGGCGCCGTCGAGGGAGGCCACGGGGATCACGCCGGCGCGGGAGCCGGTCAGGAAGACGGCATCCGCGGCGTAGAGGTCGAAGCGACCGAGGCTCCGCTCGCGGGGCTCGAGGCCGAGCTCGGGGGCGAGCTCGAGGATCGTGCGCCGGGTCAGACCTTCGAGCGCGCCGTCCGAGGGCGGCGGTGTCTCCAGGCGATCGCCCGAGATCGCGAAGACG
>Ga0116152_10004135_pt1 | contig 11507 bp, 13 predicted proteins | sample AD_UKC119_MetaG_FD_89894 | JGI IMG/M metagenome (GOLD analysis project Ga0116152, IMG submission 89894) | Active sludge microbial communities of municipal wastewater-treating anaerobic digesters from Hong Kong - AD_UKC119_MetaG | ecosystem: Engineered > Bioreactor > Anaerobic > Digestate...
GACACGGTGATCCTGTGCACCGGCGACGGCGACTTCAAGCCGCTGATCGAGGCGGTCGCCCGCCGCGGCAAGCACGTCGAGGTCTGCGCCCTGCGCGAGATGACCAGCACCGACCTGATCGCCGCCTGCGACGAGTACACCGACCTCGGCAGCATCCGCAACGAGGTGGCGCTGGACGCGCCTCCGCCGCGGGAGATCCGCAACGAGATCCAGGTGGACGACGACTTCAACAGCAGCTCGTTCAAGGTGCAGGACACGAGCTTCGACTTCTAGCCGCACCCCGCCTGCAGCGATCGTCGCCGCGGCCGGCCGTCACCACGGTCCGGCCGCGGCGATCTTCCTGCGGTAGCCTTCCTGCAGCCGCCGCGTGACCGCGCCCGGTCGGCCGTCGCCCACGGCGAGCCCGTCGATGCGGACCACCGGCAGGATCTCGCGCACGCTGCTGGCCACGAACACCTCGTCGGCGCCGGCCAGGTCGGCGCAGCGCAGCACGGCCTCGCCCGCCGGGATGCCCAGCTCGCGGCACAGGCCCAGCACGCGCTCGCGCGTGCGCCCCGCCAGGAACGCGCCCTCGGCGGCGGCGGGCGTCGCCACCGCGCCCTCCCGGACCAGGAACAGGTTGCTCAGCGAGCCCTCCAGCAGCACGCCGTCCGGACCGGTCAGCAGCGCCTCGGCGCAGCCGGCGGCCGCCGCCTTGCGCTGGGCCAGGAGCGTGGTGATGCCGTTGATGGTCTTGATCTCCGGCAGGTTGCCGCGGGCGTAGCCCTCGGGCAGGCATAGCGCGCCGATGCCGTCGGCCTGCCACGCTGCCAGGTCCGGCGGCAGCGGGGCCAGCGTCACCAGCACCGTGGGCGTGAGGGTGTCCAGGCGGTCCAGCGGCAGCGGCCGGTCCGGATCGCCGCCGCGAGTGACGGTGATGCGGACGCGGCCGTCGCGCCCGTGCCACCGGTTGCGCTCGACCAGCCCGGCGATGATGGCCTCGAGCGCGGGCTCGTCCACCGGCACCGCCAGGTCGATGGCCGCCCCGTGCCGCACCAGCCGCGCCGCGTGCGCCGGCAGGTCCAGCGGGCGGCCGCCGTACACGCGCAGCGTGGTGTAGATGCCGTCGCCGTAGAGGAAGCCGCCGTCCCAGATCGAGACGCGCGCCTCGCGGCCGTCCACGTACTGTCCGTCGAGGTAGACGATCACCGCCGTGCCCTTTCCGCCGGCCGTGCCGGCCCGGCGAGCATGGCACAGGCGGGCGGGGCGGGCAAGATCCCGCAGGGGGAAAGGGGCGCGCCGCCGGCTGCCACCGGCGGCGCTGGAGGTGCCCCACGAAGGGTCCGGACGCGATGCGGGTCAGGCGGTGGCGGCGGCGGCCAGCGGCCGTGCGGCGGCCAGGGCGCGCGCGGCGGCGTCGGCGCCCAGCGCGATGCGGCGCTGCTGCACCTCCTGGTCCCAGCGCACGGCCAGGCAGGCGTCACAGGCGGCGATGGCGGCGTCGGGATCGCCCTGGGCCATGGCCACGTCGCAGAGGTTCAGCACGGCGCTCACGTGGTCGGGGGCGACCGCCAGGACGGTGTCCAGTTCGCGGCGCGCCTCGGGGAAGTGCCCCCGCATGAAGGCGGCCACGGCCAGGTTGTTGCGGGCGTCCGGGTCGGCGGGCAGCGCGGCGCTGACGGCCGCGAAGTCGTCGTGGGCCGCGTCGTACCGCTCGGCGCGCATGCGCACCACGCCGCGGTTGTAGCGGGCGTCGGTGTCCGCCGGATCGACCGCCAGGACGTGGTCGTAGCAGCCCTCGGCCCGGGCCAGCTCGCCCAGCCCCGCGTACAGCGCACCCAGGTGGCCGAAGCCGTCCGTGCGGTCCGGCGCAGTGGCCACGACGGCGGCGAAGTGATCGAGCGCGGCGGCCAGGTCGCCGTCGACCAGGGCCTCGCGGCCGGCCTCGAGGGCGGTGGCGGCGGCGGCATCCTGCGGGTGGCTCATGGGACTCTCCTGGTTCGGGACGCGGTGCGGCGCGCCGGAGGGCGCCGCGGGATTCCGGTCGCTTCACGCAAGCGGCGTGCCCGCCCGGCGGCGGCGGCCATCGGTCCAAGCGCATGGGGCAGGGAGAGTTGTCCGGGCGGCCCCGCCGGCCCGCTGCGCGTTGGTCGGGCCCGCTGGCAGGATTTCGACCCCCCTTTGGGGAATTGCCGGGCGGCCGGCGGTCGTGGTTGACACACCTTCACGTTCTGTTATTTTTGCAACAAGACAGCCGGGATCCACATCCCGAAAGGAACCGGGCGGCGCGCCGCCAGCCGGATGGCGGGACGCGCCGCGTCCTTCCGCAGGGAGCCTCCATGTTCGAACAGTTCATCCCCGTGCTCATGGTCCTGGCCGTCGCGGCGTTGTTCGCCGGCGCCTTCCTGGGCCTGAGCTTCTGGCTGGGCCCGAACCGGCCCAACCCGTTGAAGGACTCGACCTACGAGTGCGGCGTCCCCGTGCGCGGCACGACGCAGATCCGCTTCTTCGTGCGGTTCTTCCTGGTCGCCATCTTCTTCCTGCTGTTCGATCTCGAGGCGGTGTTCCTGTACCCGTGGGTCATCTCGTACCAGGCCCTGATCGCCGCCGGCCACGGGCTGTTCGCCCTGGCCGAGATGGGGGCGTTCGTCCTCGTCCTGCTGGTCGGGTTCGTCTACATCTGGAAGAAAGGCGGCCTCGAATGGCAGTAGACCTGGAGAATCCCAGCAACTACATCACCACCAGGCTGCGCCAGGCCGTCAACTGGGGCCGCAAGTACAGCCTGTGGCCGCTGCCGTTCGGCGTGGCGTGCTGCGCCATCGAGTTCATGAGCACGGTGTCGAGCTACAACGACATCAGCCGCTTCGGCGCCGAGCTGGTGCGGTTCTCGCCGCGGCAGAGCGACCTGATGATCATCGCCGGCACCATCAGCTACAAGCAGGCGCCGATCCTCAAGACCATCTACGCCCAGATGGCCGAGCCCAAGTGGGTCATCGCCATGGGCGTGTGCGCCAGCAGCGGCGGCTTCTACAACAACTACAGCACGCTGCAGGGGGCGGACCGGGTCATCCCGGTGGACATGTACGTGGCCGGCTGCCCGCCGACCCCGGAGAACCTCCTTTTCGCGCTGACGCAGATCCAGGAGAAGGTCGAGAAGGAAGGCCTGGTGCCGTCGCACGTGCGGCATCCGGGCTTCGCCGAGGCCCAGGCCTGACCCCGGCGGGGGCGGGTCGAGACACCCTCAGCTCGGGCGGAGCCGCGCCTGCGGCCCGCCCCAGGGACGGACAAGCATGAGCCAGAAGCTCGTCGAACGACTGCAGCGGGAATTCGGCGCGGACATCCTCGCCACGGCCAGCCACCACGGCGACGAGTCCGTGACGGTGGCGCCCGGCAAGCTGCGCGACGTCCTGGTCCACCTGCGCGACAAGGAGGGCTGCGAGCAGCTCTCGGACGTGGCGGGCGTCGACTTCCCCGGCCGCGACAAGCGCTTCCAGGTCGTTTACCTGCTGCGGTCGTGGGAGAAGAACCACCGGCTGCAGGTGAAGGTCGACGCGGCCGAGGACGAGGCCGTGCCCACGGTCAGCGACCTGTACCGCAGCGCGGACTGGGCCGAGCGCGAGACCTGGGACCTGCTGGGCATCCCGTTCGCCGGGCACCCCGACCTCAGGCGCATCCTCTGCCACCACGAGTTCGAGGGGCACGCCCTGCGCAAGGACTACCCCATCGAGCAGGGCCAGGAGTGCAGCCGCCCCGAGAAGCTGTTCACCGACGAGGACATCGCCCGCGCCGCGGCCCGCGCCACCGCGCTGGTCAGCGACCCGAGCGGCGTGGTGGACGAGGTGCACCCTTCCGATCTGCTGACGGTCAACATCGGCCCGAGCCACCCCGCCATGCACGGCGCGCTGCGCGCCGAGATGCTGCTGGACGGCGAGACCATCCTCGAGGCGCGCACGGAGATCGGCTACATCCACCGCTGCTTCGAGAAGGAGGCCGAGGACCACACCTGGGCCCAGGTGATGCCCTACACCGACCGCCTGAACTACTGCTCGGCCATGCTGAACAACAGCATCTACGCCATGGCGGTCGAGAAGCTGATCGGGGTGGAGGCCACGCCGCGGGCGCAGGCGATCCGCGTGGTGGTCAGCGAGCTTTCGCGCATCATCGACCACCTGGTCTGCGTGTGCGCCAACCTCGTGGACATCGGCGCGCTGACCAACTACTGGTACCTGTACAACGTGCGCGAGAGCATCTACCAGTCGCTCGAGAAGCTGTGCGGCTCCCGGCTGACCACCAACTACGCGCGCATCGGCGGCATGAGCCACGACCTGTACGAGGGCTTCGAGGCCGAGATCCGCCACAAGCTCGACCAGCTGATGCAGGGCCACTCGGACGTGATGAAGCTGATCGCGCGCAACCGCATCTTCCTGGACCGCACCGTCGGCGTCGGCGTGGTCAGCCGGCAGGACGCCCTGAGCTTCGGCTACACCGGGCCCTGCCTGCGCGCGACGGGCCTGGCCCGGGACCTGCGCAAGCACGCGCCCTACTCGGGCTACGAGCAGTACGACTTCGACATCCCGACCGGCGAGAACGGCGACACCCACGACCGGATCATGGTGCGCATGGCCGAGATCGTGCAGAGCCGCTCGATCGTGCTGCAGGCCCTGGACCGCCTGCCCGACGGCCCGCTGAACATCGACGACCACCGGGTCGTGCTACCGCCCAAGCGGACGGTGTACGACAGCATCGAGGGCGTCATGAACCAGTTCAAGCTCGTCTACGAGGGCATCCGCGTGCCGAAGGGCGAGGCCTACGGCTTCGGCGAGGGCGCCAACGGCGAACTGGGCTTCTACTGCATCAGCGACGGCACCGGCCACCCGTACCGCATGAAGGTGCGGCCGCCCTGCTTCCCGATCTTCTCGTCCTATGCCCACGTGATCCAGGGCGGCATGATCCCCGACGCGATCGCCGTGCTGGGCAGCCTGAACATCATCGCCGGCGAGCTCGACCGCTAGGTCGCGCCGGTTCGGAAAGGTCTGTGCCGATGAGCAAGCCGATGGACACGAAGGCTCCCTGGTCGCCCGCGCCCGGGACGCGCGCGCGCATCGAGGCGCTGGTGGCGCGCTACCCGACGAAGGCCAGCGCGCTGATGCCGTGCATCTGGGCCATCCAGGACGAGATCGGCCACGTGCCGCCCGCCGGCGTGGACCTGCTGGTCGAGACCCTGGGCGTGACGCGCGCGCGGGTGAACGAGGTGCTGACCTTCTTCACCATGTTCCGCACCGAGCCCCAGGCCGACCACGTGCTGCAGGTCTGCCACAACATCAGCTGCCACATCCTGGGCGCCCGCCCGGTCATCGCCCACCTCGAGAAGAAGCTGGGCGTGCGCATGGGCGAGACGACGCCCGACGGCAAGTTCGCCCTCGAGGGCGCCGAGTGCCTGGGCGCCTGCGGCCACGGCCCCTGCCTGCAGCTGGGCAAGCACCTGTACGAGAACCTGACGCCCGAGAAGATCGACCGCATGCTCGAGAGCCTGCGCCGGGGCGAGATCCCGCGCGCGGACACCGACCGCGAACTGGAGGACTGAGTTGAGCCCGAACGACTACCGCATGCTCTCGGCGCGCTTCGGCCGGAACGACGGCCACAAGCTCGCCGTCTACGAGGCCGAGGGCGGCTACCGGGCGCTGCGCACGGTGCTGTCCGGCATGAAGCCGGTGGACGTGCGCGAGCAGGTCAAGGCCGCGGGCCTGCGCGGCCGCGGCGGCGCCGGCTTCCCGACGGGCGTCAAGTGGGGCTTCGTGCCCGAGGGCGCCGACCAGGTCTACTTCTTCGTGAACGCGGACGAGTCCGAGCCGGGCACCTTCAAGGACCGCTACCTGCTGGACTACGACCCGCACCAGACCATCGAGGGCACCATCATCAGCTCGTACGCGGTGCGCTCGAACCTGGCGTTCATCTACATCCGCGGCGAGTTCGGCTGGCTGGTCGACCGCGTGCAGAAGGCCGTGGACGAGGCCTATGCGGCGGGCTACCTCGGCAAGAACATCCTGGGCAGCGGCTACGACCTCGAGATGATCGTGCACAAGGGCGCCGGCGCCTACATCTGCGGCGAGGAGACCGGGCTCATCAACTCGGTGGCCGGCCGCAAGGGGCAGCCCAGCATCAAGCCGCCGTTCCCGGCGGTGTCGGGCTTCCTGGGCAAGCCGACCATCATCAACAACGTCGAGTCGGTCGCCTCGGTGCCGTTCATCATCAACGACGGCGTCGAGGCCTACCGGAGGAACGGCACCGAGAAGTCGCCGGGCACCAAGCTGTTCTCGGTCAGCGGCCCGGTGAAGCGGCCCGGCGTCTACGAGATCCCGCTGGGGCTGCCGTTCCGCGACTTCTTCAACGACTGGCTCGGCGGCATGGTCGAGGGCGAGAAGCTCAAGGCCGTGATCGTGGGCGGCAGCTCGGTGCCCGTGCTGCCGGCCGAGGAGATCATGAACTGCAACCTGGACTACGAGTCGCTGGGCCAGGCCGGCACCATGCTGGGCTCGGGCGGGATGATCATCATCCCCGAGAGCAGCGACATGGTCGAGCTGATCCAGGTGCTGATGCACTTCTACTTCGACGAGTCGTGCGGGCAGTGCACGCCGTGCCGCGAGGGCACCGGGTGGCTGCACAAGATCGTCAAGCGCCTGCGCAAGGGCGAGGGGACGCCCGAGGACCTGGCGCTCATCGAGCACGTCTGCGCCGGCATGGCGGGCCTGACCATCTGCCCGCTGGCCGACGCCGCGGTGATGCCGATGCGCAGCTTCCTCGCCAAGTTCCGCCCCGAGTTCGAGGCCCTCATCCAGGAGACCGCGCCGGCCGGGCCGCAGAGCCGCTGGCCGCGCGGGGAGCGGGAGAACTAGACCATGGCCAAGCTGACGATCGACGGCAAGGAGATCGAGGTCGCCGACGGCACCCGGCTCTTCGACGCCTGCACCCTGGCCCGGGGCGAGGCCCTGCCGCACTTCTGCTACCACCCCGACCTGTCCGTGGCCGGCGTGTGCCGGCTGTGCCAGGTCGAGGTCGAGGGCATGCCGAAGCTGACCATCGCCTGCAACACCACCGTCCGCGACGGCATGGTGGTGCACACGAAGAACGAGCGCGTGCGCAAGGCGGCCCAGCAGGTGCTCGAGATGCACCTGATCAACCACCCGGTGGACTGCCCCATCTGCGACCAGGCCGGCGAGTGCGGCCTGCAGAACCAGTACATGGAGTACGGGCTGTACGACTCGGAGGTCGAGGAGGCCGACAAGGTCAACAAGAAGAAGGCGCAGGTGATCGGGCCGCAGGTGATCCTGGACAAGGAGCGCTGCGTGCTGTGCAGCCGCTGCGTGCGGTTCTGCAACGAGGTCACCGGCACCGGCGAGCTGGGCATCTACAACCGCGGCGACCGGGCCGAGATCGGCACCGCGCCGGGCATCGAGCTGGACAACAACTACAGCCTGAACACCGTGGACATCTGCCCGGTGGGCGCGCTGACCAGCCGCGACTTCCGCTTCCAGAAGCGCGTGTGGATGCTCAAGAGCACCGAGTCGATCTGCACCGGCTGCGCCACCGGCTGCAACGTGCGCATCGACCACGAGGCCGGCCGCATCTATCGCCTGAAGCCGCGGCGCAACGCCGAGGTCAACGGGGCCTGGATGTGCGACAAGGGCCGCATGACCTACAAGGGCGTGCACGACGAGAAGCGCCTGCTGTCGCCGGCCGCCGGCGGCGAGCGCCTGACCTGGGCCGACGCCGGGCAGAAGCTGGCGGCGATCGCGGGCGCGGGCGTGGGGCTGTACGTGGGCAGCGCCCACCAGACCCTCGAGGAACTGTGGCTGCTGCGCCGCGCCGCCGCGGGTGCGCCCGTGTCGGGCGGCCTGGCGAACGCCGACCGCGGCCAGGCCGATGCGCTGCTGCTGGACGCGGACCGCACGCCCAACCGCGCGGGGCTTTCCCTTCTGGGTGTGGGCGAGGACGAGCCGGCGCAGCTGGCCGAGCGCATCCGCAAGGCGCAGGGCGCCGTGGTCATCCTGGGTGGCGACCCGGCCGCCGAGCCGGCCGTGGCCGAGGCCCTGGGCGGCCGCACGGTCGTCTACGTGGGCACCCACCGCAACGCGACGGCGCAGCTGGCGACCCTGGCCCTGCCCGGCGCCACCTGGGCCGAGAAGGCGGGCATCATGGTCAACCGCCAGGGCCGGCTGCAGGAGCTGCGGCAGGCCGTGGCGCGCGCCGGCGACGCCCGCGAGGACTGGCGCATCCTGGCCGAGCTGCCTGCGGTCCGCGGCGACGCCCCCGCCAGCCTGCGCGCGCTGCGCCAGGCGGCCGGCGCCGACCTGGGCCTGGACCTGACCAACCTGCCGGCGTCGGGGCTCGCGCCCGCGGGCGCGGCCGCCCCGAAGACCGGAGGTGACGCCTGATGGCGATCGTCCTGGAGACCCTGCTGAAGATCCTCTTCATGTTCCTGCTCATCATGGGCATGGTCCCGGCCCTGATCTGGGCCGAGCGCAAGGGCGCGGCCTACATCCAGGACCGGACCGGGCCGAACCGGGCCGGCATCGCGGGCGTGCGCCTGGCGGGCCTGGTGCACCCGATCGCCGACGTCCTGAAGCTGCTGTTCAAGGAGGACGTGACCCCGGCCAACCGGCACAAGGCGCTGTACAACCTGGCGCCCTGGCTGGTGATGACCGTGGCCGTGAGCACCTACGCGGTGATCCCCTTCGGCGACCACCTCACGGTGGCCGGCCGGCGGATCCCGCTGGTGGTGGCCGACCTGAACGTGGGCCTGCTGTACGTGCTGGCGGTGGCCAGCCTGGGCACCTACGGCGTGGTGATGGGCGGCTGGGCGGCCAACAACAAGTTCACGTTCCTGGGCGGCATCCGCTCGACGGCCCAGATGATCAGCTACGAGATCAGCATGGGCCTGGCGCTGATGGGCCTCTTGCTGGTGTTCTCGTCGCTGCGCATCACCGACATCGTCGCGGGCCAGGGCGAGCTGCTGTTCGGGTTCCTGCCCAAGTGGGGCGTGGTGGTGCAGCCGCTGGGCTTTGTGCTGTTCATCACCGCGGTCTTCGCCGAGACCAACCGCAACCCCTTCGACCTGCCCGAGGGCGAGTCGGAGATCGTCGCGGGCTACCACCTCGAGTACAGCTCGCTGAAGTTCGCCCTGTTCTTCATGGCCGAGTACTGCCACATGGTGGTGGGCGCGGCGATGATCAGCGCCCTGTACTTCGGCGGCTACCAGATCCCCTGGCTGCCGCGGCCGGTGCTCGAGGCCCACGCGGGCCTGCTGCTGACGATCAAGCTGGTGGCCCTGGCCCTGGTCTCGGCCTGGTTCGCCCTGCTGTTCCTGCGCCGCGTGCAGCGCGAGCGCGGCAAATTCGGCGACGCCCGCGACCGCGAGCCGGTGCTGGGCATGGTGTTCTGGGCGGGCCTGGCCGCGGCCGCGGCCGGCGCGCTGGTGCTGCGCCCGTGGGCCATCGGCCCGGTGGGGGCCGACCTGGTGGCGACGCTGTTCCAGGTGCTGGCCTTCGTCGGCAAGGTGGTCTTCTTCGCCTGGCTGTTCATCTGGGTCCGCTGGACCCTGCCCCGGTTCCGCTATGACCAGCTGATGAACCTGGGCTGGAAGGTCATGCTCCCGCTGGGGCTGGCCAACCTGGTCGCCACCGCCGTGGTGATGTACCTGGTCTAGGCGGGCCGCGGCCCGCACCGAGATTCGACGACGACGCCGGCCCGGCCGGCTTGCGACCCTGCACACGACGGGGAGAGACATGAGCTTCGAAGGACTGCCCAAGGGATCGGCGAGCAAGCAGCGCTCGTTCCTGGAATCCATCTACCTGGTCGAGGTGGTCAAGGGCCTGGTCGTGACCGCCCGCCACCTGGTCGACAACATCCTGCACACGGACCGGATGCCGACCATGCAGTACCCGGAGGAGAAGCGCGTCTACAGCGACCGCTTCCGGGGCCGCCACCGGCTGATGAAGCGCGAGGACGGCACGCCCCGCTGCGTGGCCTGCCAGATGTGCTCGACGTACTGCCCGGCCGACTGCATCACGATCGTCGCGGGCGAGCACCCGGACGCGTCGATCGAGAAGTTCCCCGAGTCGTTCGAGATCGACCTGCTGCGCTGCGTGTACTGCGGCCTGTGCGAGGAGGCGTGCCCCTGCGACGCCATCCGCCTGGACACGGGCATCTACGAGATCGCGGCCGACCAGCGCGAGAAGTTCGTGGTCGGCAAGGAATTCCTGCTGAACGACACCACCCGCGGGACGCTGTAGCCCCCGGAAGGAAGAGGACATGGAGCTGTTTCTGTTCTGGTTCTGCGCCGCGGCGATGGTCCTGGGCGGGGTGATGACGGTCACCCAGCGCAGCGCCGTCGTGTCGGCGGTGTGGCTGGTCTTCGCGTTCGTGGCGGCGGCGGGCATCTTCGCCTGCTGCACGCCCCGTTCGTGGCCATCCTGCAGATCCTCGTCTACGCGGGCGCCATCATGGTGCTGTTCCTGTTCGTGATCATGATGCTGCAGGGCCCGGTGCTCGACGGCGAGCGCCGCCTGCTGAAGCCGCTGCTGTGGCCCGCGGTGGCGGTGCCGGCGCTGGCGGTGGTCGTGCTGCTCGGGAGCGCGCTGGTGGACGGCGGCGGGGCGGGCTTCCGGCGCCCCCTGCCCGAGGGCTTCGGCTCGCCGGGGGCGGTGGCGCAGCTGCTGCTGGGTCGCTACCTGCTGGCCTTCGAACTGATCTCGATCGCGCTGCTGGTGGCGATCGTCGGCGCCCTGGCCGTCGGCCGGGAGGAGAGGAAGCTGCCGTGGAAGTGACGATGACCCACTACCTGGTGCTGGCGGCCCTGCTCTTCCTGACGGGCATGACCGGCTTCGTGGTCCGGCGCAACGCCATCGTGATGCTGATGTGCGTCGAGCTGATGCTGTGCTCGGTGAACATCGTGTTCGCCGTCTTCGCCCGCGCGACCGCGGACATGGGCGGGCACGTGTTCATCCTGATGAACTTCGCGATCGCGGCCGCCGAGGCGGCCATCGGCCTGGCCCTGCTGGTGGAGATCTTCCGCCGCCGCCGGACCGTGAACGTCGACGACCTCAAAGCCCTGATGGAGTAGCCCGTGGAGACCCACGCCACCGAATCCCTCCTGCGCTGGATCGTGCTGGTGCCCCTGCTGGGGGCGGCGGTCAACGGCCTGCTGAACCGGCGCCTGCCGAAGCAGGTCGCCGGGCTGCTGGCCACGTCCGCGGTCGGCCTGAGCTTCGCGCTGTCGGTCGTCGTCTTCCTGCGCCTGGCCGGCATGGCCCCGGAAGCGCGCCACCTGTCGGACATCGTGGCCACCTGGATCGGCTTCGGCGGCCTGCAGGTGGACCTCGGCTTCGCCCTGGACCCGCTGTCGGCGGTGATGGCGCTGATCGTCACGGGCGTGGGCTTCCTGATCCACGTCTACTCGCTGGGCTACATGGCCCACGACCACGGCTTCCAGCGGTTCTTCACCTACCTGAACCTGTTCATCTTCGCCATGA
>Ga0116152_10004136_pt1 | contig 11502 bp, 14 predicted proteins | sample AD_UKC119_MetaG_FD_89894 | JGI IMG/M metagenome (GOLD analysis project Ga0116152, IMG submission 89894) | Active sludge microbial communities of municipal wastewater-treating anaerobic digesters from Hong Kong - AD_UKC119_MetaG | ecosystem: Engineered > Bioreactor > Anaerobic > Digestate...
CTATTAGAGTTTTGAAATTCCATTAGATAATATTTTCCAATCTTTTTTATAGGCATGAAATGAAAATATGATATGGGTTAAATACCCAGTACTATACCCAGTCATAATAGCTACATAATCCATTAATTGCCAAGCTAAATATACATCATTACCAAAATGGGTTACAGCATCAGCCGATCTTTGTATATAATCCATGTGAAGTACCCCATCTCTTACCATAAAATGATATCCTAGCGAACATGGGATTCTTCTTATACCCCCCATATATCTTGTATCCTTCTCATGAAAAATTGGTAACCAAGCTTGTCTAGTATCTGGATTCCTTTTTAATTCTTTAATAATTAAAGCTAAATTACCGTCGGGTTGAATTCTACCATTATAAGTGTAATCAAACAACCCAGCTTCATTTAAAAATTGACCCCATAGATCATAACGTAAAGTCCAAGCAGTACCCGGATTAATATAGGTATGGGAAATTCTTTCTTCAAATTCTTTATCTGCCCATTCCTTAGATTTGGGGTCAAATATAAACAAGTACTCAGACTTATTTAAAGATAATAGGGTATATACGTAATTCCTGATTTCTTTAGTTTCAAAATCCTCATTACCTTCGATATTCTTATTCTGAAAACTTTTTGGTTTAACCAATATCCCCATTTCATCTAAATCCCTAAAACATTCACTGATTAATTGGTAACAATCTGAATATATCCTCATGACTTATTAATTTTTAAATTATTAATATATTAAAGTTATTTTTTTATAAAATACACTCTGAAGCTAATAAAGGAGGGCTTTCTATATGTCCTTGTATAACTTTAGCTGCTCTTTTATCAGCATTATAATTAAATTTAGTGTACTCAACACTTTCAAAATATTTTAATTTATTAAATACACTTTCTTGAAATTCACTTGGGCCATAAGCTTCAAGCCATTCTTCTTTAGTTTTTTTACTTTGTTTGGATAACCACATAGCAGCCCAAGATACTCCTTGCCACATATGAGGTATAAATAAATGTATCCCAAAAATAGCATCTTCCCCATAACATTCTTGGCCTATCCTATGTAATAATAGCAAATCCATCATTAGCCTTTTATATACTTCACTAGCTCTAACTGTAACTATTAAAATAGGCCTATCTTCATTAGGCCTTCTAGTAAATGTACAGGTTAATAAACAACCTTTACCTCCCCCATGGGAATTGGAAAAATGAAAAGATATATTATAAGATTTATTATTACGTAGTTCTCTAGAATTAACTTCAGATATAACTTCCTGTAAATGTCCCATATCCACGTAATTCTTAGTTAAAGTAATCCATTTCATCTTACGATAATTTACATAAGCCGTAAAATCCCAAGATTCAGGGACATAAGATTTTTTAATAATAATTAAAGTATTATATGATATAGTTTGGGATTTAGAATATATTCCATCTTTTATAATAAAATCCTTATCGAATATCATAACTCCATTAATTCCATTAAAAGCTTCTACAGAATCCTTAAATTGTAGTATATTCATATTAATATTTACTAGAGATTCTAAATTTGTTTACTTCATTCTTTTTAGTATATTCAAACCACAATTTTTCTGAAGAACACCCCAGATTACCAAAAGCATGAATTAATAACCGTAAAGCCTGTATTAAATGGCTTTCAAATAATCTATGGTCATATAACATTTGGCTTTGTTTCCAAGGTTTATTCCTTAAAGCATTTCTAGTTAAATTACAAAAATAGGCTATATTCCAATAACTTTTAGCTAAAAACTCAGAATCAATAATTGGAGATTCCACTTTATTTAATACCCATAGTTCTTCTGTAATAATATCATAATTTGGAATACAGTCACTTAAAACTATAGTTTCAGTTAAAAAATGTAAAGCATCAGCCAATTCTTCTAAAGTATTTATTAAATTATTTAATAAAAAAGCTTCATAGGATTCTGCTAACTCTTCTACTGTTCTAGCTAACATATCCTTAATAAGGAGTTGTGATTCTTTATGGTTTAAATTTACTGGCCAAGTAATAGGCCATTTTTCAATAGTTTTATAACTATTCATAAGAGATATTTGTCTAGATACAATATCCAACCAAATATTACTAGGAACAGTTAAAGCTGCAACCTCTTTTTCAAAATCTCTAGAATCCATAGTCTTCAATTTTAATTTTAATTTTAAATTTTTTATACACTAAATTTGGTATCTTAGATTTTTTAAACCCTTGTTTTAATTTTCTAGCTATGTAAGATTTAATTTCTTCTTTAAATTCTAATTTATCTATTTCCAAATCTTTAACAGGATTATTTTTTTCAAATAATAATCTTTGTTTTTTAACCTTAGAAAAAAATAAAATAGAACATTGTTCTTGATCCCCACAATTTTGACATTCTGGAGTAGATAGATCAAATAATTTACCAAAACAAGGATCTTCTTCAGATCCAAACTTCATAACATCAAAAGGGATTAGTAAACTTTCTGGGCTAAAATTACTATTTCTAGGAGTTCTCATTTTACTACTATCTTAATTTTATTTTAATAAACCCAATAAAAAGTCTTGGTATAATTGCATGTTTAACCATAATTTATTTATATTTAAAAAGTATTTCATAGTTATTTACTTTCTTAAGTCTATTATTTTATAGCCTTGCTTTTTATAATGGCTAATTCTTTGTTTTGAATGTCTTGATAAATATCTACCTTCATCTAAAATATCTTCAAAAAAGAATTTAGTTTTAGTATGGGATAACCTAACCCCTCTACCTAGAATCTGTAAAGGATTAGAATAAAATTCCCCAGCTGAATTATTTATTATCACTTTAACTAAAGGCAAATTTATACCCCTTTTTAAAAACAAAGAACATACCAAAATATGTGTTTTACCATTTTTAAAATCTTCTAAAACTGTATTATCAACAATTTTATGGTGTAAAAATGCTATCTTTACCTTTTTTGGTAAATTTACTTTTAAATAATTGTAAACAGTTTCAGTCTGAGAAATGAATCTAGTAAATATCATTATGGGATATTTTCCTGTATTTAAATTATATAGCACTCTATCCAGTAAAATTTCTAACCTATCCTTATCTTTTTCCAATATTTCTATAAATTCTTCATTGAAATTAGCATATCGTTGTTTTGCAGAAATTCCAGGAATAAGTTTTATAATAGCTTTTGTAGTAAAACCTTGATCTTCCAATTCCTTACCCGTAATAGAATAAATTATTTCCCCAAAGTTTTCTCTTAAAGTAGTATTTCTAACAATATCTTTTTTATGCTCTCTTAAAAAAATAGTTCCAGAAAATCCTACTCTAACAGCTATATGGGATAATGCCTTAAATACCTCCACATAAGTATTATTTGTAGATAAATCGGCTTCATCAACTAAAAGTAATTCAAAATCAGTTAATTCTTTATAAAACTCAGTTAATCGATTATGTAAAGTTTGAACCATACATACCATTATATTTCCCCATTTTATATTTTTTCCTTGCATATAGCCATAGCTTGGAAATACTTTAAATAGATCATCTTTCAATTGATCAAACAATTTACTATTATCAACTAATATTAAAGTTTTCTTATACCCATAAGCTATATGTAAACCAAACATTATAGCAGTTTTACCTGCGGCCATTCCCGCAAATATAAATCCTCTAGGCCATGGTATACCATATAAATTATTAGTTACTATAGCCCTAATAGCCTCAACTTGGTAATCCCTTAAAACTAAGTCTCCAACTTTTGTAGGTATATTTTCATATTCTGGTATATCTCTATTATCAATTACTTCATAATCATCCGTAAAATTGGCCATAAATTCCCAAGCTTTAGGCAATAACCCAGTAGACATTACACCCTTTTTATTTAAAGGATAAACCATACCATCCCAATTATAATTTAATTTTTGCATCATAAAAAAACTATTAGGATGTTTATAAGCTAAATACTCATATAGCTTTTTAAGTATAATTGTATCGCCTTCTAATTTAACCTTTAAATTATTTAATATTATTTTTACCATTTTTTATCTTTTAATTCTTTCAAATTAATTTTATGTTTAACAGGCTCTTTATGTAAACTTTTATATTGGCCTATACCAATTAGAAATTTTTCATTTAAAATATTTTCGGGTTTAGGTATACCTTGTTTATATTGCAGAAAATCAAAAGCCCCTTCTATTAAAATATTAGGAGTTATATTATTAGTTTTGCAATAATTTCCCATTCTTACAAAAGCTAATTTAGAATTAATAGTAGGAATATAGGGCATACCCGTTTGGCTTACAAAATGCTCAGTATATAATTCTATTAACTTCTCAGTAATTTCTTTATTTTGATCATTTTGTATTTCTTTTAACATAACCAAGTAAGCTATTATATCTTCACTCATAGAAATTAAATAGCCATAAATAAATTTATCCTTTAATTTAGGATTAATTTCAAAAATTCCTTTTACAATATCCTTATAACCTTCCCTTATAGATTTATAATTTTCTTTAATAAAACTTTCTAAGCTAGAGACTAGAATTACTAAAGCATCCCAATCTTTAGAACCTCTTTCGGGCATTTTAGCCCACTTTTGTTTCAAAACAGTATTCCTATAATGGGTCAAAGCTTTAGCAAATAATAAAATATTCCCTTTATATACAAAATCTTCTTCAGCTAAATCATAAAAGGTTTCTACAGATATGTCGTAAGCTAACTCCTCATTAAGTCCAGCAGCTTTTAATAAAGAAGCTATAGTATTTATAAAAGTATCCCTAGAAAGTGTAATTTTTTCCATGCTTTAATTTTAGTAATTGGTTATAACTAATTAAATCTGTTTTTTCAATTAATTCCATAGTAGCTTTTTTACCTATATCATTAACATCTTTATTTTCGGGTAAAACAATCAATTTTATAAATTTTTTAGTTATTAAAGTTAATCCCAATAATATTGCTTCCTTTATAGCATCAGGATCTAATATAATATTAAATTGAATTACAGGAGAAGATAATAATCGGTAAATTTGAAGTTTACTAGCAGCTTTCCCATATAAGCTAACAGTATTATCTCCTAAAGTTAGCCCATTAATAACCGACTCAACAATATTTACTTCATTATATATATTTAAAGCTTGCTCATTATAAATTAAAGTAGATTTACCAACCCCAAAATCCTCTAATTTAGGATTATTAAATTTTGGACCATTACCAAAAAATTTCCTAGTTTGAAAATACCTTAAATTGCCATCTGGGCCATAATCAGGGAATATAATATAACCTTTATAGCGACCCTCTGTACAATACCCTACTCCCTTTCTAGCTAAATCCAAAATATTAAGACCTCTATTTTTTAAATAATTCCTAGCCATAATCCCATATCTAGTTTTACCAAATATAATTAATTTAAAATGTTCTGGCAGTTTAACGGGTTTTTTTACAAATAAAGGTTGTTTAGGAAAACTATAACTAGAATTATTAAAATCATTTAAAATAACCTTTAATTCCTTATAAGTATTTATTTGTTCTAATTCTAATAAAAAAGGGATAACAGGTTTAACATAGCCACATTTAAAACAATGTACTACGTTATTTTTTAAATGTATACCCATCTTACCTTTCCCTAAACAAAAAGGACAGTCTAATTTAAACCATCCTCTTCTATATTCATAAGCTTTTAATTTTAAAGTTATATACCCATATAATCTATTCTGTATATCCTGATTTATGTAGGTTGTCATATTCTTGAATCTGATTTATAGTAAATTCCTCCATTCTTTGAGTATTTATATCCCCAAAGAATAAAGCATGGCCATTAGGTAGTCCATCACGTTGAGCTACTATTTCCATTCTTATTATATTAGCTTCCTTTTCTTCCTCATCCCTATTTAAACCAAATATAGCTTGAACATGTCTTATAATATCGATACATTTAGCTATATCCGTATCTTTATATTTAGTAGATTCTCGTTTCTCAGCTTCTCTAATAACATGATGAGCTGTGATCACTTGTTCAATCCCATTCTTTAAAGCTAAATTAGCAATATCTAAATAGGCATCTGAAATTCTTTCCCTATCATCTAATTTATGGGTAGTAGAAGACATAAGGCCTATGTAATCCACTACTAATCTGGTAAATCTTATACCATATTTTTTATAGATATTATCCATTTCAGCTTGGATATCAAATACATTAGAATAAGCGGGTAATCTTCTTATAAAAACTTCTCCACCCATTCTTTTATATCTCCTAAGTACTTTCTGAACTTTTTTATCTTGAGTTCCATCCAATATGGAATTTTTATCTAAACCCGATAGGGATTGCTCTAACCTTGTAGTAATTTCTTCCTGTCCATTTTCAAAATCTACATAAAATACTTTTTGCTTCATTCTAAGATAACCCCTCGTCCAATTTACTAAAGTAGCTGTTTTTAGATTTTTTGGCTTATCCAAAATAACTATAATAGAGCCTGGACTATATCCACCTGCATTAGTTAATTTATTTATTTGTCTAAAAGGAGTGGGTACTATATATGAATTAAGTCTTCTTTTTAATTGTCTATCCTTAATTTCGGCTAATAATAAAGTACCAGTATCTTCATAATTTATTTTGGTTAAAGCTAAAGCATCTTGAACTTTATTCGCAAATACTGCATAAGAATCGTAGTTATTTAAATCTACATTTTCTACTACTTCCTTCATCTTAGCATAAGAAGCAAACTTAGCAATCCTTTGAATTATTATATCTCCGTCCTCTAGAGGAGTCTTAAATAAACCCTTAACTGTATTCACAATAGAATCCTTATCAAATTCAGATAAGGATTCCCTATAAGCTGTTTGTAAAAAAAGTGAATTTAATTCTTCGATTAATAATAATTCTCCAGGTATTTTTCCAACTTTATTTTTAAAATCAGAAATTGCTTTAAAAATTATAGCATGTGGGAGTAATTCAAAATATTCTTCTTTAACTAAAGCAAGAGCTTTATCACCATCTCTATCTTTTACAATAAATTTAAGTATCCCCAATTGGAATTCCGTAGAAAATTCAAATTGCATATATTTTTATTTTAAAAAGTAACCAATAAAACTTAAGCTACCATATCCCTAAATTCAAAGGTTAATTTATCAATTTTTTCCTCTACACTTCTACGGAGTTCGTTCAAAATTCTTATATTGTATTTATTAATGGGCTTATCAAAATATTCTAAAATAAGCTTACTTGGGATCCTTTTAGAGGAATCATTTAACCTGTTCAAAATATATAAAGGAGGCCAAGTACAAATATTAAAAATCGTAAACTCAGTTTTACTAAGTCTAGTTTTAGCAAACTCAATAAACAAATTTAAAATAACTTCTTTAGAAGAAGGCTCATCATAATATGGTATAATAAATTCCAATTCCGAATCTTCAATTCTAATTACTGTTTCTTTTACCCAAAACTTGGTGCTTAAATTTTTTAAAGACTTAATTACTAAATACTTAAAATCGTTTCGTTCTTTACCTTTATAATATTTTAAGAAAAGTTTTAATAGCTTTTCCTCATAAAAGGATAAAACATCATCATAAGTCATTCCAAGTTTTTTATAGGAAACTTTAGAAGCTAATGACTTAATTAAGGGGTTTATCTCCTCTTTAATCGATAAAAAATCTCTTAAATCATCTTGATTAAATTTTTCCATATTTCTTAGGTATTTTTTATATTGCAAATATATTGCAAATATACATAGGAAAATAAAAAAATTTAATTTTTTTAATCAATTATTAAAGAAAGAGAACCCGCAAATACAATAGTACCCCCAAATTGAGCAGCATTATTGTATATCTTTACCCGATTATTAAAAGAATCCAATACAACCCAAATTCTATCAGAATAAGCATAAATACCTGCCTCTATACTATTTATACCTAATTCTAATGTTGTATCTTTAAAATATTGTTCTAAAGCGATATTAGGAGTAAGTATATAACCTTGGGGTAAATTTGTTAATGTTATTTCTAATTTACTAAAAATAGTAACTACATTATCTTTCCTATGGGATTTTAAAGTAAAATACCCATAAACTACATTATTAATTTTAATAGAATAATTATCAAAATAAACTATATCAGTATCATCATACTTTGCACCATTAAAATTCCCAGATACAAACCACCTTACAGATGAATTATTTATATGTTTTATGGGAATAAAAGTATATAACCCAGCCATCAAATATACTTGATTATATCTATTTGGGGAATCATTTATTTTAAACTCATCTTTTTGACTTAATCTTAATGTTAATTTATTATGAGTATTGTTATTATCGGTCAAGATCAAGTTAAAGCTAGTTCCTATTAAAGGAATTAAATGATTAACACGTATACTATCTATAGTTTGAATAGTATTAAGATCAATAATGGGTAACATTACATCAGGAAGTTCTAATACAGAATTTAAAACTAAATCACTTATATCATAGGATAAAGCCTTTAACACTTGTGGTTTATCCCAAACATTAGAACTAGTCTTTAAAGCCCCATTCCTAGAAAAATCATTATAAAATCCTACTACTTTATATATCCCATTAAAGTGAGTCAGTATAATGACATCCCCAGCTGTTAACACAATCGAATTGCTAGGAAATTTTATATTACCAGTATTGTATAAAGTTAAAGTATAGGGATTACTATTAGCTGTAATTTCTAAAAAGAATACAGAAGATTTATTAGCTAAAGATCCTATAAATGGGGTTTCTAAATAATTAATAGCTTTAGATTCAGTTAAAACTAAAGAAGCAAAATTAGTGTTAGGTATAGTTAGCATGCTAACTATTCCACCAGCAGTATTAAAAGAACTTTCATCTAAATGATCGTAAGTATATAATTGAGTTTTAGTAACTAAATTATGGTTATGTAAAGACATAAAAATTTCTTCGTAATCTGGAAGAGGCTTCGCAGCAAAGTTAGGTACTTCTGCTGGGTATAGCTCGACACCCGAAGCATTAGTTGCATTAGCTTTAACCTTAATAGCTCCAATAGCTATATCATGTAAAGGATCATTTACCCACTGATCTAGCTGATTCATATTATTTATAATTTTAATATAAAAATATGGAATCATAGATGGGACTGATTGAGTCCATACGGCATGTATAGCTAAGAGATAATATTTGTCTTCTGTAGTAGATACTACTTGGAATATGAATCCACCATCACTATCATCATAATGTATAATAACACCATGTGGGGATACTGCTAATCCAACTTCTTTAGTAACCCCATTTTCATCAGTAAACTTTAATTTATTTGAATTACGTAATTCTAAAGAAAAACCCGTAGAACCACTATCAATTAATAAATCAAAACCAAAATAACGACCCTTAGGAAAAAATCCAATTCTAGCTTTATTTATATCTGATGAGACTATAGGATCCTTATACTTAACTACTGCCGTTAATTTATTACTCATTATAATTATTTTTTATTAATATTAATAACAAAAAGTATGCTAGTTTAAATTTCTACTAGCCTAATTTTTACTTAAGTATTGCTATAAATAAAACTATACTCTAATAAAAACTTAAGCATTTTAAAGTCTAAATTTAAATAAAATTAAGCCTATTCCAGCAAATATAATTGCAATACATAAATAACCTAATTTAATTAATGTCTGTTGCCACCAGCTTAATTCTACTGGTACGGGATAAGGTTCTTTAATTGTTACCGTTTCTGTTTTCGATGATTCCTTAATAGCTTTTTTAATAGCCTGGTAAATAGTCGACTCCTTTTGAAATAAATTATGTTCAAGTTTTGAGTTTTTAATTTGAAAAGTTGAATAAGCATAATCTACATCTAATCTTTGTAAAGGATAATTAACCAATCCATTTGTACTTATTATTATGGTATCAGTAATCTTTACTGTATCAGCAGGTAATTGGATATAAATAGTAGTATCTCGATACTTAATTACCTCTTTTACCTCTATATTAGTATTGGGTAAAGGAGTAGGATATTTTTTTAAACACTTGTTTTGTGTAACACAACTACTTAGTAGTAGTATCAATAGTAATATTACTACTTGTACTTTTGACTTTAACATAAGATTCTCCTGCATTTTGAATTGAGATCACTAATGTAGCTAATGCTACTGCATTAGTAAAATATGAATTATCCTTAGTATACCATGATAATCCTGTTCCTGCCAATAACGTAATTAAGGATATTAGCTTTGAAAACGTGATTGTTAATTTAAATTCTATCATTATGAATAGATTTTTAGTTCAAATTCCTTCTGATTACCCAATACTTTATTAATTTCATTCAAAGTCTTCTTTGAATTACTTACATCAACCAAACTGTCATTATTAATATGTACATGCTTTTCGCCAACTAAAATACAGCCTTTTAATTCAAAATAAAAGTTACCTGAATGTATCAGAATTAGTTCTCTGCCAGGTACGTCAGTAATATGCCAATGATCTTTAAATTTTTCTGAATACCTCTTAACAACTTTATAAACGCCCTCTGGAATACATGAAATATCCTGCTTGTTATCGTTCCATGCAAGTTCAAGCGTCGCACACTCAAACTCCTTTATCGTCTGATTCCAAAACACTAAATTACCAAGCGTCTGAAATTTATCTGACTGAAATCTGGGTAATTCTGCTCTAATCATTTAATTTTGTTGTTTTAGAGTGATACATTTTATGTTCAGTTTTTAATTCAATAAAATCCTTGTTAAGCCCATTATATTTATCTTCCAGATTGTCATTAAATTTCTTTAGTAGATCAATAGAACGTTGCATTTCTTCAAGTGCTTTTTGATTAAATGATAATATTCTACTAAGTGTTCTATCTAAACCTACATCAATTTTTTCAAAGTTTGCTTTTGTAATATCACTATCTTTTTCAAGTTCTTTTATTTTTTCTTCTGTTACCTTTTGACTCATTCTTAATTGATTAACAGATTCAACAATCATCTGAATAGAATTTCTTATTTCCTTTATTGAATTGTTTGTTTCTTTCACGAAATCTGAAAATTTAGGAATTACGAATTTATTAATTGTAAAATACAATAGCAACAACAGGATTAATACTATCGCAGTCCTCCACGAAACCTGAAATAATTGTTCAAAAAAATCAACTAACTCTGTCCAGCTCATTGTCAATATTTTACAGGAATATAACTAAAATCTTTAATTACAAACTCTGAATCGCTAGCCTGTGTACTGTTTTTACGTATGCCGTTACTTAATATGAATCGCATCGGTTGATGAAAATTAGACATTATCTGCTTGTCTGTGATGTATGAATAAATTTCACCGTTGCAAAACATTGCGATCATATCAGGCGACCAGATCATCTCAAATATTAAATCTTTATTCAGATCAGTGAACCAATTTAAATCCACTCTGTCAGCTCCTAATCCTTCACCTTTATTAATATGATAATTCGCCTCAATTCTGTAAGGATTTTTCAGGCTTTTAAAGAAACCTTTAAACGTGTTGAAATTGATATTGAAGTAACTCCCACAA
>Ga0116152_10004142_pt1 | contig 11494 bp, 11 predicted proteins | sample AD_UKC119_MetaG_FD_89894 | JGI IMG/M metagenome (GOLD analysis project Ga0116152, IMG submission 89894) | Active sludge microbial communities of municipal wastewater-treating anaerobic digesters from Hong Kong - AD_UKC119_MetaG | ecosystem: Engineered > Bioreactor > Anaerobic > Digestate...
AGCGCCCAGCTTGCGGGCGGCGGCCATGACGATGCGGGCAAGTTCTTCCGGCTCATAGAAATCGAGCCGGACAGGAATGCCGAACCGGTCGCGCAGCGGTGTTGCCAGCAGGCCGGCGCGCGTCGTGGCGCCGACCAGGGTGAAGGGCGAAAGGTCCAGCCGGACGGACCGCGCGGAGGGCCCCTCGCCGATCACGATGTCGAGTGCGTAATCCTCCATGGCCGGGTAAAGGATTTCCTCGACGACCGGCGGCAGGCGGTGGATCTCGTCGATGAACAGAACATCGTTCGGCTCAAGATTGGTAAGGATCGCGGCGAGGTCGCCTGCCTTGGCGATCACCGGCCCCGAGGTGGCGCGGAAGCCGACACCCATTTCGCGGGCAAGGATCTGCGCCAGCGTCGTCTTGCCGAGGCCGGGAGGGCCGAACAGCAGCACATGGTCCAGCGCTTCCGCCCGGCCCTTCGCGGCATCGACATAGACTTTGAGGTTCGCCTTCGCCTTGCGCTGGCCGACATAGTCGTCGAACGTCTGGGGACGGAGCGCCCGGTCCAGCGCGTCGCCGCCTTGGGCGTTCGGATCGGAGAGGGACCCGTCGCGGCTCATTGGGCGAGCTCCCGGAGGGCGGACTTGATCAGCCCGCCAACATCGTCACCGGCGTCTTTCGCGACGCTCGCCACGGCGCGGGCGGCGTCGGACTGGGAGTAGCCGAGGTTGACGAGGGCGGAGATCGCTTCGCCGCGCGGACCTGTGGAGGCGGCAACCGGCGCGCTGGCCATGCCGGCGGCGGATGCCGCCTCGAACTTGCCGAACCGGCCCATGGGCGGGGCCTTGCCGGCAAGTTCACCGACGATCCGCTCGGCCAGTTTCTTGCCGACGCCCTTGGCGCGGGTCAGCACATTCGAATCACCGAGGGCGATGGCGTCCATCAGTTCGGCCGGCGTCAGCGCATCGAGAATGGCCATCGCCGCCTTGCCGGCGACGCCGTGGACATCCTGCAGGCGGACGAACCAGGCGCGCTCTTCATCCGTGCCGAAGCCATACAGCGTGATCGAATTTTCCGTGACGCGGGTTTCGACATGGACGGTGATCTTCTCTCCCGCATGCACGCGCGAAAGCAGGCGCGTGCCGCTCATGCAGACATAGCCGACGCCGTTCACATCCACGAGCACGTGGTCGAGCCCGAGGGCGGCGACCTCGCCTGTCAGCCGGCCGATGATCATGCTGCGCCCCGCTTCAGGTCCGCCGGCAGGTGATGCGCGGCGCAGATGGCGCAGGCGAGCGCGTCGGCGGAATCGGATTTCAGGTCGGTCACTTTCGGCAGCAGGCGCTTGACCATGAACATCACCTGTTCCTTGTCCGCCGTGCCCGTGCCGACGACAGCGAGTTTGATCTTGCGGGGCGCAAATTCGGCTACCGGCAGGCCCGCCATGGCAAGGGCCGCCATCGCCGCGCCACGCGCCTGGCCGAGCTTCAGGGCCGCACGGGGATTGGCGTTGACGAGCGTCTCCTCGACGCCTGCGGCGGTCGGCGCGTGATAGCGGGCAAGCTCGCCCACCGCCTCGAAGATGCCGCCCAGCCGTTCGGACATTTCGAGCGCCGGATCGACCGAGATCACGCCGTGGGCAATATGTGTCAGGCGCATGCCGGTGAGCTCGATCACACCCCAGCCGGTATGGCGGAGGCCCGGGTCAATCCCGAGGATGCGAATCGTGGTGCTCATGCGCACCAACCTATCAGGCCCGCCGGTTAATGACAGCTTGCATTTTCCCGGTTTGTTCACATGCTGACCGGTCAGCCCTGCCGGTTGCGGTCGCGGTATGTACCGGGCGAGATGCCGAGCCGCCGCCGGAACATGTAGGCGAAGCTGGAAGGGCTGGCATATCCGAAATCAAAGGCGACGTCGGCGATCGCATCGCCCTTTTCGAGCCTTTCCATCGATTGCAGCAGGGTCAGGTTGGTCTTCCACTGGGTGAAGGTCATGCCGGTCTCGGTGCGGAAAAGGCGGGCCAGCGTGCGTTCGCTGGCACCGGTCTCGCGCGCGAGGTCCGCGAAGCCGGCGTCGAGGCCCGGATCGTCGATCAGGCGCCGCATGACACGGGCAAGGCGCGGCTCCTTCGATATGGGCAGAAGGAGGGGGGCGAATTTCATGGCCGAAAGCTCGTCCAGCGTCACCTGAGCCAGCCGCGCGGCCGGGTCGTGTGGTCCGTAGTCATTGCCGTGTTCCATGGTGCGCTCAAGCAGGGCGTCGAGGAAAGGCGTTGCCTTCACCGTGCCTGCGCTTGCCGGCAGGCGGCCTGCACAGGCCGGATCGACGAACATGATCCGCGCGGCCACCGACCCGTGCGAGTAGACCTCATGGTGCACATAAGGTGGGATCCAGATGGCGTGCCCCGCCGGTACCAGCCAGGTGCCTTCAGGCGTCGCAACCCAATAGGCGCCGGCCTGCGGGCTGATGATATGCCCGCGGCAGTGGGCGTGCGCGGCCGCCCTGTGCGCACCGTCCTTCCGGATGGCAAGGGACAGGATCGGCCGGGACGGATCGTCGATGCTTCCGTAGTCGGGCGGATTGAGGTCTGGCAGTTTGTCGACATTCATTGGCGGGTTCTGGATACCGCATTGAACCCAAGCGGGGCAACAATTCCCTTGGTCGTGGGCCTCGGGGGCCTGCTTCGCATGAAAATGGCTGGGTGACGGGGCGGGGCTGGCAAAGGCCCTCTTGGCCCATATTGGCAGATATGAGCCATCCCCGCCCCAGGGACGCAGCAATCAGAAAACCGGACGGGCCACCATTAGCCAGATGATGGCAAGAACGGCGAAAAAGGCGGGAAAGCCGCAGACGAACCAGATCCGGTAGAGACGGAAGTACCGTTCCGGCAGTGGGGCGTCTGCCTCGGCTGCAGTATGTGCCAGGTCACGCATGCGGTGCTGGATCCACACCACGGGCAGCCAGAAGGCCCCCGTGACGACATAGAGCGCCAGGGCCGCGAGGATCCAACCTTGGGTCAGGCGCCAGCCCATTTCGAGCGCCAGCAGCGTGCCTGTCACCGGCTGGGCGATCACGGCGGACGCGGTGAACAGCCAGTCGGCGAGCACGACAATCGAAGCTGTGTGCGCGATGATCCGTGCATCGCGTGTCCGGTGCGCCATGACCATGAAGAAGGCGATGCCGGCGCCTGTGCCCAGCAGGACGGCGGCGCCGATGATGTGCGCCCAGCGCAGGAGGTGCAGCCAGTCCATCAGCGCGCCTCCGCCATGGCCCAGACTGCAAGGGCGAGCGCCATGGCCGGTATCGCCTTGACCATCGGCCCGAGCGGGTCGGCCCAGAGGTGAGGCGCGAAGAATATGCTGCCGCCGAGATAGCAGAGGCTGAGCAGGATGGCGGCAATCGCTGCGGGCCGTGTCAGGGGACGGACGAGCAGGCCGAGTCCGATGGCGAGATCTGCCGCACTGCCGCCCAGCACCGAAGCCTTTGCCGCCGCCGGTGGAAGGGAGCCTGCGAGAAGTTCGGCCGCCGCGTCCTGTCGCCAGAAGCCGATCAGGCCCGAGGCGATCCAGAAGCCCGAAAGGACAATGAGGAGCAGTGGAAACAGCAGCGCCATGCGCGCATAGGTCCGCTCCTGCAGGGTCGAGGGCAGGGCGGCAAGGCTGTCGTCCAGCATGCGGAGGCTCTGTCCTGTCGCGGCGGGCCAGGCGTCCGCGTCGCCGGTGACGCCGCTCGCCAGCACGCGCAGCGAAGTGGTGCGCAGCGCCGGGCGCCAGCCGAGCCAGCCGGCTGCGTCGCCCAGACGCGCCATCGCCGCGCCGATGACATACGGCACACGGAGCAGTCTGGCCGGCCGGGGAAATCCGAGCCATTCCCGGAACGCAAGGACGATTCGTCCAAGGGTCGGGACGTCCGGTCCGACAAGGTCCGCATCGATGCCGGCGAGGCGGCGGTTCACGGCAAGTGTGACGGCATTCGCCACATCGTCGACATGTACGGTCTGAACAGGCGTGCTGCTCAGCATGAGCGGCTGGACGAGCGGGAAGGCGGCGAGCTGGCGGATCAGGCCGGTGCCGCCATAGGCGTGTGGCGACAGGACAAGGCCGGGACGCAGGATGACCCAGTCGAGGCCGCTCGCCTTTACGGCCGCATCGGCCGCGGCCTTGGTCCTGAAGAATTCCGTATCCGAAGTTTCGGACACGCCGGGCGCCGAGATCTGGATGAGTTGGCGAACGCCGGCTTCCCTGCCGGCCACTGTCAGGGCAAGGATCGAATCCCGCTGGACCGCGGCGACGCGGTCCTTCAGTCCGTCCTGCAACACGCCGGCCGCATTGATGACGACCTCGATGCCGCGGAGCACGGGCGCCCATGCGACGGCATCCGTCATGAGGGAGAGGTCTGCGCCGATCCAGCCCGCCTCCGGCGCCGCAGCACGACCCTTCTGCACAGACCGGCCGAGCCCGGTCACTTCATGTCCGGCCGCAATCAGGGCGCGCGTGATGGCAAGGCCGATCAGGCCATAGCCGCCAAGGACCAGGATCTTCAAATTGTGTCCCCGCCGGCCGCCACCGCGCTCAGCTCATCCATTTCAGGGTGCGCGGTTCGATCGGGTTGGCGAAGGGGCGGTCATCTGTGCGCGCTTCCGTCCATTCGCGCTTCAGCCGCTGGTACCATTTGGCCTGCACGTCGATATCGTCGATCCACAGCATCGCCTTCTGGTGCGCCATGCCGACATTCTGCAGGTTCACCATCGTGCCGTCCTGGTCGAGGAATTTGCGGCCCGCGGGCCTGGCAATCGGGATGGCAAGGTTGAGCAGCGGCGCGCCGGTCCACCAGGTGAGCTGGGTGATGCGGGTCTTCTTCGGTGCTTCCGGCGTGAGACAGGTCAGCGTCAGCAGGCGCGCCGTATCGTTCGAGACGATTTCCCAGCGATAACCCGGCAGCTGGAAGCGGATCTCGGTTTGCACATCGCCGCCGAACACCCAGCGATAGAGCTTCGAATTCGAAGAGGGCGAATGGCGGTCGATGGCCCAGCCGCGATCGGTCGGCACGAAGGGCTTTTGCTTCAGCTTGAGGCCGGCCGAGGGTGGACGCCACCACCATTGATTGTGCACGAAGGGCACGTGCGCCGGGTCCATCAGGCCGACAACGGCATCGTCCATATGGGCGTTGAAGACATCATGGATGACGAATTTCGGCCTTGCCGGCAGCGGCCCGAAATCCGGCGGCGGCACGACCGGTTCGCCCTCGAAACGCGGATTGTGCGCGACATAGACGTAGATCGCCCCGTTTGCCTCATGCACAGGATAGCGGCGGACCTTCACCTTGGAGGGATCGTAAGGCGAATCCTCGGTGAGGCTCGGCATCAGCTTGCAGACGCCGTCGCCGGCCCCGAAGCGCCAGCCATGATACGGGCACTGAAGGGTCCATTCGCCATCGGTCTCGACCTGGCGGCCCGCCGACAAGGGCACCAGCCGGTGCGGACAGATATCGCGGAGGGCGAACGGTGCTCCCGCCGGCGTGCGGCCGACCACCACCGGCTCGCCCAGCATGATGACGTGCTTGTGCTTGCCCGGCTTCAGCTCGGCGGACAGCTCGGCGAAGTACCAGCAATCCGTCAGCCAGCCCTCTTCCGTGATGCCGGTCTTTTCCTGCGGTGGGATCTGCGTATCAGCCATTAGGACCCATTACACCGCGCGGGCAGCCGCGAAAACCCGGAGAGGCACGTAAGCGCTCAGCCCGTGACGGTGACGGTCAGGGCGAAATTGCCTTCAGGCGGCTCACCGGCCTCCAGCTCCCAGGGACGGCCCTCGACAAGGGTGAGCGTACCGGTACCCGGCGCCGTCGCCCTGAAATCGAAGGAGAGATAGTGGTTGCCTCCTGTATAGCCGGGCTGGTCCTGGACCTCCGGATCGGTGGCGCGCATGCCGTCGCCGACATGTTCGAGGAAGTCCGGCTGACCGGCGACCTGCCAGACATAGCCGGCGGTGGGAATGGATTCGAGCTCGACGCGAAGGGCATCCCCGACCGCCATGGCGACGGATTTGCCGTTCATGTCGGCACCGGCATAGAAGGTGCCGTCCGCCAGTTTCTGCGCCGCATTTATTTGTGTGTCCGGGCCTTCTGTCTTGCGGCCGCCGAGCAGGGCGAGGGCGGCGAGCCCGATTGCCAGTGTGCGCATGGTCTCCTCCCGCGCGAGTCCGGCTGACGCTAGTGCGCCCCGGGCGGCGACGCCATCGCCTTCAGTTCTGGATCGAGCCTTCGAAAGAGGCGGTCGCCCCGCCGGCCGCAAAGTACTCCTTCCAGAAAGTGCGCACGCGGAAATCCACGTCCGGGTCGAGCGGCGGCCGGCCCGGATTGTGTGAGCGGCCGAAGCCGACAATCCGCACATCGGCGCCCGGCAGGTCAGGCGTCAGCCGGTATTGCTGCACGGTTTCCATGGATTTTTCGGGGTCCTCGGCCTTGAACTCGCGCCAGGGCAGGATCTGGCTGTTCTCCAGCATGTCCGAGAAGATGTAGACGGTGGAGAAGGTGCGCCCGCCCGGCGGGTTCTGCGTCCACTGCGCGATGGTGCGGACGATGTCCGAGGTCGCCGACTCGTCGGGCTGCTCCGTCACCGGCTCCAGCGCCTGGACCAGCTTGCCCATGAACACCCGCTCGTCCGCCTTGGCCTGCATGGCGCTGCACTGGCCGAGCATGTAGTCCACCGCGCCCTGATTGTCCGGGCAGCCGGGCTTGCAGGCATTCACCAGGCGCTCCGTATTGGTGTAGTGCGGCCCGATGGTTGCCACGACGATGCGGTCACCATGGCCGAGGGAATCGACGACGGTGGCAAGGCTGTCCATCATCACCGACCTGTCCATCGCATCAGGCGGGGTCGTCCGGTCGATCAGGAACAGCGACGTCGTCTTGCCCGCCGCGCAATAGTCATACGGGCCGCTGGCGCCTTCCTTCGGCGAACAGGCGGCCAGCAGGGCGAGCCCCGCGGCGGTCAGCCAGAATTTCATGCCTTGCACCCCCAAAGCGGATCAGCCGGCCAGGCGCCGCAGCTGGTTGGCATGACGGCGCTGTTCGGCGGCTTCCGCTTCAGCAATGTGTGAACGGATCACCGCGACGGCCTTTTCGGCGCGCTTCCGCTCAATGTCCGCCTTCTGGAAATCAGGATGGCCGTCATGGCAGAAGAAAGCGGCCGACACGCCGACCAGCACGACGGCGAGGTTGATGAACAGGAAGATCCAGCCTTCGAGGCCGAGCGCAGCATTGAGCTTCAGCATCTCGAGGCTGCCCGTGCCGCTCATCGCATCGGCAAAGCCGATCTCCGGCTGCACCGCCGCCTGCAGGAAGCCCTGCCGGAGCACGGACAGGCCATAGCAGAGCGCCCCGATCAGCAGCGTGACGACCAGCACCTGCGCCAGCTCCACTTTCCAGCCGCGCAGCTTCGAATAATAGCCGAACCGGCACAGAAGCATGCCGACCCGGTGGGCCAGCGTCACCAGGATGCCGCCGACCAGCAGCGAGACGACGAGCGAGATCAGCGGGCTCTCACGGAAGAAGAGTTCGAAGCTGAGGCGGTTGATCGGCACTTCGGCAATCGAAAGCGCGATCATGAACGGCATGTAGAACCACGGGCTGGAATAGCGCGGCTGACGGTTTACCTCGCCCTGGATCTCATCCCACAGGGAGTTCGCCCGGTAGGCACGCGACAGGGCATGGGTCAGGCGCGCTTCATGGCGCTTGTTGATCGCGGCGAGGCGCCGGGAATGATCCTGTTCAAGCTCTCCGGCAGGTTCGTCGGGCTCGTCATAACCATCCGGGAGCCGCTGGACGGCGAGCTCTTCCGGTGCGTTGGAGTCCTGGGTGGCGGGAAGGGATTCTTTGTCAGCCGGGGCAGAGGACACGACGGAAAACGCATCCTTTTTCTGGCCAATTGAGTCCGTGGTCATGGGGCACAATTTCTCCAGTCTAGCGCCCCTTAATACCTCATTAACTACATATTGTGGCCGGAATGCGCACACGCCACTGAAAAATATCTGTGCATTGGCCCGGCGCCCGCGCCTAGCGGAAGCGCGGGTTGACCGACAGGTCCGGACGCGGGCGCAGGCCGGACAGAAGCGTGACGCCCATTTCGAGGGTCTGGAAGAACCGGATGCGTTCCAGCACCGGATTGACGTGATTGGTGAGCACGCAGAAATGCGTGTCCTTGCCCTTGCGATGATGGGCGGCGTGGTGGCGGTGGGACTGTATCAGGCCGGTCTTCTGCAGCAGCGTGATGAGGCGCCCGTTCTCCTGCGGGCTGCGGTGCGCGCTGGCATGGACCTCATTCGCCGCAATCCCGAACAGGACAGCGGAGACGGTGAAGGCATTCAGGACATCGAACGCCCAGAAGGCGGCGAGGAAAGCGAGGCCGATTGCCAGGACTTCGCGGTTGCGGGTCCAGAGCGTGCCTTTCAGGAAGCTGCGCGGGGTAAAGTGGTGTTGCTGGTTCTCGCGGATCGTGTGGCCGATGACCGGCCATTCCGGATTGCCGTAGCGGTCTTCCAGCCAGTGGATCACGCCTGAGACGAAATCAGCGAAATACAGGCCTCCCAGGACTTTCAGCAGGAAGGCAGCGCTGCCGGTGAGTATCGAAACCACCATAAGAATTCTCCTTGACCATGTGTCGGACGTACAGTTGTTAGTGAGCGCTTATTAGCAATTAAAATGCGGCGAAACTGTGGCAAAGTGCACAAGCGCTCACTCATAAAGCGGACTCTGGAAAGGGGATTCTAATCGCGCGCGGCCGCAGCTGCGCCCGCGGCGGATGCTGCGCTACGCAGGCAACTTGGGACGGATCGGCCGGCGTCAGCCAAAGACCTCTTTCCGCCCCCCGCGCGCGCGGCTATATCGCGCCCATGACCCCACGCGACAAAATCCGCAACTTCTCGATCATTGCCCATATCGACCATGGCAAGTCGACGCTGGCCGACCGTCTGATCCAGACCTGCGGCGGGCTGACCGACCGCGAGATGCGCGAACAGGTGCTCGACTCGATGGACATCGAGAAGGAGCGCGGCATCACCATCAAGGCTCAGACCGTGCGCCTGAATTACACGGCAAAGGATGGCGAGACCTATGTCCTCAACCTGATGGACACACCGGGACATGTCGACTTCGCCTATGAAGTCTCCCGCTGCCTTGCCGCCTGCGAAGGCGCACTGCTGGTGGTCGACGCCTCGCAGGGCGTCGAGGCCCAGACGCTCGCCAATGTCTACCAGGCCATCGACCAGGACCTCGAAATCGTTCCCGTGCTGAACAAGGTCGACCTGCCCGCCGCCGACGTCGAGCGCGTGAAGGAGCAGATCGAGGACATTATCGGCCTCGACGCGTCCGACGCCATCGAGACTTCGGCCAAGACCGGCCTTGGCATACCGGACGTGCTGGAAGCCATCGTTAAGCGCCTGCCGCCGCCGAAGACGGGCGATCCGTCGGCTCCGCTGAAGGCAGCGCTGGTGGATGCCTATTACGACCCCTATCTCGGCGTCGTCGTGATCGTGCGCGTGCATGACGGCGTGCTGAAGCCGAAGCAGAAGATCCGCATGATGCGCACCGGCGGCACCTATGAGATCGACCGCATCGGCACTTTCAATCCGAAGATCACCGAGGCGGCCGAGCTTGGCCCAGGCGAAATCGGCTATCTCGTCGCCTCGATCAAGGAAGTGGGCGACTGTTCCATCGGTGATACGATCACGGAGGAACGCCGGCCGACCGACAAGCCGTTGCCGGGCTACAAGGATGTCCAGCCGGTCGTGTTCTGCGGCCTCTTCCCGGTCGATGCGGCGGACTTCGACGACCTCCGCGCTGCCATGGGCAAGCTGCGCCTGAACGATGCCTCCTTCACCTGGGAGATGGAGACCAGTGCTGCACTCGGCATGGGCTTCCGCTGCGGCTTCCTCGGCCTGCTGCACCTCGAAATCATCCAGGAGCGACTGTCCCGCGAGTTCGACCTCGACCTGATCGCGACGGCGCCGTCGGTGGTCTACCAGCTGACCATGACGGACGATTCCGAGATCGAGCTGCACAACCCAGCGGACATGCCGGAGGTGACGCGAATCAAGGAAATCCGCGAGCCTTGGATCAACGCCACCATCTACACGCCGGACGAATATCTGGGCGCCATCCTGAAACTCTGCCAGGACCGCCGCGGCATCCAGAAGGAACTGTCCTATGTCGGCGGGAGGGCGATGGTGAAATACGAACTTCCGCTCAACGAAGTGGTGTTCGATTTCTATGATCGCCTGAAGTCGATCAGCCGCGGCTATGCGAGTTTCGATTATGAGCTTGCCGGCTATCGTGCCGACAATCTCGTCAAGCTGCAGATCCTAGTGAACGACGAGCCGGTCGACGCGCTCGCCATGCTGGTGCATCGCGACCGCGCCGAGAGCCGCGGCCGGCAGATGTGCGAACGGCTGAAGGAGCTGATCCCGCGCCAGATGTTCAAGATCCCGATCCAGGCGGCCATCGGCGGCAAGGTGATCGCGCGCGAAACCCTCAGTGCACTGAGAAAGGACGTGACCGCCAAATGCTATGGCGGCGACGCGACGCGGAAACGGAAACTTCTCGATAAGCAGAAAGCCGGCAAGGCCCGCATGCGCCAGTTCGGAAAGGTCGAAATCCCGCAGGAAGCCTTCGTCGCCGCGCTGCGGATGGACGGGGATTGAGGGCTTCGTGGACTTAGCTGTACTTTCTCAGTGCCCAAACGCCTCTACTAACGTTAGCAAACAAGTCAGTGCCTTTGAAGTTCTCAGAATCTGACGAGTGGTCCTCCAGAGTTCTCCTAATTGTGGCGTCTAAAGTTCGTGGAACGCTTCGCCCAGCGCTCATTCGCCGCTCTTCGACTTTTGTGTAAATCGCGTGCAGTGAGGCTTTGCCCCCAAGCTTTCGTAGGGCGAATACGACATCATCAACCCATCGAACTTTTCCTATTTCTTCAATCGCCTGATCCAGATCGAATGGAACCCCAGCCGCAGAGCGGTTTACCTCTTCTTCAATAACACCACAACTTGGAGTGGTGAAGCTGGTTGATCGCGGAGCGTTGTCCACCAATAGTCGCCTAAGAATCTGATTTTCGGATGTTTCACTATTTGATCGTTCTTTCCATATTGCGGCAAACACATCAATATCGACTTCAATAGTTCTCATGAGTCACTCCATGACGGCCCCACGGCATGTTGTTCGAAAAAGGCCCGAGTGTAAAGAGGTAAAAACCTCTAACCGGGCTATCCGCCGCATTTCCTGCCTGCGCGTGCAACGGCCATCATTTCATCAATAGGAGCGAGGCAGATGTACTGCTGCTCGTCATCGGCTAGCGCAACGTTCGGGACCGGGGTGAATATTATGCGGATTTGCCTTTCCCGCGACGTCGCGCATTGACCTTTGCGCGGTTCTGCGCCGCACTGGGCCAAACACGCCCGGGGAGGAAACGGGACATGTCAGGCGATTTCCGCGCCGTCGAGGCGCAGGCGGAACTGCATC
>Ga0116152_10004143_pt1 | contig 11494 bp, 7 predicted proteins | sample AD_UKC119_MetaG_FD_89894 | JGI IMG/M metagenome (GOLD analysis project Ga0116152, IMG submission 89894) | Active sludge microbial communities of municipal wastewater-treating anaerobic digesters from Hong Kong - AD_UKC119_MetaG | ecosystem: Engineered > Bioreactor > Anaerobic > Digestate...
AACCCCAATATATTGCAGAAGCTCGCTTCATGCGTGGAGTGGCCTATTATTATCTGGCTATGTTATGGGGCAATGTTATACTGAATGAAAATTCCGATGAGTTAGTAAACAATCCTATTGTAGCCCCAAGTCCCGTATCAGATGTATATGAGTTCGTAATGCGGGATTTGGAATATGCTGCCAAATATTTACCGGAAACTTCTTACGCTGCAGGACGGGTAAATAAGTAAAGCGCATTTGCCATGCTCTCACGGGTTTATTTGACTTATGCCGGCTACAGTAACGATCCCAACAGTGGTACACGCAACGGAGAGTATCTGGAATTAGCCAAAAAGGCAGCTATGAAAGTTATAGAGAATACCAATTTCGGCTTAATGGACAACTACGCTGATTTATTTAAGATAGAGAATAACAACAATAAGGAAACATTATTTGCACTACAATGGGTAGCCAAAAGTATCATTTATGGAGAATCCAACACCATACAGAACTACTTTGCTTATGGTTCGGATATTACAGGTACTTCCAAAGCATGGGGAGGAGCTACAGTAGCCCAACCCAATGTGATTTGGGAATACGAGCAAGGTGATGTCAGAAGGAAAGCGACATGGATGGCTTACGGAGACTATTATTCTGAATTAATGAGTGATAAAGGCGGACTGACATTCGAATATTCGGAAACCCAATTGAATTGCAAAAAATATGTTTGCGGATCGAACAAAGATAATTCCAATATTACAGAAGGAAGTACTCCTATAAATACCTATATGATCCGTTTGGGAGAAGTTTATCTTAATTATGCAGAAGCAGCATTTGGCACCAGTCTTTCTCTTAACAGCGGGAAGAGTGCTGATGATACGAAAGTGACGTTAGGCACCAATGTTTCTTGTGACGACCCGACAGCTTTTGAATTATATAAAGCAATCCGGACCCGTGCAGGACTTACTACAACGGGATCCTCTTTTACATTCGACGATTTACGCCGTGAGCGCCGCCTGGAGCTTTGTTTGGAAGGCCAATACTGGTATGACATGGTACGGTGGGCTTATTACCAGCAACAAACAATGTTAAACTATATCACAGGGCAAAAACGTGATACCAATATTCCTGTTTTATGGGATTCCGCTACACAAACATTATCTGAAGATACCTCCAAAGACCGTACACAAAGATCAGTAGGTGACGTTCAAGCCAGTATCTTTCTTTTGCCTTATCCTGAATCGGAAACAGTACAAAATCCGTTGCTTAAAGATGCACCTGTTCCGTACCAATTTACAGAGGAGAGAATAACCGACGAATTGTTTAACTAATTAAAATATGGCAACAATGAAAAAATTATTTCCCCTATATATAGCAAAGGCATCCAATCTATTTTTGATGATCACACTTTGCATGACCCTATTTACGGCATGCAATGATGATAACAAAGGAAATGCCCAAATGAATATTGCAGGCATTTACTTAGAGGATGCAACTTCTAATGTGCCTGATAGAAAAGTGGAATTCGCCCGCTTAGGACAATTAATACGTATTGAAGGATCCGGGTTCACCGGATTAAAAAAGGTATATATTAACGGCTATAACTGTTATTTCAATCCGGTTTTTGTTACAGATGCTTCCTTATTAGTCAAAGTTGATAAGAATCTGCCAACAATAAAAGCTGATGAAAGCGTACGTAATAAGATTCTTTTGGTCAAAGATAACACACAACTGGAATATGCATTTTCCATCCGGGCAAGTGCTCCAAGCATTACAAACATCTCAAACACACTGCCCAAACCGGGAGAAACAATTATTGTCTATGGCGAGGGACTTCAAGAAGTTTCCAAAGTCACTTTCCCGGGAGAAATAACAGTGGAAGGTTCCGATAATATTTTCTCGGACGCAGATGGAGAGTATTTTACCGTAACGGTACCCGATGGGGTTACGGAAAGCGGTTACCTGACCATAGAATGTGCTAACGGAGGTGCCTATTCTCCAGCTTTCTATAACTACACCAAGGGAATCATTCTTGATTTTGACACGGAAGGACAGCAAGGTTCATGGGGTTCCAACGCCAGTATGGTTTTCCCAGAAGATTTGGTAGATGATCCTTTGAACACAGGACGTGGCAAATGTGTGATGCTACCGGCTGCCAAACAAGTCCCCGTAGCTGCAGGGAAAAACCGGACTGCCGAAGTATGGACCGCTGGTAACGATGTAGACGACTGGACTCCGGAAACAAGAGGTATTGACGCTACAACCAATGTGTCTGCATGTGGCATCCAATTTGATGTATATGTTCCCGAATCCAATCCATGGGCAGGAAGCGGCTTTATAAAGATTTGCCTGGTAAATGGATTGAACGGTGGTGAATGGGCCACCAGCGACAATAAAGATTGTTACAATTATGTACCATGGGTGGTGGACGGAAAGGTTGTCCCGTTCTATACAGCCGGATGGCAAACCGTTACAGTTCCTTTCAGCAAATTCTATATCTGCTCTCAAAACGCAGATGTAGCAAACTTAACTTACCAATTTATATTAGACCGCAGGAATGAGGCTTCCTATTGTAATTTCGGATTTTATTATGAAAATTCCGATTTCACTTTAGATAAAATAACAGGCAACAGTGCAGATGAAGCAACAGAATTTCCGTCTTCAGCTTCAAGTGCTCAAATCTACATTGATAACGTACGGATAGTACCGCTAAATGCACCAGCATATACCGACTATCCGGAGAATTAAGTATCCTAACAAGAATAAAAGAATAAAGTCATTATGAAACTAAAAAATATATTATCAATCATTGCTTTAGGAAGTTTAGTTCTTCAGGCATGTGATGACAATAAGATGAAATGGTTCAACCCGCACGAGGGAAACGGTATTGCCAGCTCTGAATTACCCCTGGAATTAGCGGAAAAGATTTCACGCTATGATGCCATTAAAAGTTATATTCCACGTACAGATTTCCAGATAGGGGTAGGTATAGGAATGGATATCTATATGGACGACGAAGCTTATCGTAACATTGCAAATACGAACTTCAACTCCATTACCTTAGGCAATGCGATGAAGCAAAGTTCCATATTAAATAATAAAGGTGAGGCCGATTATAGCAAAGTGGATGCATTTTTGCAAGTCCTGCCACAAGATATAGAGGTATACGGGCACAATTTAATATGGCATACACAGCAAGCTGCCGCATATCTAAATAATTTAATTGCACCAACCATTATTATTCATCCGGATGATACCGACAAAATGAATAATATTATTAGTAATAGTGATTTTGAAGCCGCCAATATCAATGGTTGGGGTGCCTGGTCGAGTGCCGGTTGTAAAGCCGAAATATCAGCAAAAGGAGAAGGATATAACAGTGACTATTCCATGAAGCTCACAAATCCGGAAGCCGGAAATAATTACAGTGCACAAGCTTATTACAAACTGCCAGCCAGTTCTATTGTAACAGGAAAGACTTATGTTTGTACGTTCTACATCAAATCCATGGAAGGAGATGACGTATTCCAGATTCAACTTCAAAACCGGACAAGCTATTCGGGGAGTCACTATCTCAGTAAAAAGCTACCTGCCGGACAATGGTATTCATTTGAAGCAGAATTCACAGCTACGGAAGCCGATGAAAGTATGGACCATATAGTCATTGACTTTGGTGGAAGTGCCGGGATCTATTACGTTGATGATTTTAAATTTGGCGAGAAAAAAGAAGACCCTGATGCTGGACGAAGCAATCTTTTGGCTAATGGAAGTTTCAAAGAAAGCATTGACAATTGGAGCAAATGGAACGGTCCGGATGGATGCAACACATGGAACGAAACTGAAGGAAATAAGGACAAAGGCTGCCTGCAAGTCATCAACCCGGATGACAATGACGGCGGAGAATGGAAAGTCCAGATACATTCAAACTTGGCACAAAACATTCCTTCCGGAACAAACGTGTACATATCTTATTACGCTAAAATGACGGAAGGTACAGGATCCATACGAATGTCAACAACTGGTAAAGCTCATTATGAAGGAAACCAAACGGTAACTCCCGAATGGCAACGTATAGAATGGACCCTTACTACAGGAGGAGAAGTGGAAGGAGTTAACTTTGACTTAGGATTGAAAGCAGGTACTTACTTGATTGACGATGTAATGGTATCTCTTGATCCTTTCAATGCTACAACCAAATCAACTTCTACCAAAAGCATAGAGTACATTGAAAAAACAGATGCAGAAAAAGAGACCCTTATTAGTGGGGCTATGGAGAAATGGATAAAAGAGATGGTGGGACACTACAAAGATCGGGTTCATATATGGGATGTACTAAACGAGCCTATTGATGATAACGGTAACCTTCGTGGAGTAGACATTGTACCACCGGCAGATGATATGGATGCAGATGATTTCTATTACGGTGAGTACATGGGCAAAATATATGGAGCCAAAGCATTTATATGGGCACGTGAATCTGATCCAACCGCCAAGCTATTTATCAATGACTACAATCTGGAATATAATCCGACTAAGTGTGATAAATTAATAGACTATGTGAAGTATATCGAAGAAAATGGCGGGCAGGTTGACGGTATCGGAACCCAAATGCATATTGCTATTAATTCGGACAAAGAAAAAATCGCTGCAATGTTTGATAAATTAGCTGCTACAGGAAAGCTAATCAAAATTACCGAATTGGATATTAAAGTAAACACAGCATCACCAACTGCTGAAAATCTGGCATCACAGGCTGATATGTACCAATATGTTATAGACATGTACAAACAACACATCCCTGAATCACAACAATATGGCATAACAATTTGGGGAGTTAGTGATAATGAAAAAGAACACGAATATTGGATTCCAGATGATGCTCCTAACATTTTTGATGCTAACTATGCTCGTAAGCATGCCTATAAAGGGGTATGTGACGGATTAGCAGGCAGAGATGTAAGTGAAGATTTCTCAGGAGAATTACAGAAATAAAGCTTGATTAAGAAAGACGGGAAATCATTTGAAAATCCCGTCTTTCCTTAAAATCAGAATATGGAATATCTTTTTATAGAACAAAGAACCAGACTAAAATAATAAATTAGAAAAAATGGTAAAAAGAATCATATTGCTTCTAATTCTGATTTTCTTTTCGTTTGAATATGCTATTACCCAAGAAAGCATATTACGAAAACAAGGCAAAGCAACCCAATTGCTAGTAAATAATAAATCGTTCCTTATTCTAGGTGGTGAACTAGGAAATTCATCGGCTTCATCTTCTGAAGATATTGAACGCATTTTCCCAAAACTACAAAAGCTTGGGCTCAATACGGTTCTTGTTCCAGCATATTGGGATTTAGTCGAGCCGGTTGAAGGCAAATTCGATTTTACTCTTACAGACAAAGCTATTAAGGAAGCACGTAGAAATAACTTAAAAATTGTATTCTTATGGTTTGGAGTCTGGAAAAACTCAATGAGTTGTTACGCTCCTTTCTGGTTCAAAGAAAACTATGACAAATATCCACGGGGTCATACCCAAAACGGCAAACCACTTGAAATAGCCAGTGCTTTTTCTGAAAATGTATATCAAGCAGACAACCGTGCTTTTTCTCAATGGCTGGAACATATAGCAACCATTGATAAAGAGAATGGTACCGTTATTATGATACAAATAGAGAATGAAATAGGCATGCTGGAAGATGCACGCGATTATTCCCAAGATGCAAATACTCTATTCAATACTGCCGTTCCGCAAGAGCTCCTAAATTATTTGAATAAGAATCGCAAAAACCTCCATCCGCAAATGCTTAGTAAATGGAAAAGTCAAGGCTGCAAAATGAAAGGGAATTGGCAGGAAGTCTTCGGAACAGATATTTATACAGACGAACTATTTATGGCATGGCACTATGCCTGCTATGTAGAGAAAATGGCAAAAACAGCCCGCGCCATTTATAACATTCCCCTTTACGTGAATACTGCAATGAACAGTCGTAATCGCATTCCCGGTGAATACCCGTCTGCCGGTCCGTTAGCGCACCTTATTGACATCTGGCATTGCGGAGCTCCAAATATAGATTTCCTTGCACCGGACATCTATGATGATGGCTTTACCGACTGGGTGAAGAAATACAACTTACACAATAATCCGTTATTTATACCTGAAGCTAAACTAACAGACAACGACGGAGTCAGAGCATTTTATGTCTTTGGAGAGCATGATGCCATAGGCTTCAGCCCTTTTTCCATCGAAGATTACCCCGATTCGGCAACTGCTCCTTTAATACAAAGTTACAGCAAATTAAAAGAGTTAATGCCTTTACTCACAGAGTATCAAGGTAAAGGAGTAATGAAAGGATTACTTTTTGATGAAAACAATAAAGAACGAATTATTAAGGAAGAAAATCTGAAACTGATCTGCCACCATTACTATACATTACCGTGGGACCCACGCGCCAAAGATGGAAATACATGGCCGGAAGGAGGTGGCATCATTATCAAATTAAATCCTAAAGAATACATCATAGCCGGTAGTGGCATCGTTATCGAATTCAAAAATAACTCCGAAACGAAACCTGCTTCTCCTGCTCTCGGTGAAGATGGCTTCACTCTGAATAACAGAGAAGCACATAAAAATCTAGAGAAAAAGGAGAATGAAATGACATGGAATGGGAGAAAGAGAATTGGCATAGGTTCCGTAGATGAAATCAAAATCAACAAAGATACTTCATTTTCCTACATACGCCGGCTGAACGGAGATCAGGATCACCAAGGACGCCACGTACGTATTCCTATAGGACAGTTTAGTATTCTACACGTCAAATTATATGAGTACAAATAAAGATAAACGATCATGGGTATAGTTAAATATAAAGTTAGGTTGGGCTTAGCAGTGCTACTTTGCCTTAGTTTTCTATCCTTGGAAGCTAAGGTGAAGTTGCCTGCTTTGATTTCAAACGGAATGGTCCTGCAACGGGAGCAACCTGTTAAAATATGGGGTATGGCAAATATAGGGGAAAGTGTAAAGGTTAACTTCTTAAAGAAAGACTATAATGCAACTGCCAACTCAAAAGGAGAATGGGAAATAACACTTCCGCCAATGAAAGCAGGCGGCCCATATACATTAAGGGTTAATGATATAGAACTAAAAGATATCCTGATAGGAGATGTATGGCTTTGCTCCGGACAATCGAATATGGAACTACCCGTAAAGCGTGTAACAGATATGTTTAAGGAAGAAATATCCAAATATGAAAACCCGCAAATACGTCAACTGAAAGTGCCCAATACCTTCAACTTTCACGATCCACAAAGTGATATGCCCAAAGCAGAATGGAAATCCTTAACTCAGGATAACGTAATGGAGTTCTCTGCCGTAGCTTATTTCTTCGCCAAAGCACTTTTTGAAAAGACCAGAGTACCTGTTGGAATAATCAATTCCAGCTGGGGAGGTACTCCGGTGGAAGCATGGATCAGTGAAGAAGGATTAAAGAACTTTCCCCTATATTTACACGACAAATGGCAATATGAAAATGATGACTATCTAAAAGAAATAAAAAGATTGGAGGGCATGAGTTTCCATCGTTGGAATCTTTCCCTTTACAAAGGAGATGCCGGACTGCACGGCACCAAACATTGGTATGCAACAGACTACGATGACAGTCATTGGCAAAATACCGAATTATTCTCCGAACAATGGGCTACTAATGGATTAAATCCGGTTAATGGTTCACATTGGTTTCGTAAGCATATAGAAATTCCCGAAGCATGGGAAGGACAACAAGCTACATTACGCCTCGGGTGCATTGTAGATGCCGATTCCGTATATGTAAACGGCACATTTGTCGGCACCACTTCCTATCAATATCCACCACGTATCTACCACATTCCGGCAGGTATCCTGAAAAAAGGAGATAACTTGATAACCGTACGACTGATCAGTAATAGCGGATATCCTCACTTTGTCAAAGACAAACCTTATAAATTAATTTATGGAAAGGAAGAAATTAGTCTGGAGGGTATATGGAAATATCAATTAGGAGCGGCAATGCCCACAGCTCCCAACATGACTTTTTTCTGCTACAAGCCCGTCTGTCTGTACAACGCCATGATTGCTCCATTACGTAACTATCAGATAAAAGGGGTGATATGGTATCAGGGAGAATCAAATGTTTCTCGGCGGAACGAATATGCCGGATTGCTAACGGCAATGATTTCCAATTGGCGGCAAACGTTCAAAATGTCCGAATTACCATTTTATATCGTAGAATTGGCGGACTTTCTTGCTCCCGGTGATCCGGGCAGGCAGGCATGGGCTGAATTTCGTAAAGTTCAGGCACAAGTCGCCCAAACCAATCCATACACTACGCTTATACACAATAGCGATTTGGGAGAATGGAATGACATCCACCCGCAGGATAAGAAAACCCTGGGCAACAGGATAGCAAACAAGGTATGGGAAGATATGCAAAAAGATAACAAGAATAAATAGAAACAAAAATATTCACACTATGAGCGTACTCAGTCAAAAAGTCTCCATGGCCGAAAAGATAGGCTATAGTTTAGGAGATTGTTCTGCGAACCTTGTGTTCCAGATGATGATGATTTATCAAACAAAATTCTACACAGATGTTTTTGGCTTGGAAGGAGCTATAGCCGGAACGGTCATGCTCATAGCACGCATTGTAGATGCATTTGTGGACCCAACGGTAGGTATTTTATCCGATCGTACTCAAACCAAGTGGGGTAAATATCGCCCTTGGGTACTATGGACAGCTTTACCTTTCATGGTGTTCTACGTCCTTGCATTCCACAACCCCGGCATTCAGGACAAAGGGCTTGTTGCCGTATATGCCACTATTTCGTATACTCTTTTAATGACGCTCTATTCATTTAACAATACTCCCTATTCTTCATTGGGAGGTGTCATGTCAAGCGACATAAAAGAGCGGACCAGCATCACTTCCATCCGTTTTGTGGCTGCAACTATTGCCCAGTTCGTCGTTCAGGGGCTGACCTTACCTTTAGTCAGTAAATTTGCGGGAGAAAGTGGAGACAAAGGTCATGGATGGTTATGTACGGTTTCTATCTTTGCTGTACTGGGCTTTATCTTTTTAGTTATAGCCTTCTTTTCCAGTCGTGAACGGATTACACCTCCTACCAATCAAAAGAGGAATACCAAGCAAGACATTAAGGATGTATTCAAGAGTATGCCCTGGCGTGCCATGTTTATCCTCACCTTATTTCTCTTTACCACTTTGGCCATGTGGGGAAGTGCCATGAATTACTATTTTGAAAATTACGTAGATTCAGGTGCTTTATATGCATTCCTTGATAAAATAGGATTGGTTGCCACAGACAGTGCTCATGGAATAGGCTATAACATATTAAATGCATTCGGGCTTATAGTCAGCAGCCCGGACAAAGCATACGAAGTAGGATTCGGAGTATTCAACATGCTGGGAGCCGTTGTACAGTTCTTCGGTGTCATCTTTTTATCCGGATTTCTGGCTAACCGCTATGGCAAAAAAAGTGTGTTTATTGTATGCCTGACATTGACAGCTATCTTCACCGCTTTTTTCTACTTCCCCAATGAAATGGATGTGGAAACAATGTTCGTATTGAACTTTCTAAAAAGTTTAGCATACGCTCCGACCGTACCCTTGTTATGGGCTATGATTGCTGATGTAGCCGATCACTCCGAATACGTACACTACCGCCGGGCAACAGGATTTGTTTTTGCCGGAGTCGTATTTGCTCTAAAAGCCGGACTCGGCATCGGAGGAGCAATCCTCGGCTTCTTACTTTCCGGCTTCGGTTATATATCAGGGAGTGGCGTTCACCAAAGCGAGTCCGCAATTCATGGCATTGTCTTATCTTCCAGTTTAATACCTGCCCTGACTTTCTTTATAGGAGTTATCGCTTTATATTTCTACCCCATTACCAAGAAATATAATGAGCAAATGCAGACTGAATTAACTGAAAGAAGAGAAAAAGCAGATTATTAAGGAATTCGTTTAAACTTTTTCCGGTATTCTCTTCAAAGTGGTTTCGTGGAAAATCCGTATTATTTAATATATTTGTTATGATATAACCCAATCAGACATGAGAATCCATCTTTTAATCGTCATGATAGTAATGAGCTGTTGCACAACAAGCTGCAAGGCCGGACAAATAAATACTTCCGATTCATCTTTAAAAGAACGACTCGGCAATAAGTTTCTGATAGGAGTTGCCCTCAATACAGCCCAAGCTTCGGGCAGGGACACTTGTGCCATCGGACTCATTAAAAAACATTTTAATTCCATCGTAGCCGAGAACTGCATGAAAAGCGAAGTTATCCACCCGGAAGAAAACCGGTATGACTTTACCCGTGCAGACCAGTTCGTTAAATTCGGAGAAGATAACGGCATGGCTATTATCGGCCATTGCCTGATATGGCATTCGCAGCTTGCTCCCTGGTTCTGCATTGACTCTAAGGGCCGGAATGTAAGCCCGGAAATACTAAAGCAACGCATGAAGGATCATATCCATACGATTGTAAACCGGTATAAAGGACGTATAAAAGGATGGGACGTGGTTAATGAAGCTATTTTGGAAGACGGCTCATATCGCAAAACGAAATTCTACGAAATCTTGGGTGAAGAATATATCCCATTAGCTTTTCAATATGCCCATGAAGCCGATCCAGAAGCCGAATTGTATTATAATGACTACGGGATGCAAGTATCCGGACGACGTAATGGCGTCGTTAAACTAATCAATTCCTTAAAAAAGAGAGGGATTCAAGTTGATGCCATAGGCATGCAAGCGCACATTGGACTGGACTATCCAGACCTTGAAGAGTTTGAAAAAAGCATTCAGGCTTTTGCTTCCACCGGTGCAAAAGTCATGATAACGGAATGGGATATGAGTGCATTACCTACAATCAATAAAGGGGCGAATATCTCCGATACCGTTGCTTATCAAAAGCTGTTAAACCCCTACCCCAAAGCCCTTCCTGACAGCATATCACGGAAATGGAACAAGCGGATGGGTGACTTCTTTCACTTATTCATTAAACATGCCGATGTCATCACCCGTGTAACAGTGTGGGGACTGTCTGATGGAGATTCATGGAAAAACGACTGGCCGGTGAAAGGTCGCCGTGACTATCCGTTATTCTTCGACCGGGAATACCGTCCCAAACCTTTTATAAGAGAACTTTTATCTCAAAAAGATCAATAAATGAATAGCTATAAAAACATATAACGAGCAAGAAGATGGGAAAAGAGATGAAATATTTAGTACCGGGCGATTACATGGCGGACCCAGCTGTGCACGTATTCAACAACAGACTGTACATTTATCCGTCGCACGACAGGGAAAGCGGCATTGCCGAGAATGATAACGGCGATCATTTCGATATGAAAGATTACCACGTATTTTCTACCGACGATGTGATGCACGGCGAAATAACAGATCACGGAATCGCTCTGGACACGAAAGATATTCCATGGGCCGGACGACAGCTATGGGATTG
>Ga0116152_10004144_pt1 | contig 11491 bp, 10 predicted proteins | sample AD_UKC119_MetaG_FD_89894 | JGI IMG/M metagenome (GOLD analysis project Ga0116152, IMG submission 89894) | Active sludge microbial communities of municipal wastewater-treating anaerobic digesters from Hong Kong - AD_UKC119_MetaG | ecosystem: Engineered > Bioreactor > Anaerobic > Digestate...
AGCGGCTGAAAAGACCGGGGTTAAGGTGGCACGTCCGGGCAGTCGCATGCGTGTTATTCTTCTGACCGTAAGTGGCGAAAACAAGAATATTCGTGCTCTGCTTGATCTGCGTCAGGTTAACCCGGTAGTGCAGGGTGAAAAGCAGGCTGTCAGAGCCTTTAATTTCTTCATGGGCATCAGCAATGCGATGATAGAGGAGCAGGTAATGGGAGGTGGCGGCATTTTCAGCCGCTGGTCAGGGGTTGCGGGGCAAAATCTCGTAATAGCAGGCCCCCAAAATGTTGGTGAACTGATTGAAGGGCTGGATGAGGAACTGGTAACGAATGCTACCAGAGAACTGCTTTGGCAGGCTAACAGCAAGGGGCTTGGCGTTATAATGGCTCTCCAGGCTCCAACATTTGCCGGCAATTCCAGACCGGCCTGGTTTACTTTTGATCCGGAAACTTATGAGATGGTAGCGGTGCTTGATAACGGTGCTCACGGTTCAATGGTAGAGAAGCCGATTACCGAAATAATTCAGGACGGCGCTAAGTACTCAATTGGTTTCATGCTGGGGGTAAATACTTCAGTCTGGGCTGTGGCAGCATATTCAATTAAATACGATGATCTCAAACAGATTGCAGAGGCCGCCAAAAAGCTTTGTCTGGAAATTGCTGCCAAGCTAAGCAACGTTGGCAAAGGGCTTAATGATTATATCCCCAACAGCTATACAGCCAAGGAAGCCAAAGCTTCCGCTGGCCGGGCTGACCTCAAAATCGGGTTTGGTGAAATCAAACCCGACAGCTTCAAGCTTATGACCAAGCCGTCGCTCAGCTTCAACTTTGGCTATCAGGCAGGCTTTGAAGACGCTGTAAAAGCCTATTTCAAAGAATAGAATCGGCGTCTGCCAGCTTCTGGAAGGGTCGCTGTCGCCAAGACAGCGACCCCTTTTCAGCATTCAGTTTTGTCTAAGAGGTCCTCATTACTATTTTGGAAAAGACCTTCTACAGATTGACGGAACCATTCATAATGATAAGAATAATTGGACACAGAATATAGCTTTTGAAGAAACCAATGGTTAGCAGCACAACTCGGCTACCCGGTTGGAATGAGGCTATTTGCCATCCATATTGAAAAGAGTCTCCCTAAAAAAGCTTTGAGCTCATGCATAAAGCCGCAATACGAAACGACCCAGATTCAATGTATCATCTTGCCAGAATGCAACTTGACGGCTGTGCGCCAGAATTCACAACTGCATACGCAAAATATTGGTTGGACAAATCAGTGTCTCTTGGTTTCTACAAAGCCTTCGCTGCTATCAGCGACCTTTACCAGAATGGAAAAAACAGAGATAATGCCCGGCTGCGAGGCGACGCAGCCCCTTCCAGAGGACATGAGAGTTTTTAGAAGTGAGGGAATGAGCTGAAATAACTTAATCAGATTGCGATTGTATTTAACTTGTCTGCAGCAAAAATCTAAGGTATAAGATTCGGCACACTTGCTAAAAGGACAAACATAATGATGAACAGATCAGGAAAAACCTTTCTCATCGGAATCTCGCTGTTTACCTGCCTGTTGGTCGCAGCATTTTTCATACAAAGATATTCAGCGACTTCCCGTATTGTTGATGAAGAAGTGATATCTCCCAAAAACATGGCACCTGATGGCGTGCCGGTAAAACTGACGTCGGTCAGCGAACGTAAATTTGTCAGAACATTGAATGTTTATGGCAAGGTTGAATCTTTTCAGACTGCGGTTGTCTCGCCAAAGATTGCTGGCATAGTCGAAAAATTGCACGTAGACGAAGGCGACCGGGTTGAAAAGGACAAGACGGTTCTTTTTGAAATCGATAATCTCAAACTGCAACAGAAGGTTGATAATGCAAAGCAGAACATACCCATCGTGCTCGCAGTCGAAAAAGAACGCAAGGCTCTTTTGAGAAAATCCGAAATTGATTTTGACAAGAAATCACGCAGTTTTTCCCGCTACAAATCTCTGTTCGAAAAGAACGCCGTAACCCGCGAAGTTTTCGACACCCAGGAAGCCGACTATCTCTCTTCCGCTGCCGACGTTGATCACAAAAAGCCATACTTGAACTTGGCCAGGCCGAGGCACGTCAGGCACTGATAAACCTGCAGATGGCCGAGAAAGATCTCGCCGACTCAATTGTTGTTGCCCCCATAAATGGTTACATCAGCGAAAAAAACATAGAAATCGGCGAAATGGGTCAACCAGGCCAATCTGCATTCAAGATTGAAAACACCGAAAAACTTAAAATAAGCGCTTATATTGCTGCCGAACACAGCAACCACATCAGGCCGAATCAGACTGAAGTCGAACTGTCTGTGAATGGCATGCCTGTTCCCGGCCGGTTTAAAATCAACTATGTAAGCCCGGTGATCGACCCTAAAATGCATATATTTGAGATCAGGTGCCTGATCGAAGAAAACAACATGAATCTGAAACCAGGGCAATCTGTTGCGTTGAAAATCTTCCTCGAAGAGTACACTGCATTGTGCGTAGCGAAAGATTCTCTGCTCGAAAGCATGAATGAATGTGCAATCTTTGTTTGTGAAAATAACAGGGTCAGAAAATTATCGGTCATCAAAGGGTACGAGTATGAAGGCTGGACAGAAATCAAAGAACCCCGGCTGACCGTCGGCAGTAAAATCGTGAGTGAAGGCCAGTTTCTCATCAGCGACAACTCGCGCGTTACCGTGATCGAGTAGGAGTCAGCCATGTTTTTAGCCACAGCATCTGTCAAACGGCCGGTCGCCATGTCTTCACTGGTCATCGGGCTCACGCTTCTCGGAATCTACTCTTTCTTCAAAATGGGGTTGGAACTGATGCCCCGCGTCGATGTTCCTTATATCACTATCATCACCGTTTATGCCGGAGCCAGTCCGGAACAGATTGAAACCGACATTGCCAAGCGCATTGAAGACAAGATGATGACGGTTGACGGACTCAAGAATATTACCTCGACATGCATCGAAAATGCCTGTCAGACACTTATAGAATTCAATGTCGGAGTCAATGTAAATGTTGCCGCTACCGACGTTCGCGAAAAACTCGACCAGGTAAAGCCAGACCTGCCCTCGGACGCGGAAGATCCACAGATTCTCAAATATGACATCAATTCCAAACCAGTTGCCAATCTCGCGCTCACCGGCAGCAAAAACATTGAAGAACTCTACGATTACGCAGACAACACTCTCAAAGATAGAATTACAGTCGTAGAAGGGATTGCCGACGCCGAACTGATCGGTGGCGCCCGCCGCGAAGTGCAGGTTTTGCTCGATCGCGACCGCCTGGCCGCGCGCAATCTCTCTTCCCTGGATGTCATGCAAACGGTAGGCGCAGCAGTCAGAACCATCCCGGTCGGTCGCGTAATCGGTGAAGGCCGGGAAATAAGCGTCGAATTCAACAGCGATGTCAAAACAGTCGATGCCCTGCTGGAACTGCCAATAGAAGACAAGAGTGATGGTCGCGCCATTTTCCTCAAAGATATTGCTGAGGTAAAAATGGCTTCTAAAGAGCTTCGACAGCTTGCTTACTACAACACCGAACCATGCATAGCCATCAAGGTTGTCAAACGCAGCGACGCGAATGCCGTCGAAGTAGTCGAACGCCTTAAAGAAGCGGTTAAACGCCTGCAGTCTACTCTTCCACAAGGCATGAAACTCGAGTGGGTATCTGACGATGCCAGATTCATTCAAGCAAACGCAGACAGCGCCTGGTCAAACATTTTTCAAGGCATAGTGCTCACTTCGATAATTCTCTTTCTTTTTCTTTATGACTTTAAGCTGATGCTGATCGTTTCGATCACCATGCCACTGAACATAGTGATTGGCTTCTTCGTCATGCAGTTGTTCGGCTATACTCTGAATTTATCGACTCTGATCGCCATCGGTATTTCCGTTGGCATACTGGTTACCAACTCGCTGGTCATACTCGAATCAATTACCAAAAGGCTGGAAGCAACCGGAAACGCGCACCAGGCTGCGATAGATGGCGCCAGCGACAGCACCATTGAAATTCTGGCGAGCAGCGGCACCAATATCGTCGTGCTTTTTCCAATCGCCATGATGGGCGGCATAATCGGCATGTTTTTCCGACCGTTGGCAATGACCATGCTCATTATGACAGCAATATCATTGTTCATTTCGTTCACCGTCATTCCCCTGCTCTGCTCTCTGCTTCTCGTAAAGGGAAAAAGAAGTGACACATCTCTGCTCGCACGGGCAGAGCGCAGATTCAATCATGGATTACGCTGGGTCGTCGATAAATACATAGCAATTCTCAGATATGCTCAGGAGAGGAAAGTCTTCGGCGCAGCAATTTTATTCGCAGCCCTTCTGCTGCTGATACAGTCTCTGTCTATGGCCGAAAAAATCGGCGGTGGCTTCATGCCTGAGGCTGACATGGCTGATATCACGGTCAGATTTGAGTTTCCAACCAGTTACAGCCTCGACAAAACTCGCAGGCGAATTCTTGAAGCGATCGAAATTGCCAGAACGATACCTGAGGTTATCTCAGTGCTGAGCAGCATTGGCAAGGTTGAGGGCGCGCTCGGCAAATCATCTGAAGGCGTTTATCTGGCTGAAGTCAAATTACGCATAACCGACAAAGATCGCCGTCTCATCAGTCTTCCGGAAATCCTCAAAATAACCGAAAACAAGTTCAGCCTGTTTACCGACGCCATCATCGGCATCAGCATTCCGGCACCTTCGGGTGGCAGTATGGCGCCATTGCAGTTCGAGATATACGGCAAAGATCTCGCAGTTCTTGACCAGATTGCGCTCGAACTCAAGACTGCTGCCGGGAAAATACCGGGATTCACTTCAATCGACACCACCGTGCGGACCGGCAAGACTAAAATCAAGATTTTGCCGCGCCGAAACGTGATGAGCGAAGCCGAAATACAACCAGTCTCGCTTGGAACTTCACTCAGTGGCAACCTCGCCGGCCTTACTGCGGCAACATTTAAACAGGGAGACCGAAACTACGACATTATCGTCAAACTTGCCGAGCAGGAAGGGGCCAGACAAGTCGAAGAATTCAGCATAAAAGGGAAGGACGGCAAAGCAGTCTCACTGTCAAATTTCAGCGATATCGAGCAAACAATTGCTCCAATTCAGATCATTAGAAAAAACAAACAGAGAATATCGCGTTTCGAATCATTTCTCGAACCATCATTACCTCTCGGAACCGCAGTTGGCAAGATCGATGCGATTCTCAACAATGGCTTGCTCAAACCTGGTTATGAAGCAAAAATAACCGGGCAGGCCGAAATGATGCATGACGCCCAGAGAGACCTGGCTGAAGCGGCTGTAATAGCGATGATTCTCGTCATTCTCACCCTTTCGGCCATCATGGAATCATTCATGCAACCGGCCCTGATCCTCACCACTCTGCCACCAACACTGATCGGCATGCTCTGGGGACTTTACCTCACCGGCAACTCGATTTCCATATTCGCTATCATGGGTGGCGTCATGCTCATCGGCATCGTTGTCAACAACGCGATTCTCATTCTCGACCACTTCAACCACCTCGTTCACGTAGAAAAAATGCCGCGAGAAGAAGCTATCATCAAGGCTGCCGGCAGCCGATTCCGACCAGTGATCATGATTACCATCGCTGCAGTTCTCGGCATGCTGCCGATGGCTTTCGGCACCGGTATCGGAGCCGAGCTACGCTCAGATGTAGGCATCGCATCAGCAGGTGGTATCTTGTCTTCCGGTATTATTTCGCTGTTCACTATTCCGATAATATACAGCTTTTTCATCAAAAAGCAGAAACCGCCTGAATAGCTTTTACCCGATTGTTTGAGAAGACATTTGCTGTCGTGTAAAAATTCTGTCAGTTCGGCAAAGCAGGATTGAACAGTCAGATATTTCTGCGATGCCATTATCAGCGAAGATAGCGTCAACTCAGACAGCCAGGCGTTAATGAAAAAGTCAGAAATTGTGCTTAGAAAATTGTTACATTTTGCCGGGTCAGATCACCCTTTCATTACCATGCCGGCATGAACAAATCTGGTTCATGGTACAAATGTGCCAATTGCCACATACCATTGCGGAAAATCAATGTTGTTTTCGATGATAATATCGCCGGTTTCAGCCAGTTCCATTACTTTACAGAAGTTCACAAAACCCTGATCAGCGAGCTATTTTGCATACAGGTGCTAATCGAACCGTATCTGATTGAGCTCCCAATAAGCATCGGAATCTTTAAGCTTATCATTAATTTTTGCATAGTCAAATGCTGACCTGCCGGATTGGTCTTTTATTTTTGCGTCAGCACCAGCCTTAAGAAGAGCCATAACGACTTCGGGATTTGAATTAAGCCATGCAGCCTTCATTAGAGCCGTCGAACCTCTTTTATCAACAGCATTAATGTTGGCGCCGGCTTTGACCAATACGTCAATGATGTCTGGAGACAAATTCATTGTTGCAGCCTTCATAAGAGGCGTTTCTCCACTTTCATTTATTATATTAACGTCTAAGCCTGCACTTATAAGCGCTGATACTATTTTCGTGCGAGAATTGCTTCTTGCAGCCTCATGCAACGCTGTATCTCCATACTCGTTCCTGACATTCAAATCTGCACCAAGCTTAACAAGCTTAGCTATAACCTCCGGGTTGAAACTGGCACGTGCTGCAGCCATTAAAATGCTTCTGCCTTCTGAATCCTTTGCTTTTATATCAGCACCGGCTTGCACCAGCGCACTAACCACCTCAGGGTTGGAATTGTAGCTCGCAGCCCGAAACAATGGAGTTTCACCCTCTCTATCTCTTAAATTCACATCAGCCCCGGCACTTGCCAGCGCTGTTATGATAGCCGGCTCTTTGCTTTTAAGAACGGCAAAATCCAATACAGTTAAGCCAATATTATTCTTAAAATTGATATCTGCTCCTGCCTTAACCAATATAGCAATGATCTCCGGACATGAGCAGTGTGCAGCTGCCAGCATCAGCACTGATGCTCCATCTTCACTTTTAGCATTCACATCAGCCCCTGATTCAATCAGCGCCTTAACAATCTCTGGATTTGAACTATTGCAAACAGCTATCATCAAAACTGTCGCGCTTAAATTGCTTCTTGAGTTTACGTCTGCGCCAGCTTTAACCAGGCCAGTTATTATCTCCCGATTTGAGCTTTTGGCAGCAGCCCAGACCAGGGGCGTGCCACCCATTTTGTCTTTAGCATTAACATCAGAGCCAGCTTCGATCAGCGCAGAAACAACATCCATATTTGAATTGTAACCGGCTGCCAGCATCAACACAGTCGCCCCCGCCTCAGTCTCTATTTTTAGATCTGCACCAGCTTTAACAAGCGTGGTGATTACTTGCGGATTTGCATTATTCATTGCAGCCCAGATCAAAACTGAGTGATTATCTTTGTCTTTGGCGTTTACTTCAGCGCCAGCTTTAATAAGCGCCAAGACAGCCTCTGGATCTGAATTATATGCGGCAGCCCACATCAAAGCGGTGGCATTTTTCTGGTCGCGAGCAGCGACATTATATCCAGCATCGATTGCTGATACGATCTCAGCCAGAGTCATATGTGAAAAAGCTCTGGGTTCTTTGGCAAGAGCCATTCCAGAACACAGGCAGAACATAAAAAGCAGAATTTTGGCGATATGTTTCATTTCTATTTTTCCTTTTAATGCCTCGATACCAACAGTTTCAGCAGCTATACTTGCTGCTAGAAGTTTGGCTCAGGTAAGACGGTGGCAGGCATAATCCTATCACTTGCAATACCAGGCTGCAATATTTCTATTGTGCCTAATCCGTCGCAAGTTGTCATTATGCGGTAGATTGTCATTTTTCTTCGACGTCTGCTGAAACGTAGTCGCCTTCGTGCAGGTTACGGTTCTTGAGTTTTTCGCGCGGAACATAGATTTCGAGGTAAGTGTCAGGTTCGTCTTTTGTTGCACCCGGGTGGCGGATGAGAACGACGACGATGCCAGGGGATTTTGTGTCTGGTAGCTTTTTCTCGGAAATTGGAGGCTCCTGGGCTTCGAGAGGGATTGTCCCATTCTGGATCCGAACCAACTTGTTTAGAAACGTTTTCGGCACACGACCCAATGTCCGGAATGCGCGGCGACTGGCGACCGTACGGTCCCAGACTGTTTAAAGAACAGTTCATCAAAGTATTGCCGTGACTGGATCATAAATCTGTGCAATATGCTAAACTGGTTCCAGAATGCTCAAAGAGGGAAAATGGGAGGAAATATGACAGATACTACATCCAGAAGGTTGATTAATTGTGGTTTGTTTGTTCTGCGTGTTGGACTTGGGATAATAATGATGATGCACGGAGTTCCCAAATTGATGGCTGGGCCGGAGTTGTGGGGAAAACTTGGCATGGCCATGGGCGTATTTGGTATTAATTTTGCTCCCGCCTTCTGGGGTTTTATGGCAGCTGTTTCTGAGGGAATTGGCGGCCTGTTCCTGCTTCTCGGGGTTGGCGTGCGTATATTTGCGGCCCTGATGTCTTTCACCATGCTGGTGGCCACTTTGATGCACTATGGGAAGGGTGACAGTTTCGGCGTGTATTCGCACGCCTTATCACTGGCCATTGTTTTCTTTTCACTGATGTTCTCTGGTGGCGGAGAATGGAGCATTGGGGCCAGAATAAAGGCCATATCAGGTCGTTGGTATCAGTAGGAGAAATCCGAATGGGAAAAATTGTGATAATTGGCGGTGGGTTTGCCGGACTTGCGGCGGCTGAAGGCCTCGCATGGCAGCGCCATTCCCATGATGTCACGCTTATCGATACCCGTGCGACAAGCCAGTTTTTGCCTCTGCTTCCCGATATCATCGGGCATTCTCTGCCCCCGGGCATTCTTGGCTACTCCTTGAAAACTGCGGCTCAGCGCTGGGGTTATAACTTCTGCCAGGCGAAGGTTATCAGCGTAGACCTTCTTCGCAGGTTCGTAATAACCGACCAGAAAGAAGTTCCATACGATGGCCTGATCATTGCCAGTGGTTCAGAAACCAGTTTTAAGGCTTGCGAATCCTGGCCCCAAAGGCCGCTGATCCTGGATTCTATCGACGACGCCGTTCGCTTGCGCGATCTGGCCGAGATTGATGATAACGGTCATTACGTCGTCTGCGGCGGTGGTTACACTGGCGTAGAATTGGCTTCAAATCTGAATTATCTCTTTAAACGCAGAAAAAGCCGAAACAGAGTCAGCATAGTCGAACACGGTCCCAATCTCTGCAAGGCTCTTTCCACAAAACAGATTGCCTTTATCGAGAATGCTGTTCGCCGCGCAGGGATCGAGGTGAAGGTCGGAACAACAGTGGCAGGTTCTGATCAGGACAGATTATGGCTTGCTGATGGAACAGTAATCTCTCAGGCCCGTGCGATATGGGCCGCCGGGGTCTGTACCGCACAGTTCGTTCAAAGTCTGCCGCTTTCGAAAACCCGGCAGGGGCGTCTACAGGTGAATTCATGCCTGGCGCTGGAAAGCGGTGTCTTTGCTGCGGGTGACGCATGTGGTTTCAGATCAGGAAAAGATGAGCTGCGCATGAGCGTTCAATTCGCTCTAACTCAGGGGTGGCACGCAGCCAGCAACATTCTCAGGTATTTCGAAGGTCGAAATCTGCTTCCTTATAGCCCGATGGACCCGGGATGGGTCGTTCCACTTGCCAATGGCCGTGGGTGCGGCAACATTCTGGGCATGGAGATGTTTGGCCGCCTGCCATATGTGCTTCATACGCTGATATGCATGGCGCGTTCTTTCGGCCTTGATAATCGCCTTCAGCTGGCCAGACACTACGTTAAATGAGGACTTTGCTGAGAATCTTACAGAAATCTTCTATTTCTTCTGGGCTGCCATAAGCCAGTCCACCACCGATTAGAATACGGCGGCGTATTGTTTGAGAAGACGTTTGCTGCCGTGTTAAAATTCTGTCAGATCAACAAATTTAGTTGGCAACATGAAGTTCTAACGCTGTTTTGTTGCTGCCAGGACCGACAGGAGAGAAAGTAGTGACAAAAAATCTATCTGGCTTTTCTGGAACTTTGCGAGTGTTGTTTCTGCTGATTATCGCTATATTCTGCTATTCGCAGTTGTTTGCCCAGAAGACTTCCGAGCCACCTGAAAGCATGGACGATTTTTTCAGAGAAAACTTTCCGCTCGAATCAACTTTAAAGCAGATTGACGCAGATATTGCCAGGAATCCTGACGACCCGGGTCTCTGGCAGACGCGTGCAACGCTGCTGGAATCACATGGTAAAACCGACGAAGCTCTGCTGGCCCTCGAAAAAGCGCTGGCGCTGATACCCGAACCAGCAGCTTCCCAGCAAGGTCAGAAAGGCAAAGTAAGAATAGTTACCGGCCACAGCTATGCCGGCGCATTGTTTGATATAGCAAAGATTTATCTGGCGATGAATCGACGCGATGAAGCAAGAAAGACGCTTCAGCGGGCGGTGCAGGGCGATTCACCACACATGATGGCCTGCATTTATCTTGGCAATATCTTTCTTGATGAGGGCAATTCTGCCGAGGCTCTTAAGTATTACAACCTGAAGGGACACAACCTGAGCACCAGCGGCAAGATCAGCAAGGGCAACGCTCTTTACAATCTCAAACGTTACGATGAAGCCATTGCCGAATACGAGGTTGCCGCTCATTGGAAGCCTGAATTGCCTTCTGTTTTGCGGCATCTGGGCGACGCTTATCTTAGAGCAGGGCGCTATGCTGATGCTCTGAAGCTATATCAGCGTTATGTGAAATCTGCCCGCCAGAAAAAAATACCAGAATCAGAAATAGCGCCGGTCATCAGTCGCCTTGAGCAACTGAAAAAACATCCAAAATCTGGCTCAACAAAGCAGGATTGAAGCAGCCAGGTGTTTCTGCGCAGCCATCAGCAGCGAAGATGGCGTCAATGCGAACAGCCAAGCGTTAATGAAAAAGTCAGAAATTGTGCATAGAAAATTGTACGTTTTGCCCGGACAGAAATTGCCTTTAGCTAACAGCTCAGAAGGCCGCCTCGTCGATATCAAGCAGGTCTGACTTTTTATCACCGACAAGCGTCTCTCTATGTCAAAAGAAGTTACAGGGATCGAGGCCGTAGTATTTTTTCAATTCGGCGTAGAGTTCCGGGTGTTTTTCCTGCATTTTTTCAGGTTTTTCAAAAAATGTTTCAGTGGCAACAGCGAAGAATTCCGCCGGATTTGTCGCGCCATAGCGATCTAACAGCGTTTTTTTGAAATTTTCGCTGCGCTTTTTCAGCTCTTTATAATCCCGCCCGAGAACTTTTGCCCAGGAAGCATAAGAAGTGCGCCCCTTAAGAAGCGGCGCACCATTTCCGCTGCCTGATTCCTGATCAAGCTGATGAGCAAATTCATGCAAAACCACATCCTGACCATCGTTGGTGTTTTGAATCCCCTGTAATACGTCGTCCCAGGCCAGAACAACCGTGCCGGACACCCAGGATTCGCCAAGTCGAACAGACTCTTCTACGCTTCCATCAGGGTTGGCAGTTTTTGC
>Ga0116152_10004147_pt1 | contig 11481 bp, 10 predicted proteins | sample AD_UKC119_MetaG_FD_89894 | JGI IMG/M metagenome (GOLD analysis project Ga0116152, IMG submission 89894) | Active sludge microbial communities of municipal wastewater-treating anaerobic digesters from Hong Kong - AD_UKC119_MetaG | ecosystem: Engineered > Bioreactor > Anaerobic > Digestate...
CCATTCGACAAAAACGGGGAGTTAGGAAAGAAGGGAAAAGTAAATCTGGAACTGCTTGATAAACTCAACAATATCGATTTCTACAAAACAGCCGCACCAAAATCGCTGGGCCGCGAGTGGGTTGAAACAAAATTTCTCCCAACTCTGAATTCAATCAACATTTCGAAAGCAGACCGTTTCAGAACCGTTTACGAGCACATTGCAATGCAAATTTCAAGGTCGATTATGCCAACGGGAAAAATACTAATTACGGGAGGCGGAGCATTTAATTCTTTTCTTATTGAACGTATTAAAGAACTTTCAAAAGCTCAAATTATAATTCCGGAACCCTACATCGTCAATTTTAAGGAAGCTCTGATTTTTGCTTTTCTCGGAGTTTTAAAAATGCAAGGGCATGTCAACTGTCTGGCTTCAGTTACCGGCGCTTCAAAAGACAGTAGCTCTGGTGTAATTTTCCCTGTTTGAATTTACTACAGTTCAAAAAGAAGATTTTCGTCATTCCTCTTCAAAATTGAAAGTTGTATTTTGATGGAAAAACAAAATGCAAACTAAATTTAATCCGGCGCAAGCAATTCAGGATCTTCACCAGTTTGGTGAATTCGGGGATGTTAATCCATCCATTACCGATTCTTCTACTTACACTTTCCTCGAAGGAAAAACAATGGAGGAAACTTTTCTCGGCCACATGGAAGGCTGCTTTTTGTATTCACGCCATTGGAATCCAAGTAATAAATACCTGGCAGAAGCGATGGCAGCTTTGGAAAATACAGAGTCGGCCTGGATTACCTCTTCCGGAATGGCAGCGATTACCTGTTCTCTTCTACAGCTTTGTAACGCAGGCGACCATATTGTAACCAGCGTAACCACTTATGGCGGAACTTATGCCTTTCTGAAAAACTGGCTTCCACGCTTTAATATTGAAGTCTCGTTTGTAGATATTACAAACCTCGAACAAGTTAGCAACGCAATGAAATCAAACACCAAAGTAATTTATACTGAAAGTGTTACAAACCCATTGCTACAGATTTCCAATATCCCGGAACTGAAAAGAATTGCGCATCGATTTGGAGCGAAGTTGATGGTTGACAATACTTTCACCCCAATGATAATCTCTCCATCAGAGTTGGGAGCCGATTTTGTAGTTTATAGTATGACTAAATTTATTAATGGAAAAAATGACTGTGTTGCAGGAGCTATTTGCGGATCAAATGAATTTATTCGTCACCTTTCAGACGTCAATAATGGCACAGCCATGTTACTGGGACCAGTACTCGATCCCATTCGTTCTTCCAGTATTTTAAAAAATCTGAACACCTTGCACCTTCGGATGAAACAACACAGTAGAAATGCTTTATTCCTCTCCGAAAATCTTGAAAAAATTGGATTAAAAGTGATTTATCCGGGACTGAAATCTCACCCGCAAAACAGGCTTCATCAATCTTTAATGAACGAAGAATACGGATTTGGCGGAATGTTTGCCATTGATTTCGGCACAATGGAAAATGCATATCGAATAATGCAAAGCATGCAAAATGCCGATGTAGGATATTTAGCAGTTTCATTGGGTTACTTTAAAACACTTTTTAGCTGTTCAGGACACAGCACCTCTTCCGAAATACCAGTAGAGGTTCAAAAAGAAATGGGGCTTTCTGAAGGGTTAGTCCGATTCTCCGTAGGCTTAGACCATGATATAGAAGAGACATTTAAACGAATAAAAAAATGTCTTTAATTGATTTATAATTAGTCTATCCTGATATGAACGACAAAAATCATAATCTGAAAAGTTCAAAATTGTATCTTTGTCAACTCAAAAGAAAAAAACTCATTAAGGATGATTAAAAAGATTTCAATAATTGGCATTTTGGTTTTACTACTTGCAAATTATCAAATATCAAACGGATGTACCAATTTTTTGATAACCAAAGGAGCAACCGTTGATGGTTCAACAATGATTACATACGCAGCTGATTCGCACACATTATATGGCGAGCTTTACTTTCAACCGGCACAGGATTACACTGCCGGAGCCATGCGCGATATTTATGAATGGGACACAGGAAAATTCCTTGGACAAATTCCACAGCCTTCTCATACCTATAGTGTAATAGGCAATATGAATGAATTTCAGCTGGCCATTGGAGAAACAACATTTGGTGGCCGCTCAGAACTGGAGACACAAAAAGGCGCTATAATGGATTATGGAAGTCTTATTTATGTTACTTTACAAAGAGCTAAAACTGCACGTGAAGCCATTCAGGTAATGACCAGCCTTGTAAAAGATTTTGGTTATTACAGTTCAGGTGAGTCATTTTCAATTTCAGATCCGGAAGAAGTCTGGATATTGGAATTAATAGGAAAAGGTGAAGGAGAAAAAGGAGCTGTTTGGGTTGCAGTTAAAGTACCAGACGGTTATATCAGCGGCCACGCCAACCAGGCTAGAATTACAACCTTCCCGTTAAATGATCCGGAAAACTGCCTTTATGCCGAAGACGTAATTTCATTTGCCCGAAAAAAAGGATGGTTTAGTGGTAAAGACAAAGATTTTAGTTTTTCAGATGTTTATGCACCTGTTGATTTTGGAGGAGCCCGTTTTTGTGATGCAAGAGTTTGGGCAGGGTTCAACAAAGTTGCCGAAGGAATGGACAAATATGCCGATTATGCAAAAGGCCTTGTAAACCATGACGGGTCTAATAACTTTCCAAGTAACCGCCTGCCTTTGTGGGTAAAACCGGAAAAAAAGCTTACAGTTCAGGATGTGATGGGAATGATGCGCGACCATTTTGAAGGTACAGAATTGGACATGACACAGGATTTGGGAGCAGGTCCTTACAAATTACCTTATCGCTGGCGTGGATTAACCTGGGAAGTTGATTCTGTGGAATATTGCAATGAAAGAGCAATTTCAACTCAGCAAACCGGATTTTCTTTTGTTACACAAAGCCGTAATTGGTTACCAAATCCAATAGGAGGAATTCTTTGGTTTGGTGTTGACGACACGTACAGTACCTGCTACGCTCCGATGTATTGTGGAATTACCGAGATACCTGAATGCTTTAAAGTTGGTAATGGAGACATGTTAACTTACAGCGAAACATCGGCTTTCTGGGCTTTTAACTGGGTTACCAACTTTTCGTATTTACGTTACTCTGATATGATTAAAGATGTACAGAAAGTACAAAAAGAACTGGAAGACAAGTATGTTACTTATGTTCCGGTTATTGATAAAGCTGCCGAAACACTTTATACGAATAAATCAGAAGAACAGGCACGCCAATTTATTACTGAATATTCAGTTAATGAAGCCAATCAAATGACTTCGCGCTGGAAAGATTTAGGTCACTACCTGTTGATTAAATATATGGATGGAAATATAAAAAGGGAAAAAGACGGAAGATTTGAACGCACTGAAACAGGGATGGCTCCCTCCCCCATTTTTGCGGGTTACCCCGAATGGTGGTATGAAGCCATTGTGAAAGCAACAGGCGATCATTTTAAAGTTGTTGGAAGTGCAGGACACTAATTTCAAATTGAATATCAGATAATTGATGAATTTATAGTGTAAATAAGTTTGGTGAATAAAATTTTTTACTATTTTTGCGCGACTTTTTAGCAATCTCTTTCCGCCAACTGGCGGATACATTGCCAACACTAAAAAAATATTGAAATGGACTTAATTAAATTAGTAGAAGCTGAATTCACAGCAGAACAGCCGCAACATCCAAAATTCGGCGCAGGAGATACCGTAACAGTTAGTTACAAAATTAAAGAAGGAAACAAGGAAAGAATCCAGAACTTCAGAGGTGTTGTAATCCAGATTCGTGGAAGAGAAACAACAAAAACCTTTACCGTTCGTAAAATGTCAGGAAATATTGGAGTTGAAAGAATATTCCCGTTATTTTCTCCTTTTATCGACAGTATTGAAGTAAATAAACGCGGTAAAGTTCGTAGAAAAAGATTGTTCTACTTACGTGAGCTTACTGGTAAAAAAGCCCGTATCAAAGAGAAAAGAATGTAAGAATTTAAATTCGATACAAAGCCGTCTCAATTACTGGGACGGCTTTTTTTGTTATAATAATAAAGATTTCGCTGTTAAATTTATATTTTGCAATTAAAAATACACCTTCGCTGTGAATAATACTTACTGAATTAGAATGGGGGAAATAGAGAAGTTTATTCTGGTTTATATAGCCGGAGCAACCGGTATCTGGAAAGGCGTTCCTCTAGGAATTGGCCTAAAATTGAATCCGTTGTATAATGGATTACTTACTGGATTGGGAACAAATACAACAGTTCTAATCCTCTATTTTGCCGGAAACTCTTTCAGGCAACGTATTTTTAAACTATACGGCGAAAAAAGAATAGAAAAAAACAAAGGTAGATTTTTACAATTCGCCAATCGATACGGTTCGTGGGGGCTGGGAATACTAACTCCGGGTTTGTTAGGACCGTTTCCTTCGCTAATTCTCGGACTAATTTTAATTACAGATACAAAAAAATTTATGGTGATGTTAATTACAGGAATATTTATCTGGTCGCTAATTTTAGCTTACTTTTTCACACCCTTGTTCGAGTTAATTACGCAAACAAGCTTTTTTTAAGCACTTCATTTTTGCGTAAAATTTCACAAACGATCTCCCGTCCAGCGGTCAAATTTATCCGGGGTCGGACTGCCCTGAATAGTATCGTTATACATATTTTTCCAATCATCCAGTAACTTTTCCATTTTCAGCAACTCCTTAGCATATCGACTGTCAAACACAAGATTTTTTAATTGATACGGGTCATTAACAACATCGTATAATTCCACTGCCACCCTGGGAATCTCAAAACAATCCAGTTGGTTCTCATTCAATTCGTTTTTTTCATGCAACCGAATCATTTCCTGGTAAGTTATACTCCGTACTGCATCAGCGGGAGGAGAAGCATTTAGTTCAGGAAAAGTATTTCTGATATACAGAAAATTTTTATTCCGGACGGCCCTTTCAAATGCCTGATAATCGTGCCAATTGTGCTCACCTGCAATATAATCTCGTGTTTCAGCTTCATAGTTATTGAATACAGGAACGAAAGAAATGCCTTGAAATGTTTCAGATTTTTCGGCACCGGCAAGTTCGCAAAAAGTTGGCGCAATATCAATTGAACTTACCAGGGCATCCGTTCGTCCTTTAGTTAGTTTTTCGGGCCAACGAACAATAAATGGAGTTTTTATCCCACTATCGTACATCCGGGTTTTACACCTTGGAAAAGGCCTTCCATTATCGGTCATGTAAATTACCAGCGTGTTTTCATCCACTCCCTGTACTTTTAATTCCTGCATCACCTGACCTAAATAACTATCCAGGCGGGAGATTTCATCGTAATACATTCCCAAATCTTTTCGTGTTGAATCATTATCGGCCAAATAAGGAGGAACAGTAATCTGGTCCAACGTGTGCGGCTCCGGAATTGTATTGGGTTGATAATCGCGATGTGGATCGATTGCTGCCAGCCACAAAAAGAAAGGCTTATCTTTTGGCCTGTTTTTTATGGCCCGCATCCAGTTTTCACAACCGCTTGGCCCGCCACCATAGATACTGTCGAACTCAGCGCGCGGATCGCCAATATGATATTTGCCGGCTACCGCTGTGTAATAACCTACTTTTTGCAATTCTCCTGCAAACAAAACCTGATTGTGTGGAAGCTTTTGATGCAATTCAGGTGCCCCGGTGCTATGCGGATAACGCCCCGTTAAAATACTACAGCGACTTGGACTGCAGGAACTTGTTGTTAAAAATGCATTATCGAAAACCAGCCCCTCTTCTCCCAACTTATTAATATTTGGCGTTTTAATCTTCAGGTTTCCATAAGGCCCACAATCATTCCAGGCTGCATCATCAGCAATAAAAACAATGAAATTGGGTTGTTTTTTTTGTTCCTGGCTACAGGAAACGAATAGCATAAAAGAGGCAAGCAGAATAAAACTTATTTTCATTTTAAAGTTTATAATGGTTTAGGCAGATATTTTCGTGTTAATTATTTTACTTTATTTCATTAGTTCTTTTGCTGTTTTTAATATAGAATCAGTCACATTTTCGCCACCTACCATTTTCGCCAGTTCCTGTACCCTTTCGTTATCCGAAAGTTGCTTTATCGAAGTGAAGGTTTTTCCCCCCGACTCATATTTATACACTACAAAATGAGCATCGCCCTTTGCAGCTATTTGAGGTAAATGCGTAATATTGATTATCTGGGTTGTTGAAGAAAACGATTTAATAATTGTCCCCATTTTTAAGGCAATTTCACCTGAAACACCTGAATCAATTTCGTCAAAGATGACCGTTGGCAGTGATTTTGAATTTCGTAAAAGATTTTTTATTGCGAGCATAAACCGTGACATCTCACCTCCGGAAGCTATTTTGGAAATCTCAGCCGGTTCAACATCGCTATTAGCCGAAAACAAAAATGAGATGGAGTCTTTTCCAAGTGATGTAAATTCAGGCAATGTTGATTGCTGTATCTCAAATTTTGATTTTGGCATTCCCATATTTTGCAAATCAGAAATAATCGATTTAATAATATCCGGGAACACTTTTTTACGAACCACAGTCAACTCTGCAGCTTTTAATTCCAATTCTTTATGACAACTTTTCAATTGTTTCTCCAACTGCTTTATTTCGTTTTCGTAACCGGTAACGGTATTTATCTTTCCCTCGAAAGAATCTTTCAATTCAATTAATTCAGCTTCGGTACCAACATGATGTTTTTGCTGCAATCCAAAAATAATGTTTAGTCGGTCATTTATCTGTTCAATCCGGGCCGGGTTGTATTCAATTTTATCAGAAAGTGTTTCCACTTCATCCATAATATCCTTCAATTCAAGCATGCTACTCTCCAACCGGTTTGCAAGTTCAGGCGATTCAGAAATGTAACCCTGAATTTTCTGCATTACTTTATGACTTTCCTTTAAATTCTGGATAACAGAAAACCGTTCATCATCAAGTAAATTCTGAATATTCTGAAACGAACTTTTTATTTCTTCTGCATGTGTTAAAACTTCCAGTTCCGATTCCAGTTCTTCCTGTTCTCCAATTCGCAGCGAAGCTTCATCCAGCTGATTAAACTGAAACTGAAAATAATCGAGATCGGCCTGTGCTTTTTCCGACTTTTCTTTTACTTCCTGCAGTTGTTTTGAATATTTCTTAAAATCGCCAAACAGACGCTGATACTCAGCCAGAACATATGCCGAGCCCGAAACCGTATCAACCAAATTCAGTTGAAATTTCTGGTTTCCCAACTCCAGATTCTGATGCTGCGAATGGATGTCGATTAATGAAAGGCCTAATTCCTGAAGTGTTTTTAAATTAACCGGTGTATCATTAATAAAAGCGCGTGTTTTTCCGTTGGGTGTTATCTCCCGGCGAATAATGGTGGTTTTATCATAGTCCAAATCATTAACTTCAAAAAAAGAGTTCAATCTGTAATTTCCAATTTCGAAAATACCTTCAACAATGCACTTCTCATCTTTATCCTTTAACACCGATAAATCGGCGCGATTTCCAAGTATTAATCCCAAAGCGCCTAAAATAATCGACTTTCCTGCCCCTGTTTCTCCCGTAACAGAATTCAGTCCAACATGAAAATCAACTACAAGTTTATCGATTAAAGCGTAGTTCGATATGGATAATCTGGTCAGCATATATTGTATAAGAAATTTATTTTAGACCTTACGAAAATGGTTTAAAATTATCAAATATCAAATGAATGCGAACAAATTATTCAGATGAATGAAGAATAAAAACAATTTGGAAAAACAAGAAATATTATGAGCCTTCCGCTTCTTTTATTTGTTCGTATTTAGTCCCATTTGACGGATCAATTTCATTTAAAATGGTTAAAACACGATTTCTTTCGTCGGGATATGAATTTGAAAATATTTTAACGAGTTCGTCGGATTTGGCATCAAAAAACATTTGCATGATATAAGTGGAAGGCCTGCGGCGAAAAACCTTCTGCAAGTCTTTTAACGAATCTGCAATATTAGAACGTCCTTGTTCGGTTTTATCTGCCATTAAATCCAGCCCATTCCGATGATAATTGTACATGCACTTCCGGTAATCGCTATACGATTTATTCAGGATATTTTCCATTAGCCAGTACCGATTTCGTTCACTTTCAAATGATTTCCAACCTTTTTCCTGTACATTCTGAGAATTATTTACAATGGCTTGCGCCTTACTAAAAAACTCAGTTCCTCCTTCCAGCGAAAAAGTGTCATAGTCAAAACCAAGAATTACATATGCATAAAACGCCAGAATATTGGTGAGATTATCGCGGTTTGAAGTTTCATTAAATTCCAGTGGTTGAAACTCAACATATTTGCAACGAAAATCATTATCCTTTATATTCAATACCGTCGATTCGTAACTTGAATTAAAAACCGGCCTGATTAATTGCACTTGTATAGAACCTTTAAATTCATCAGCCGATATCTGTTCGTCTAAACGGATCATAATGTTACACCTTATTTTTTCGTCATAGGTATAAACATGTTCAGTCCATTTCCGGGTATTCATAAATTCGTAAATATCCGACTGCATGGTTCGAAAAAGATTCTGATTGGCCCCTTGTATTTTTTGCGCCGAAATGGAAACATTACAACGTAATTCCTGGGCTGTAACCGCTGAAATAAGCAATATTCCAACCAAACCAAATGCAAATATATACTTGAATAACTTCATATTACGTGGCATAAAATTACAAAAAACACAACAACCAAACTATTTCATTAATGCTTCAATCTTTTTAACAATATCAGTTGCAACATCGGTTTTACTTTTTAACTCAAAAAACTCCTGATTATTGCTCTTATCAATAATAGTAATTTTATTGGTGTCAACTTTAAAACCTGCACCTTTTTCGTTTAACGAATTTAAAACAATAAAATCAAGGTTTTTAGATTTGAGCTTTTTAGCAGCATTTTCAAGTTCGTCATTGGTTTCCAAAGCAAAACCAACCAATATCTGGCTTTCCTTTTTTATTTCGCCTAAAGATTTAGCAATGTCTTTCGTTGGTTTCAACTCCAGGTTCCAGTTGCTTTTCTCTCGTTTTGTTTTCTTATCGGTGAAAGCTAACGGAGTATAATCGGCAACAGCAGCACACATTACCGCCCCGTCAACCTTTGAGAAACGGCTAATACTTTCATTGTACATCTCTTCCGCCGATTCAACCTGAATTACTTTTATCTTTTTATTATTGGCAGAAACTGAAACGGGACCTGAAACGAGTATCACATCGGCGCCACTCGCAGCGAGTTTTTCGGCAATGGCATATCCCATTTTCCCGGAAGAATAGTTTCCGATAAAGCGGACAGGATCGATTCTCTCAAATGTTGGCCCTGCTGTTACAAGAAAAGTTTTATTCAGAAGTTTTTTTTTTGAACTGAAATATTCAGCAATAATTTCGAGAATTTTTTCAGGCTCTTCCATCCTTCCTTTACCTTCAAGCCCGCTTGCAAGTTCTCCTTCTCCCGGTTCGATAATTAAATTACCGTACCCTTTCAAAACTTCAATATTCTTTTGGGTTGAAGGGTGAGAAAACATATCCAGATCCATAGCCGGGGCAACAAACACAGGGCATTTTGCTGACAAATAAGTTGTAACCAGCATATTATCGGCAATTCCATTGGCCATTTTACCAATGGTAGCCGCTGTTGCCGGAGCAATAATCATTATATCGGCCCACAAACCAAGATCAACATGGCTATTCCATGCTCCATCTTTTTTCCCAAAAAATTCACTGATTACAGGTTTCCCGGATAAAGTGGAAAGGGTTAAAGGAGTAATAAATTCTTTCCCGGCTTGCGTAATTACAACCTGAACTTCGGCACCTTCTTTTATCAATAAACGCAAAAGCATAGCCGATTTATATGCGGCTATGCTTCCGGTAACTCCTAAGATTATTTTTTTTCCTTCAAGCCTCATGGGCTTTGAATTTAAATACGTTGTTTATTTTCCCTGCTTGGATTCCGGTGGTAAATCTCACCATCTTTCAATTCTTCAAAAGCAATTAATGTTGGCTTTGGAAGACGCTCGTAAAACTTTGAAATTTCAATTTGCTCTCTGTTTTCAAATATCTCTTCAAGATTATCGGTATAAGAAGCAAATTCCTGTAATTTCTGATTTAGTTCTTCCTTTAATTCAGATGAAATCTGGTTGGCTCTTTTAGCCAAAATCATCACCGTTTCATAAATATTTCCAGTTTCCTGTGTCAACACCTCTAAATCGCGTGAAATGGTTGATGGTGCCGCTTTTGTTTTTTTGTAATCCATTATCAATTAATATTTGTTTGCTCTTGTTCTTCCTTATAATTTAACATTTCGGAGGTGGTTTTATAAAATCTATCCGCCTCTTTCCGGTGTTTGCTTTCCGGAAATTCATCTACAAAGGTAAAATATTCATCCAAAGCGCTCGAAAGTCTTTCTTGTCTTTTCTCGAACACACTTGCAATGGCCAGGTTATATTTTGAGTCAAGTAACATAAACATTAGTTCTTCCCTGTATTTTGAGTCAGGATATTTCTCCAGGCTATTTGTTAATGCTACTACAGCAGCTTTAAAATTATCGAAATCGTAATACAACCTTGCATTCAGATACGATTTATAAACAAGCTTTTCATTCAATTCGTCAATCAACCGGTTAGCTTCATCAACCCTTTCATTGTATGGATAAAGGTTAATATACAATTGCAATGCATCAATTGCTTCTTTTGTTACAGACTGATCTAACCTGGGCTTTGGAGACTGAAGATAGGAACAATATCCCACCATAAAATAGGCCTCTTCTGCATACTCACTTCCCGGAAACTCCTTTGTAAGCGACCGGAAATAGTGTCCCGCCATCAGATAATCCTTCTGCCCAATCATACTTTTGGCGTAGTAATAGTAGATTCTGTCAGCGTGTGTTGTTCCCCGGTAAATATTCACCAGATCCTGAAAAAGTGTTCCGGCTTTTACATACTCACCATCTTCGTAGTATTCCACGGCCTTTTTGTACTTAAACTCATAATCGGTACTTTTAAGAATCTTGTTATAGTTTCCGCACGAGCTTAAAATCATGGACAGAATAACCAGTCCGAATCCAAAAAATCTCATTTTCATTAACATGGCGCAAAAATATACTTTTTTTACATACCTGAAACTAAATGAACAGTAAAAATAAACGCATTTTTCACGAAATTGTTTTTCGTACTATCTTCATTTTGAGTTTCATACAATTTATCACATCAAGAACATTACGCGAAAGTAAACGGAATTAACATTGAATTTATTTTGAATTTGGATAAATTAACACATTTGCCCGAATTTTAAAAAAGTTTACATTTGCACATTAAATAATCTTAAATCTTAGAGTGTGGATATATTTGAAAAATTCAGGACAAATAAAGGTGATATTGGTAAATGGATGGACCAAATTCACGGATATTTTGCTTTCCCAAAGCTTGAAGG
>Ga0116152_10004148_pt1 | contig 11480 bp, 9 predicted proteins | sample AD_UKC119_MetaG_FD_89894 | JGI IMG/M metagenome (GOLD analysis project Ga0116152, IMG submission 89894) | Active sludge microbial communities of municipal wastewater-treating anaerobic digesters from Hong Kong - AD_UKC119_MetaG | ecosystem: Engineered > Bioreactor > Anaerobic > Digestate...
AAGATAATCAAAATCATTTACAAGTCATAGTTTATTTGCTTGATATTCAGGTAATTATATAAACAAATATTGTTAATAAATATAAAAAAGTCGGAAGAAAAATCTTCCGACCACTCCTGCTTTAGTGCTCCCCTGTTTTATAAATTTTAAGATATTAGTAACCACCGCCTTGTTCTAATTTTTCCATTTCTTTATCGAAAGTTTCTTTGTATTTTTCGTAATCGTAATCAACTTTTAAACGTTGATCTTTTGAAAGGCGGTTGTTTAAAGCTTCTTCTAAAGCATCAACACTCATTTCAATTGCCATGTAGCATTTATAAGTTCCTGTTTTGGTTTGGGTAATTTTTTCGCAGATGGTAATTACATTGTTAAGTTGTTGATTTACAACTTCTCTGTTTAATACTTCAAATCTTTCTTCAACTTCTTCTACATTGTTAAATTCTCTTGAGTTAACATAATTATCGGTTACACCTTTAATTGTAGTTTGAATTTGAGCAGCTAAAGCAGCTTTACTGTTGCTGCTGGCTTTTTTACGTGCAATTTCCATATCAGTACTTTCACCGGTAGCATTTGCCCTAAAATTACTTTTATCGCTACGGTATTCTGGCCCAGAGCAGAAAATTTCAACTAAAGTTTCATTTTTTACTTCGGTAACTTCTTTTTTCGATTTACAGCTTGTAAACGTACTGCTGATAATAACAGCACCTACCATTAATAAACCAAGTGGTTTGTACATTTTTGTTTTCATAGTCTTAATTTTTGATTAATTATTAACTGCTTTTTGTTGTTTTTATAATTTTATATTTTGAATGTTTGGTATAACAGTATTTTTTATTTTTTCTTCGGCTTTAATCATCGCATCTTGTTCTGCAGCTTTCAGGCTGCCACTTTTCATCCCTTTAATTCCTGTAATTTCTTCCTTATAAATTTCTGTATTATTTTTTAAATTCTCAATGCTGATATTAAAATCTAAAAATACATTATATAAATTATATTTCTCAATTTTTTCCCCTTCTTTAAATGTACTGTTCACTGTAATTTTTATATCTGCGTTTTGTTTAGTTTGTGTAAATGAGAAAAAATATTTTGACAATTCATCCTCTAAAAACCTGAAAAACATTAATTCTGAAGAACTGTAATCTCTTATTTTTTCTTTCTCAATATAAGCAAATATTTCCTGAACATCAACATTTATATATTGATATGGTTTAGTATCGTTTTTAGAAAATAGAAGTTTTAACAGGTTTTCAGCATTTGTATCTCCAAAATATGCATCGGTATTTAACTCAACTTTAATTTTTTGGTTTTTCCCTTTTGGGAGCATTTCTGCAATAGTGCAATCTGCAAAACCTTTATTATCCGATAAGGCTTTTTCAGTTTTTTCAGCAGTATTATTGTTAAAAGAAAAAATTACCGGAATATTAGAAATTTTTTGAGTTTCAAGGTTTGTTTTGAAGGCAACTTTTATATGTATTTTTTCATTTTCTGATGATAGTGCCTTTATGGTATATTTTTCTTTTTCAGGAACAAAATGAATACGGCTGAATATACTTTGAATAGATTGGTAAATAGCATTATCCAGCGAAATTTTACCTTCAAAAGTAAAAACAGAAAGGTCTTCGCCTAAATGCTTCTGAATGGCATCAAATGCTTTTACATAGTATATCAGAGCATTATTAATATCATATTCGTTTTCTGAAGCTTTTGCCTTTTCATAAAAATCTTTCGAAAGGTTTTTTGCCCTATCCAGTTTTTCTTGTTTTTTCCTTTGGTATTCCGATTTCGACAAACGGTAATATATCCAGTATTCTTCTTTATTTTCCCAGCTATCAACTACTTCAAAACCTTCGATATCATCTTTTGCCGCTAATTTTATTTTTGCTTCGTATGTTTCTCTTAATCCGTTTTGTCCTTCTATCTGGTAAAGCAACGAATTTGTAGAAATTTGTACTGATATTTCTGAAATTAAATCGGCAAGTGCATTGTTTTTAGCTGATTGCAGGTAATCTTCTGAAGTTTTTTTGTTGGCTTTGCCAATGCCTATATAATAATTTGCATCTACCGGGCGGTTTGTTACCCATTTTGGTTTTCGTGCAAAAGCCTCTGAACTTTCAAAAATAATTGAAAAAGCAAGTATCGAAAAAAATATGATGTTTAACTTTTTTATCATTACTCAAATGTAATTAAGTAAATGTAATGATTTCAATATTAGTTTGATTAAAAAATCAACTATTTTTTAGTTGATTTCTGAATTTCTGAAACCATATCAAATACCTTGCCATTTTCAAAACCTTTCGACAAAGCATATTGTACAAGTTTCGATTTTACAATGTATTCATCTCTTTCTTTTAAGCTTTTTAATTTTTTCAGGAGCTCTTCTTTTAAAATATGATCATAAGTTTGTTCATCAATTTCATTAAGCGCATTATCAATTAATTTCTCTGGTATATTTTTCTGCAGTAGCGCATATCTGATTTTAATTATACCCCATTTATTAAACGATAGTTTATCCTTTACAAAACTTGATGCATATCTTTCTTCGTTTATATAATTTTCATCTTTTAAGCTTTTAATAATTTTGGAATGTAAGGATTTTTCTACCTTCCAATCAAATAATTTTTGGATAATGTCTTGTCCACACTTCTCTTGCCTGCTGCAAATGGCCTGGGCTTTAAAAAGGGCTTGTTCGAAAGTCAGTTTTTTTAGTACAGCCATTACATTTAATTTAATGTTGCTCTAATCATTCGGTCCTTCCCATTAATGTCCTTTTTCAGGCATATATTCTGAAAATTTAGTTCTTCGAGTAAAAGAGCCATTTCTTTACCGTAGTTTTCATTTATCTCAAAATATATTTTACCTCCCGGGTTAAGATGTTTAAGCGAAAAGCTAATAATACTTTGGTAAAATAATAAAGGATTGTCATCTGAAACAAAAAGGGCTAATTCCGGTTCATAATTCAACACATTAGGTTGCATCAGGCTCTTTTCTTTTTCGGTAACATACGGTGGATTGCTTACTATGACATCAAATTTTTCGTTTAAGGAAAGGTTTTTATCTAAAATGTCCAATGCCAGTATTTGAAGGTTTACATTATTTAATTTACTATTTTTCCTTGTAATGGAAAGAGCATCAGATGAAATGTCGGAAGCAAAAACCGTTGCTCCGGGTAAATTCTTAGCCAGTGAAATTGCAATACAACCACTACCGGTCCCAATATCAAGGATTTTTTCAACAAAACGGGGATTTTCTTTAATAATCCAATCCACAAGCTCTTCTGTTTCGGGACGAGGTATAAGTACATTTTCGGTAAGGTAAAAGTTCAAACCAAAAAAGCAGGCTTTCCCTAAAATATATTGAATAGGTTTAAATAACTTTAGCTGGGAAATTATATGATTTATATTTTGAAAAGTATCTGAAGAAATTTCTTTTTCTTTGTTGCTAATAATCTTTGTTTTATTTGTGTTTAATAATTCCTCAAGAATGATATATGACAAGCTGGTGGTTTCATTATCCGGATATAAATTTTTTAATTCGGATTTTATGTGAAAAATTGCTTTTTTTATGGTAATATTCGTTGTCATTTTCCAAATGTAAGAAATTTGTATGATCGATCACATAGTTCACGAAAAATATATGAAGCGATGTATTGAGCTTGCCAGGCAAGGATTTGGGAACACAGCGCCAAATCCAATGGTGGGTTCAGTTATTGTTTATAAAGATAAAATTATTGGAGAAGGCTATCATCGGATATTTGGTGAAGCTCATGCTGAGGTTAATGCCATAAACTCAGTTAAAGATAAATCATTACTTAAGGAGTCAACTTTATATGTAAATCTCGAACCTTGTGCGCACTATGGTAAAACACCACCATGTGCAAATCTGATAGCTTCGTTAGGGATTCCTAATGTGGTTATTGGGGCCATTGATACTGCTGCCCATGTTTCGGGAAAAGGGATTGAGATTTTAAAAAAGGCCGGGTGCAATGTAAAAACGGGGGTTTTAGAATCAGAATCACGTTTTTTAAATGCACGGTTTTTTACATTTCACGAGAAGAAAAGGCCTTACATTATATTAAAGTGGGCACAAACCGAGGATGGATTTATTGACCTAGAGAGAGAAGCTGGTAGTGCAGTCCAACCTAACTGGATTACAAACGAATTTGCAAAAACAATAGTTCATAAGTGGCGTTCAGAGGAACAGGCCATATTGGTTGGGGCAAATACTGTTATTTCCGACAATCCTGAGTTAACAAGCCGTAATTGGTTTGGTAAAAATCCTTTGCGAATTGTTTTTGACCATGAACTAAAACTAAATAAAATGTATAAGGTTTTTAATCATTCTGCCGAAACAATTATAATTGCTGACATACAGCATGTTAATCACGATTCGGGATTGGAAGATGTAAACATTGGTATTGAATTTGTAGATTATAAAAAGGATTTTTTTACGCAGTTTTTTGGGATCTTAATAAAAAGGAATATACAATCTATTATTATTGAAGGAGGGCAAAATGTTCTTAACTTTTTTATAAAAAGCGGTTTTTGGGACGAAGCCAGGATATTTACAGGGCAAAAAAAGTTTGAAAAAGGAATTGTTGCCCCGGAGATAAAAGGTAAAATTTTTATGGACGTATATCTGGGGAATAGTAATCTTGTTTTAATGTATAATAAAACATTATTTAATCAATAAAAATGAGTGTTTTATCATAAAATTTAACTATATTTAAAGGCTTTTGTAAATTTGATAAACGATTTTCAGGCATTAATAAAATTAATCTGAGCAGAAATAATAAATAATTTAATGATATGAGAACAATAAAAATGAAAAGTAAATTACTCTTTGTGCCGATGTTTCTTGTTTTATTTGCATTTGTTGAGTGCAGCCCGAAACTATACAACACGGGTAAAGAGTTTGCAGCATCAGGACAATATAATGATGCGATTAATCAGTTTACAAAACTGATAGCAGAAAATCCGGAGTACGTAGATGCATACCTGGCAAGAGCGGATGCTTATGAGAAATCAGGGCAAAAAGCAGAAGCAGCTGAAGATTATAAACGAGCAGCAACATTTAAAAGTAAAGATGCAGAAATATACTATAATGCCGGTAGATTGTATTATGCTTTAGAGCGTTATGAAGATGCACTGCCTATGCTCGGAAAAGTTACAGAGCTGGATAAAAAACACATAAATGCATATCGCTATAAAATGGAATCATACATTGCGTTAGAGCAATATGACAAAGCCCTTAAGGAAGCTGATGAAATGATAAAACTTGAAGAAACAGGGCCGAATTTTGCAAAACGGGGTTTTATACAGGAAAAGCTTAAAAATTATAACCAGGCCGAAACCGATTATAAAAAATCTTTGCAAAAAAACCCTAATGTTTTGCAAACATACGTTGCACTAGCCGATGTGTTATACAAATCGAAAAAATATGACGAATCTCTTTCTAACTGTAATAAAGCTCTTAGTTTAAATGATAAAAGCAAAGAAGCTTTATGGATCAGAAGTAAGATTTATAAAGAAAAAATTGATTATCCGAATGCAATAAACGACCTGTCAAAGATGATAATTTTTGCACCAGATGATGCAGAAGCTTACTTTCACCGTGGTATTTATTACCAGGAATTTAATCAGCACCAGAGTGCAATTAACGATTTTAGTAAGGTGATTTCATTGGATTCAGATAATGCATCAGCATACTTCCACCGCGCTAAATCATATGAAGAAATTACTGAGTATGCAAAAGCAATAGCTGATTTCCAGGTTTATGCTAAGATGTCGGATAATAGCGATGAAGCAACGGAAAGATTAAAAGTAGTGAAAGACCGGTTATACGAACTTAACCGTGAAACAATAAAGCCTGTATTAACATTTATAGATCCTGCACAGCGCGAAGGAAACAAGATTAATGTTGTTGAAGATGCTAAAAAAGTAGTCCTTAAAGGCAAAATTATAGATCAAAGCAGTTTACAATATGCAAAAATAGATGGTGTTGATGTTCAGTTTACCGAAGACGGTGTAGATAATGAGTTTACTGTAGAATTGGATGTTACTGATAAAAATTCTATTTCTGTTGCAGTTGCCGATGTGTATAATAATGTTTTGGCAACTACTTACACATTAAACAGGACAGAAATTAACCCTCCGGTAATTAAGCTTATAGCACCTTATGCTTCATCTACCGGTGAAATTTATATGGAAGTAGATAACAGGAAACTTTATGTAGAAGGTAGGGTATCTGACGAAAATAAAATTAAAAGCATTATTGTTGACCAAATGACCGCCAGTTTCTCTGTTGATGCAATGAATCCAGAGTTTTTTGCTACTATTGATATAGCCAATAAAAACAAATTTGTTGTACGAGCTGAAGATATCTATGGAAATGTTGCAGAACAAGAATTTAAACTTAATCGTGAGGCTGTTGAGATATCGCAAGAAAACCCAATGGGGAAAACATGGGTTGTTTTTATAGAAAATTCAGATTATGAAACTTTTGCCAGCCTGGAAGGCCCGGTTAAAGATGTTAGTATGATGAAAGCTGCTTTGGCAAATTATAAAGTACATAACATGCTTCACAAAAAAAATATGACTAAAGCAGATATGGAAAGGTTTTTTTCTATAGAACTCAGAGACCTGGTTAGAAGCAATAATGTTAACTCATTGCTTGTATGGTATGCTGGCCATGGTAAATTTATTAACGATATCGGATATTGGGTACCTACAGATGCAAAACGCGATGATGAATTTACCTATTTCAATATTAGTACACTTAAAGCCGCATTACAATCTTATTCTCAATTTATAACTCACACTTTAGTTATAACAGATGCTTGCGAATCAGGGCCAACTTTTTATCAGGCAATGCGTTCTGGCTTAAAAGAGAGAGATTGTGGCGACTGGGAAGCAACCAAATTTAAATCATCACAGGTATTCTCCTCTGCAGGATATGAACTTGCTGTTGACAACTCACAGTTTACAAGGACATTTGCCAATACTTTAATGAACAATCCGAATGCTTGTTTACCTATAGAAAGTATTGTTTCGAAAGTTACAGTTGCTGTTGCTAAAGATGGAATGCAAAAGCCTCAGTTTGGTAAAATTGAAGGTTTACAGGACGAAGGGGGGACTTTCTTCTTTATGACCAAAGATAAATAATCAAAAAAAAAAGTATGATTCTTTTACATAAACTTAGTGTTAAAAAAGTTATTCGCAGTTTTTTGCGAATAACTTTTTTTTATGCAGCTCTGCTGTTATGGATTTCTAATGGCTATACACAAACCTACCATTTCGATTATTATAGTGTAAAAGAAGGATTGCCTCAATCGAAAGTGCATGATGTTATTCAGGATAATGAAGGATATATTTGGTTAGCTACAGAAAGTGGAGTTTCCCGATTCGACGGTAAAAATTTTGTGAATTTTACTTCCGAAAACGGCCTCGAACCAGGAGGAGCTAAAATTCTTATGGAAGATAAACAGGGAAATATCTGGATCGGACATAAAACAGGTGGGATTACTTTATATAATAAGAAACAATTTGTTAAGCATCCTATTTGTGATATTATTAGTTCAGAAATATCTTCTTTCCTTATGGATAAAGATACCATATTATGGATTACCTCTGTTGAAGATGGTCTAATCCGCCTGGATAACCCTTATGAAATTGATCCTGCTAAAGTCCGATATGAACAATACAAAGGGAAAAGGTTAAGCGACCGCGTGTTTTTGGTAGCAACAGCTCAAGGTGATTCTTTGTTTTTTATTACCGATGCTGGTATTAAAAAATATAACCCACAAAGTAATTCTTTTACAAACTTTTCACCGGATAATCTCGTGCATTATTTTTCATTTACAACATTTCTTGAAGATAGAAAAGGAAATATCTGGATTGGGACTTATCACGGGGGATTATATAAGTATATAAAAGAAACAAAAACGATTAAGATTTATGATGCTCGCGATGGATTAGCTGATAACTGGGTAACCACTCTCTTTGAAGACAGTAAAGGGAATATTTGGGCAGGCTCCTGGGGGGGAGGTATTACAAAAATATCTGAAAACGAAATAAAAGTATTTGATAATAGCAATGGGTTACGCGATCTTAAAATATGGAAAATAAATGAGGATATTGAAGGTAATATTTTAATTGCAAGCCACGAAAGCGGATTAATTATTTTTAAAGGCGAACGTTTTATTACGTATGGTATTTCAGATGGATTAGCTGACGAACAGGTTTGGGCTATTACACGAGACAAAGGGAATAAATACTGGTTTGGCACAAACAAAGGGATTACCGTATTAAATTTTGAAGCTGGGAAAAGTGGAATACGATCTGCCCAATTTAATCAGGCTAAGAATAATATTGGCGACCATGTAAGGTTTTTAAAGGCAGATAACAATGATAATATATGGATAGGAACCACCGATAATGGAATTATAACATATAATTATAAAGCAGGCAGATTCAATATAGACCCGATTATAAACCGATTTGTTCATAATGGTGTGGTTACTGCACTTGATATTGACTCCCAGAATCAACTCTGGGTTGGGACATTGGCTGGGTTAATTTACCACGAGATTGATAATAATAAATCAAATTTTTTAACCCAAATAAATGGGTTAAATGGCACAAGCATTTCGGCTATTTATGCTGATTCTAAAGATCGTATTTGGGTTGGGATTGACGGTAAAGGGCTGAATCTGATCATTGGTGCAACCATTAAAAAGATAGAACTTGAAGGTGCAATAACTCCAAAATGCTTTGTTGAAGATAAGGAAGGTAATGTTTGGATTGGGACTCAGGCAAAAGGTATCTTGGTTTGCGATGGAGAAAAAATAATTAAGAGGGTTACTCAAAATGATGGCCTATTATCTAACTCGATATCTCTTATAAATGTGGATGAAAAAAACCATATTTATGTCGGGACAAGCCGAGGTTTAAATAAAATTGACGAGAATGGGATTATACATATGTATTCGGAGCGAAATGGCTTTACAGGTATCGAGGCCAAAGAAAATGCCACATTTAAAGATATAGATGGTAATTTGTGGTTTGGTACTGTAAAAGGAGCGGTAAAATACCAAACAAGCCTCGAAGCAGGCACTTACAGGGAGCCTATTACACATATTTCTGGGTTTAAAGTAAACTTGAAAAACCGGAAAATGGAGGATGGGCTTAAACTCAGATATACTGAAAATTCGGTTTTATTTGAATATAATAGTATTTCGCTCGATAATCCTGATGCAGTTAGCTTCCAGATTATGTTGGAACCGGCAGAACAGGAATGGCGCCCCATAACACAAGAAACCACGGCAATTTATTCTTCGTTAGCTCCAAATAAGTATACATTTAAAGTAAAAGCAAAAAATAGCGATGGAATATGGAATAAGGAACCTGTTACCTATTCGTTTATTATAAAACCTCCATTCTACAAAACATGGTGGTTTATAATGGCGGTGGTTGTTTTGGGTGTTATTGCAATTATTTCTTATATCAAAGTGCGGGAAAAGAATTTGATAAAAGAGAAAAGGATACTTGAAGAAAAAGTTGCTGAGCGTACTGCTGAGGTTGTTCAGAAAAGTGAAGAAATAGAGAAAAAGAATAAGGATATAACAGATAGTATACGTTATGCTAAACGAATACAAACGGCTGTATTACCTCCTGAAATACCTTTTGATAATACATTTATTTTATTCAGGCCAAAGGATATTGTAAGTGGCGATTTCTATTGGCTCGAAACAGTGGGTAGCCTTGAAATGATTGCAGCAGTTGATTGTACAGGGCATGGTGTGCCGGGAGCATTCCTTTCTATATTGGGGCATAGCTTATTAACGAAAATTGTGAAAGAATATGGTATTTTAAAACCGAATGAGATTCTGAATCAGTTGGATATAGAAATTATTAATGCATTGCATCAAAAGAATGTAGAAGGGGAGAGAATTGTGAATGACGGAATGGACCTGGCTTTAATTTGTTATAATAAAGACACCAATGTATTGGAGTATTCGGGAGCATATAACCCATTAATAATGGTTCGCAATGGTGAGCTGGAAGAGTTAAAAGCCGACCGTTTCCCAATTGGCATGACAAGTGTTCATGGGTCTAAAACATTTACAAATACGGAAATCCAGGTACAAAATGGCGATACTTTTTATATTTTTTCAGATGGGTATGCTGATCAGTTTGGTGGAGGCGATGGCCGTAAGTTCAGAAAGAAAAACATGAAAGACTTATTGTTGTCAATTCAGGATAAAACAATGAAAGAGCAAGGAGCAGAACTGGAACGATTTATTTTGGAATGGATGGGTGATTTTGAACAAATAGATGATATGGTATTTATTGGGCGGAGGTTCTAATTATATATAAGGCAAAACCTGGCTAATTGCCAGGTTTTGTATTTTATACAGCTGCAATATTTATGGCAGATTCATCCCAAACAGGAGCTGAACTTATAGCTTGTATTATTTCTTCGGGATGATTGATTATAGTCCACATTTGTTTATGTTCAGGACGCATAAATCGTTCCTCAATCATTTTCTCGAAAAATAGGATTAAATGATTATAAAATCCATCAGTATTTATAAAAATGATTGGTTTTGTAAATTTACCGAGCCGTTTTAACGTGATAACTTCCATTGCCTCTTCCAAAGTGCCTGAGCCTCCAGGCAATACGGCAACGGCATCCACATCTTCAATAAGCTTCTTTTTACGTTCGTGCATATCTTTAACCTGTATCAGTTTAGATATTCTTTTATGCCCCCACTCAACTTCCATCATAAACGAAGGGATAATTCCTATTACATCTCCATTAAGCTCAAGAACAGTATCGGCAAGTTTCCCCATTAAACCCACCGCACCTCCTCCGTAAACAGTTGTAATATTATTTTTTACCAATGTTTGGGCTGTTCTTTCGGCAATATCGAAATATTTTTGATCTACTTTATGGCTTGAAGCGCAGAATACACAAACTTTTGAAATCATACGTATGAAAAATTAATAATGAGGTACCAAATATAAACAAAAAAGCCTTTCTCATTTGAGAAAGGCTTTTGCTATTATTTAAAATTCTTATAATTTGCTTACGTGTAAAGTTAAGCTTGATTTAAGGTTCGCAGCTTTATTAGCATGAATAATATTTTTCTTTGCTAATTTATCAAGTATGGATGAAACCTTTGGCAACAATTCAACTGCTTCAGTTTTATCAGTAGTGTTCCTTAACTTCTTAATTAAATTACGTGCAGTTTTTGCATAGTATTTATTATGAAGTTTTTGATTCTCTGATTTTCTAATCCTTTTCTCTGCTGACTGATGATTTGCCATAATAACTATCTTTCTTATTAAAAAATTTTTGTAGTCCGTAGGGGAATCGAACCCCTGTTACCAGGATGAAAACCTGGCGTCCTAACCCCTAGACGAACGGACCAAATTCAAGTCTCAAACTTGGTGGTGCAAAAGTAAATGATTTTTTTATTC
>Ga0116152_10004149_pt1 | contig 11478 bp, 7 predicted proteins | sample AD_UKC119_MetaG_FD_89894 | JGI IMG/M metagenome (GOLD analysis project Ga0116152, IMG submission 89894) | Active sludge microbial communities of municipal wastewater-treating anaerobic digesters from Hong Kong - AD_UKC119_MetaG | ecosystem: Engineered > Bioreactor > Anaerobic > Digestate...
GACTGACGATAATTTTGCAAAGGCCTCGTTCGATCTAAAACTGAACAAAACCTTTGTGGCTACCTTCGTTTCAGTCTTTGTGCTACAGGAAGCTATAATTGACCCCACTCAAAAAACCTTCTTCGCGGATTACGGTCCGCCACCCCTCGAGCGGGATTTAAATATACTGTACGAGACCTTCCTGATTTGATTTTATAATTCTTTTAGTATTTACATTTCATTTACGTGATATGTAATTTTGTTGCGTCCTAAAAATAGTGACGCAACAATTCACTGAAATATAGATTTAAAATCAAATAAAATTGAAACACATATATAAAATACACGGAATGACCTGCAACGGTTGTCGGGGCCACGTGGAACAGACCTTAGGAGAAGTAGAAGGAGTTTTACGGGCATCTGTAAACCTTGAAAAAGCCGAAGCTGTCATTGAAATGGAAAAGCATCTTCCATTGAAAGTTTTTGAAAAAGCTTTGGAGGATGACGGTGGCAGGTACGGTATTTCCCTCCCCGATGATGCCGAAGCGGCGCAAAAGCATCAAAAGAAAAAGGAAGAAAAACGTTCCAAGCAAAGTAGCGCTGGCACTTTTTATTGCCCCATGCATTGCGAAGGTGAAAAAACCTATGACAAACCGGGCGATTGCCCTGTCTGCGGAATGGATTTGGTAGAAGAGGTGAAGACTTCTTCTAACTCAGCAACCGAATACACTTGCCCAATGCACCCCGAAATCGTTCGCGACGAACCTGGTCCATGTCCAATCTGCGGAATGGATTTGGTGCCAAAAGAAGTGGATGAATCTGCTGAAAATAAAACTTATAAAACCTTGCTCAATAAGTTTTGGATTGCACTGGCTTTCACCATTCCTATCTTTTTGATTGCGATGTCCGAGATGATCCCAAACAATCCATTGTACGATATAATGCCAATGAAATATTGGAATTGGGTTCAATTTGGTCTTTCAATTCCAGTGGTTTTTTACGCCACTTGGATGTTTTTTGAACGCGCCTATCGTTCCATAAAAACGTGGAATTTAAACATGTTTACCCTCATCGGAATAGGTGCGGGAGTAGCGTGGGTTTTCAGTGTTTTCGGGATGTTGTTTCCGGACTTTTTTCCCGCACAGTTTAAAACCGAATCGGGAACCGTGCACGTCTATTTTGAAGCGGCAACAGTAATACTCACTTTGGTTTTAATGGGGCAGGTTTTGGAAGCAAGAGCACATAACCGGACCAATTCCGCAGTAAAGGAATTGCTGAAACTGGCGCCAAACAAAGCTGTTCGGATTGTTGATGGTAAGGAAGAAACAATCGCAATAGATAAAATTGAAGTGGGCGATAAACTCCGCGTAAAACCGGGCGAGAAAATTCCTGTTGACGGTAGTATTCTTGAAGGCGAAAGCTCTATAGATGAATCGATGATTACCGGCGAACCCGTGCCCGTTTCAAAAGGCGAGGGCGATAAAGTTAGTTCGGGAACAATCAATGGCAAACAAACTTTTGTAATGAAAGCCGAAAAAGTGGGAAGTGATACCCTGCTTTCCCAAATAATTGAAATGGTCAATAAAGCCAGCCGAAGCCGTGCGCCAATTCAAAAACTTGCAGATAAAATTTCAGGCTGGTTCGTGCCGATTGTGGTTTTAATTTCGGTTTTAACGTTTATCGTTTGGGCAATTTTTGGCCCCGACCCAAAATATGTGTTCGCCTTGGTAAATGCAATTGCAGTTTTAATCATTGCTTGTCCGTGCGCTCTTGGGCTCGCTACGCCTATGTCGGTGATGGTTGGAGTAGGTAAGGGTGCCCAAAACGGCGTACTTATCAAAAATGCAGAAGCACTCGAAACCCTCAACAAAATTGACGTATTGATTATTGACAAAACAGGAACTATTACCGAGGGAAAACCTTCGGTGGAAAAGGTGGGAGCTTCGGAAGGTTTTCCGGAAGAAAAAGTACTTCAATATGTTGTTTCGCTCAATCAAAACAGCGAACACCCGCTGGCCGATGCTACGGTAAAATACGGAAAGGAGAAAAATTCCGAAGTAATTAAAACTACCGATTTCAATTCGGTTACTGGTAAAGGAGTAACCGGAACAATCAACGGAAAAAAGATAGCACTCGGAAATGAAAAAATGATGAAAGAAGCTGGCGCGGATATTTCCGAAGAAATTCAAAAGAAAATTTCCCAAGAACAGCAAAAAGGCAAAACCGTACCAATGCTTTCCGTGGATGGAGAAGTGGTGGGTTATATTGTAATTGCAGATAAAATTAAGCAAACCAGTAAAAAAGCAATTGCCGAACTTCAGAAAAAAGGAATTCAGGTTATAATGCTAACAGGCGATAATTACGATACCGCAAAAGCCATTGCTTCTGAATTAGACCTCGCCGATTTTAAGGCCGAAATGCTTCCGCAGCATAAACTGGAAGTAGTTGAAAAATTGCAGACTGAAGGTAAAAAGGTTGCAATGGCCGGTGACGGTATAAACGATGCGCCCGCTTTGGCAAAAAGCGATGTGGGCATCGCAATGGGAACAGGAACCGATGTAGCTATTGAAAGCGCCGGAATAACGCTTGTAAAAGGTGATCTGCACGGCATAGTAAAAGCTTTTCATTTAAGTGAAAAAGTGATGCAAAATATTAAGCAAAACCTGTTTTTCGCTTTGATTTACAACACACTCGGCGTGCCGATTGCCGCTGGAGTGCTCTATCCGTTTTTCGGAATATTATTATCGCCGATGATTGCTGCGCTGGCTATGAGCTTCAGTTCGGTTTCGGTTATAACTAATGCCCTGCGATTGCGCGGCACAAAAATTTAAAAAATGAAAAATCTATTATACTTACTTTTTATAATGCCGCTCTTCGTTTTTTCACAGGAAAAAATAGCGGGAACCATTACTGAAAATATTAATAATGAAGAAGTTCCTTTGAGTGGCGCAAATGTTTATTGGCTTAATACGTCCGTGGGTACGGTAACCGATTTTGATGGTAATTTTGAAATTGCCTACAAACCCGAATATAAAAAACTGGTCATCAGTTTTGTGGGTTATAAAACCGATACCATTTCGGTATATTCTTCTAAACGTATTACTCATTCACTTACTTCCACGGCCAATCTGGACCAGGTTACGGTCACTGCACGGCAAAAGGCTACTTCTCGATCCTTTATTCAAGCAGCCAATGTCCTAAGCGTAAGCAGTGCCGAACTTTTGAAAGCCGCTTGCTGTAATTTGGCTGAAAGTTTTGAAACCAATCCTTCCATAGACGTGAATTTTGCCGATGCTATTTCTGGAACACGACAAATAAAAATGCTCGGTTTAACAAGTCCCTATATTTTGATTACTACTGAAAATGTACCGAGTATTCGCGGGGCATCACAGGCATACGGGTTGAGTTTTATCCCTGGAACTTGGGTAGAAAGTATTCAAATTACCAAAGGTGCCGGAAGTGTTGTAAATGGGTATGAAAGTATTGCAGGGCAAATTAACGCCGAATTGCAAAAGCCCGCCATGGACGATAAACTTTTCGTAAACGCTTATGGAGCCGGGAATGGGCGGTTTGAGTTGAATACACATCTCAACACAAAGGTGAGCGAACGATGGAGTACGGGGCTATATATCCACGGAAATATGCGCGAAACAGAATTCGATAAAAATGACGATTCCTTCCTTGATGCGCCATTGATGCAGCAAGTAAACGTAATGAACCGCTGGCAATATACTGATACCGAAAACGGTTATGTGGGTTTTTTCAATGTTAGATATATGAATGACAAGAAACAAACCGGGCAAACTTTCTTTGATCCGGATAAGGATAGGGGAACCACAAATGCTTGGGGAAGTGAGATAAAAACGCATCGGTTTGATGTTTCAGGGAAATTTGGATACGTAAACCCTGATATTCCTTGGCGCACCGGTGGCTTGCAAATTGCATATAGTCACCACGATCAAGAATCGTATTTTGGATTGAACGATTACAACATTCAGCACGATAGTTTTTATGCCAATTTGCTTTACAATTCCATCATTAGCGATTCGCGGCATAAAATAAAAACAGGTTTAAGCGCAACTTATGACGGGTACGACGAATTGGTTTTGAACGAAAATTTCAACAGGGTTGAAAATTCCGTCGGGGCATTCTTTGAATATAACTTTGACAATTTGGGCGATTTGAATTTCTCTGCAGGTATTCGTGCAGATGTCCACAACACATTGGGAACTTTCTTAACGCCGCGCTTCCATCTTCGTTATTCGCCTTGGGACAAATCGGCCTTTAGGGTTTCTGCTGGAAGGGGAAAACGAAGCGCCAATATTTTTGCCGAAAACCAAAGTCTTTTTGCAACTTCGCGTAGCTTGAATATTTTAGGTAATGGCGGAAAAGTTTACGGGCTGGATCCTGAAATAGCTTGGAATTATGGTGTTTCGTATATGCAAGGTTTTAATCTTTTCAACAGAAAAGCGGACGTTACCTTTGACTTTTACAGAACAGATTTTGTGAACCAGATCGTGGTGGATTGGGAAAATCCCCAACAAATAAATTTTTATAATTTGGAGGGCGAAAGTTTTTCGAATAATTTTCAAGCGGAATTCAATTATAGTCCTTTTGCGCATTTTGATATGCGGCTGGCTTACAAATATTATGATGTTGAAACCACTTATTTAAGCGGAAAAAAGCAAACACCCTTAACGCCGAATCATCGATTTTTTGCAAATGCTTCCTATCAAACAAGTCAAACTGCAAAAGGAGGATTATGGAAGTTTGACGCTACGTTCAACTATTTAGGTGAGCAGCGTTTTGCTTCTGACGAAAGCTATTTGAATACTATTGGACTTTCAGAATTTTCGCCGTCAGTTTCTACTTTGAATGCACAAATTACTAAAGTTTTTTCCCCTAATTTTGAAATTTATATAGGCGGGGAAAATATAACAAATGTGAAACAGCAAAACCCAATAGTGGGAAGCGATAATCCTTTTGGAACAACTTTTGACACAACCTATGTTTACGGACCCATTTTTGGAAGCTCGTATTACGCAGGATTACGATACAGGATTAATTAATTTAAACAATAAACTTTAAACAGAAATTTATGAAAAGTATAATTGCAATTCTAGGAATATTTTTGATCGGGGCTACTGGTTTCGCCCAGAATAAAAATGCTAAAGCTTCTATAAAAGTTGATGGGGTTTGTACGATGTGCAAGGAGCGCATTGAAAAAGCGTCGATTCAAGCCAAAGGTGTAAAAATGGCAACTTGGGATGTCAACACCCACCAATTGGATTTGATATACAATGAAGGTAAAACAGATTTAAAAAAAATCCAACAAAGTGTTGCCGACAGTGGCCATGATACCCAAGATATAAAAGCGAAAGATGAGGTTTATGAAAATATTGACCCCTGCTGTAGATATCGCGATCAGCAGGTAATTGATGATCATAAAAATGATTGATTTTTCAGTAGAGAATGCTATTGTTAAACTTTAGCTAACGAGGGAATAATTTAACAGTGGCACTTTATACCTTTATATTGTTAATTAAAAAAAATAATTGTTATGCCACAACAACAGAAAAACAAAAAGCCGCAACCTGCAAAAGGCCCTCAAGCCAAAAAACAGGATAACAAAAAGGCTTCGCCAACTGCTCCTAAGAAGAAGTAGTTTTTTGGCCGGTCTGTTTCGATAGACCCAGAAAACCATCCAAATTTTAAATTTGGATGGTTTTTTATTTATGAAAGGAAAGGTCTTTCCTTTTTAAGGATAAATCATTTTTTTATTTTTACAGACTAAATCAAAATTATAATGAAACAAATTTTAGGAATAGGCTCAAGAATAGATCATCCAAAGCACGGAAAGGGAGTGGTGACAAATGTTACTGCAAAAATGTATTGGGTAACCTTTATTGAAAACGGACTGGAAACAATAGCCACTGATGATAATTTTGAGGTTATTGAAGCAGCAGAAGATGAGGTTGACACTGTGAGTTTCTATGAAGTTGAAAAAAGCCTTCGCGATATTTTAAAGAAATGGAACGGTTTCAGTGAAATTGTACCGATAGCCGATAAATGGAAAGGTGGAACTATGGTTTTAAAACCTGCCGATTCCAATTTAGCTTCAAAAGAAATTCCTATTGATACTTTTTTCCACAAAATAGTAATGCTTCGGGATAGATTGCGCGTTATGGAACAAAAAATAAACGCTAGTAAAGAACTTGCGGAGCAGGATAAAATAGATCTTCAACAATACATAACGCGTTGCTATGGAAGTTTGACTACCTTCAATATATTATTCAAAAACACTTCACAACAATTTAAAGGAGAAAGCACTACAAAATGATATTTGATTAATTAATTTTTTAACAGTAGCTATTAGTTAATACTTTTTTAATATTCTAGACTACTTTTATTAAAATCCATAAGATTTTCATAAGAAATTTCTTTCTTTTGGGTAATCTCCAAAATGCTCTAAAACTGCATTATTTGTGAAGTTGGGAGAATTGTTCATAAACTGTTTGAATTTTTTTTAAAGTTTTTTACGAACATATTTCGTTGCCCCTTGTGAAATAGTCCCTCTGAAAACATAAGAAAATCAAGGCTTTGCGAATTTTTGAAATAAATTTTCGGTCAAAAGGGAAATTTTAAAATAACTTTTTGATAAATTTTTCATAATCTACTTCCATTAAAAGTTGGAATTGTAAGATTTTATTGGCACTTTTGGTGTGCTAATTCAAACAAACAAAAAAATGAAAACAAAGTTTAGTGGAATTTTAACACTTTTGTTAGTGTTGATTGTGCAGCTCGCTTTTGCACAGGAAAAAACGATTTCCGGAACGGTGTCCGATGACACAGGTTTGCCGCTTCCAGGAGTTAACATAATTATAAAAGGAACAAGTACTGGAACCCAGTCTGATTTTGATGGTAATTATTCCATCGAGGCTGCTGTGGGCCAGACCTTGGTTTATAGTTATGTAGGTTTTGAGACCCAAGAGATTGCTGTTGGGGCTTCAAACAAGATTAATGTTACTATGAAAGCCGGTTCCGTTTTGGATGAGGTTGTAGTAACTGCACTTGGTATCTCTCGCGAGAAACAATCTTTGGGGTATTCAACCCAAGAAGTGGAAGGCGAGGAGCTAACCAAAGTGAAGGACGGGAACTTCGTTAACGCCCTTTCGGGAAAGGTGTCTGGTCTTCAGATCAGAAAAAACACCAACTTCGGGGGTTCTACAAACGTAGTTATCCGTGGTAATGCTTCTTTGACAGGTAGCAACCAGGCACTTTTCGTAATTGATGGGGTGCCAATTAGCAACAGTAACTCAAATTCTGCCGGTCAGGCTCAAGCCCGTGGTAACTATTATGACTACGGAAACGCCGCTTCTGACATTAACCCCGAGGACATTGAATCTATCAACGTTCTTAAGGGTGCAGCTGCTTCCGCGCTATACGGTTCACGCGCTGCTAACGGGGTAATTATGATTACTACCAAAAAAGGCTCTAAAGCAAAAGGTCTGGGGGTTACCATTAATACCGGTGCAACTGTAGGTTTTATTGACAAAAGCACTTTTGCAGATTATCAAGAAGATTATGGTGCTGGTTATGGCCATTATTATGGTGGTAACGATGGCTACTGGTTTGAAGAAGATATCAATGGCGACGGTATTATAGATGAAGTAGTGCCTTACCAAGAAGATGGTTCTTATGGAGCTCCTTTTGATGGACACTTAGTTTATCAGTGGGATTCTTTTGACCCGGATTCACCAAACTATTTAAAGAAAACTCCTTGGCGCAATGCTGAGAACGGTCCAATTACATTTTTTAAAACTCCTGTAACCCTAATCAACTCTATTGCCATTGGTAACGGATTGGAAAATGGATCTTACCGATTGGCTTATACTAAATTTGATCAATCAGGTCTTATGCCAAATTCTCAATTGGATAAGCACAACTTTAGTTTCAGTGGAACTTATGACGTAACCGATAAATTGACCGTTAGCGGTTTCGCTAATTACATTAAAACTGCCGCAGTTGGTAGAAACTCTACAGGTTATAATGATAACATTGTAGGTAACATGAAGCAATGGTGGCAAACCAACGTTGATTTGAAAGCACAGCGCGATATCTATTTCAACACAAAAAGAAACGTAACTTGGAACCCTGCAACTTCAAGCCCTGGCTCAGCCCCTATTTTCTGGGACAACCCTTATTGGACCCGTTATGAAAACTATCAAAATGATTCAAGACACCGTTTCATTGGTAACTTTGAATTGAACTATGAGCTAGCAAGCTGGTTGAACGTTACCGGTAGAGTTTCTACAGACACCTATAACGAACTACAGGAAGAGCGCAGAGCCATTGGGTCTGTACCTGCCAATTTTGGGGTTTCCCGAGGTGATGTTGATTCTGGTTATGCAAGAAGAAACATTACCAATACTGAAACCAACTACGACCTTATTTTAAACTTTAATAAAGATTTGTCTGAATCCATCAACCTTTCCGGTTTGATTGGAACAAACATCCGTCGTAGCGAATACCAATCTATCTTTGCTTCTACCGCAGGTGGTTTGAGTGTACCTGGCCTATACTCTCTATTGAACAGTAGAAACCCACTTCCGCTTCCAGTAGAGCGCGATGAAAAAGTAGGTGTGGACGGTATCTATGCCAGCGCCTCTTTAGGATTTGGTGGAATTTTCTTCTTAGATGGAACCATCCGTAGAGACCACTCATCAACCTTGCCATCTGACAACAGCTACTACAACTATCCTTCAGTTTCTGGTAGCTTCGTATTCAGCAAGTTGATCAATGCAGATTTTATTAATTTCGGTAAAATTAGAGCCAACTATGCAAAAGTGGGTAACGATGCTCCATTTGACTTCCTTTATGACAGCTATGTTGTAAACACTCCAATTGAGGCTGCAAGTACTTCTGTTGCTAACGCAAAGAAAAACCCAAATCTTAAGCCTGAGGAAACCACCAGTATTGAAGCTGGTTTGGAAATGAGATTTGTTAATAACAGAATCGGTTTCGATTTTGCTTACTATAAAACAAACTCAGTTGACCAAATTTATTCAGTGCCTGTTTCAAGAGCGACTGGTTATACCGGAAAGATTTTGAACGCTGGTGAAATTGAAAACCGTGGATTTGAAGTTTCGTTAATGTTAATTCCTATCAAAACCGAAAACTTCAGCTGGACCTTCAATGGTAACTTTACAAAGAACGAAAACGAAGTTGTTAAATTGGAAGATGGAATTGAAAGCTTACAGTTAGGTTCTTTCCAAGGTGGTGTTACTATTAATGCTCAAGTTGGTCAGCCATACGGTGTTATTTACGGTACAGATTTTACCTATTTAAATGGACAAAAAGTGGTTGATCCTGTAAGCGGTCAATATATTAAAACCGCTACTTCAAACAACGTTATCGGCGATACGAACCCTGATTGGTTGATGGGTCTTTCAAATACTTTAACTTACAAGGATTTATCTTTAAGTTTCTTGATCGATATCCAAAAAGGAGGAAGCATTTTCTCGCTTGACCAATATTATGGTTTGGCGACCGGTCTATATGCTGAAACATCTTTCATCAACGATTTAGGACAGCCTGTTAGAAATTATATTGAAGATGGTGGTGGTTTCATCAACCAAGGTGTAAATCCTGATGGTTCCGTAAACACTACCCGAATCCGTGCAGACCGTTACGGTGCTTTCGGATATGCGAGAGGGTTGCCTAACTCTGCCTTCGTTTACGATGCAAGTTATGTTAAGTTGAGAGAAGTAGCTCTTACCTACAACCTTCCTTCAAGATTCCTAAAGGATTCCTTTATGACTGGTTTGTAATTTAGCTTCACAGGTTCTAACCTTTGGATCATTGACAAGAATTTGCCACACGCCGATCCTGAATCAGGCTTGAGTTCTGGTAACCTTCAAGGTTATTCAACAGGTTCTCTTCCATCTACCCAGGATTATGGTTTTAACATTAAAGTACAATTTTAATTCATAAAAAAATGAAAAAAATATTTTTAATCTTATTGACAGCCATAGCCGCTGTATCCTGTTCGGATAACCTTGAGGATCTGAATAAAAATACCAAAGACCCTTCTCAGGTAAGTGGCGAGAGTTTGTTTACGAATGCGCAGAAGAATCTTGTGGACCAGATGGTTACCCAAAACGTTAACTTGAACAACAACAAGCTTTGGGCCCAGTATCTTCAAGAAACTACCTATACTGACGAGAGCAATTACGATCAGGTAACAAGAAGTATTCCTGACAATCATTGGTCTGTAATGTACAAGGATGTTTTAAAAGATCTAAACCGTGCTTCAGAAATTATTTCTGAAACAGTGTACACTACGGATGAATTGAACGGCCGTATCCCTAACAAACTGGCGATTATCGAAATCATGAATGTGTATGCCTATGCCAACTTGGTTGAAACATACGGCAATATTCCTTATTCTGAAGCTTTGGATATTAACCAATTGTTGCCTAAATATGACGATGGCAAAGAAGTGTATCTTGATTTGATTTCCAGATTAACTGCTGCGGTTAATAGTTTAGACCCAAGCAAGGCTAGTTTTGAAGGTAACGAGGAAAGATTGTATGAAGGCAATGTTGCCAATTGGAAAAAATTCGGAAATTCTCTAAAATTGAAAATGGGGAACATGCTTTCTGATGACGATCCAGCCGCCGCCGAGAATGCTATCGTTTCTGCCGTTGCTTCTGGAGTTTTCACTAGTAATGATGACAGTGCAACTTACAATTACCTTTCTGCAGATCCAAACACGAACCCTGTGTATGCAGACTTAGTGTTGAGCGGTCGTAGTGACTATGTTGCCGGTAAAACCATTGTAGACATTATGAACGATAGAAATGACCCAAGAAGGGCTGTTTACTTTGAAACTGTTGACGGTACCAATTACGTTGGTGGTGAAATTGGTTTTGCTGCAAACTATGCAACTCACTCACATATGGGAGATATTTTCTATACTGCTCAAAATCCAGGTAACATCTTGGATTATGCTGAAGTAGAATTTATTATGGCGGAGGCTGCAGCGCGTGGTTTTGCCGTGCCCGGAACGGCCGAGTCCCACTATATTGCTGGTATCACTGCTTCATTTGATTATTGGGGCGCAACTGGTGTTGCCGGATATTTGGCACAGCCTGAAGTTGACTATACAAGTGCGATTGCAGCTAGTACAGCTACCGATCCTTGGAAAGAAGTTATCGGAACTCAAAAATGGGTTGCTCTATATAATAGAGGTTTTGCAGGGTGGAATACTTTAAGATTGCTTGATTATCCTGTCTTGTCCCAACCAGTAGATGCACAATCTGGTTTCCCAACCAGATATCTGTATCCAGTATTGGAGCAAACCCTTAACGGTACTAACTATGCCGCTGCTGCTGCAGCTATCGGTGGCGACGCTGCCGAAACCAGATTGTTCTGGGACAAGTTTTATACTTTCGATTTCTAAAAATTAAATTTAGATTCAAAAATAAATCCCTGGCA
>Ga0116152_10004150_pt1 | contig 11478 bp, 8 predicted proteins | sample AD_UKC119_MetaG_FD_89894 | JGI IMG/M metagenome (GOLD analysis project Ga0116152, IMG submission 89894) | Active sludge microbial communities of municipal wastewater-treating anaerobic digesters from Hong Kong - AD_UKC119_MetaG | ecosystem: Engineered > Bioreactor > Anaerobic > Digestate...
AATCTGCATCGATTCATCACAATCAATCAAGGCATTACACAGCTGATGATGCACTTTAGAATTGAGGTAATCTTCAGAAATATAGAGTAAGTTCATTCCAGTTTAATTGAAAAGCAAAGATAATATTTTTTTGTACTTTTGCGTACACTTTTTTACTACTAAAAAATGGAAACATCACTTCAAATCGAAAAAAATCACTTTTTCCGATCCCTTTCAAAGTCAACCGTTTTAATTTTGCTTATTGTACTGGCATTTGTAATCAATGATGTATTCACTCTTGGGTGGAATAATTATGGATTAGAGCCCAGAAGTTTACAGAAGTTTTTTGGAATTTTCACGATGCCCTTCCTGCATGGAGATGTAGAACATCTTTTTTCCAACAGCATACCCCTTTTTGTATTAACATTTGGACTTTTCTACTTTTTCAGAGTTAAATCGGCCATTATTTTACTGATGACCTATCTTCTGACAGGTATTTTCACTTGGAGTATAGGAAGATCCGGAAATCATATTGGTGCCAGTGGGATATTGTATGGCCTCGCATTTTTCCTGGTAACCATTTCACTCATCAAACAAGAGCGCTCTTTGATGTCATTCTCGTTAATTGTCATTTTTCTATACGGTAGTATTGTCTGGGGCTTTTTCCCACAGCTTTTTCCCGACAAAAACATCTCATGGGAAGGACATTTATCGGGTGCCATTACGGGAATCCTGTTAGCCTGGTTCTACCGCAAAGAGGGCCCGGTGAAAAAAGTTTATTTTGAGGAAGAAGAGGAAGAGGACGAGGCCGAGGACGAGGAACCCTCAGAATAGGAACAACAAATGATCAATAAGCAGATTCATTAGCTCATTAGCACATTAAATTGGGTAAAAATGATCATTTAAACGATCATTTAATAAATTTTTTCATAAAATAGTTAAATCGGGCACGGTATGCAATGGCTGCAAATATCAATCCAACAGCCAATCCGATCCACACGCCAACAGTCCCTAAATGAAAAATAAATCCAAATAGATAAGCTAAGGGAAGACAAATAAAAACATAAGACACTAGGGCAATATACATAGCGGCTTTGACATCGGTTAATCCACGAAGCGCTGACAATCCTACAATCTGTAAGCCATCAAAAATCTGGAAAAATCCGGCAATGATCAATAATTGTGATGCAATGTGCATCACTTCTGCATCTGTTGAAAAAATCATTGGGATCTGATTCCTGAACAAAATAAAAATGAGTGCATTAAAACTCATGAGTATAACTGCCAGATGCATGGCTGCAATGGCTGCAATTTTGGTTGCTTTGTAATGTCCACTTCCAAATTGATGTGAAATTCGTATTGTTGTTGCAGATGCGACCCCTAACGCGAGCATAAATGTGCCGGAAGCTAATGTTAATGCAATATGGTGCGCAGCAAGATTTTCCTTGTTGATCCAACCAACCATAATAGCACTGATACTGAAAGAGAGTACTTCCACTAGAAGTTGACCCGAAATCGGAAAACTCGTTTTGATTAATCTCAAACACGCTACCTTATGAAAATTCTTTTTGGAAAGGAATTTCATGTAAGGTTTGAATACCTGATGCCTGTGAACAACCCAAATAAAAGCAATGGCCATTGAGAATCTTGCCAAAAGAGTCCCAATTCCAGCTCCAATAAGTCCCAATTCAGGAAATCCCAATTTCCCATATATCAATACATAGTTGAAAAAGATGTTAACAATATTTCCAAAAAAAGTGATCCACATGGCAATCTTGGTGTTTCCAATCCCCTCCCCAAATTGTCGGTATGCAAAAAAAACAGCAGAGGGTAATGCGGAAATCATCAAAATGATAAAATAGGGAACAGCCATCTCTACCACATCTTTGGGTTGATTCATCCAGTGTAATGCGGGAGCAAGAGGAATAAAAATCAGCATCAAAGCTAAACTGAGAACAATATTGACCAGAAGTCCATTTTGAAACAAAACTGCGATCTTTTTATTTTGTTTTTTGCCAAAAGCATTCCCAATTAAAGGAGTAATTCCAAGTGAAAATCCAAGACAAAATATAAAAATGATGATAAATATGGAGTTGGCAAATGCTGATGCTGCTAATTCAGTTGTTCCAACTCTTCCCACCATGATCGTATCTGCAAAACTTACGGTTACTTGTCCCAGTTGTGCTAACATCACAGGATAGGCTAACATTAAATTTCGTCTGTAATAAGGAAGTAATTGTTTGAATTTCATGATAATTGCTTTGAGTATTTCCGTTTAATTGATGGATAAAGAAACACAATGAGCATCACAATGGCAACCCCAATATAAAATGGTGTACTCATTTTTTCTGAATCTCCAAAGATGAAAAATGCTAGTATAATGGCATAAATGGGCTCAAAATTGATGGCTAATGTTACCGTAAAAGCTGATAAAGATTTCATAATGTTGACAATAGCTGCAAAGGGATAGGCAGTACATACGGATGCGAGAAGTAACAACCAGACCAAATCCATATTCATTGGAATGGGAAACGCAGCGTTCCCTTTTGGAGTTAAGAATATGATCCCTAATACAGGTATAAAAGCACCAATCAATTCGTAAAACGTTAGGGTTAATGATGATTTGGTATTCGAAAATTTTTTATTAATGACATTAAATGTTGCTGCTAAAAATGCAGAGAGAACCCCAAAAATGGCCCCTTTTACATAACTGATCTCAAACCCCAGCATAAGAGATAAAGTTACTAACACCCCAATTCCTAGCACAATCTCAATCCAATGGGGCTTTTGATTGTGAAAAATTGGTTCTAAAATCCCTACAAATAAAGTGGCACAAGCCAAACAACTGAGTGCAATAGAAACATTTGAGACCTTAATGGAATGAAAAAATGTGATCCAATGAAAACCAACAATGATCCCCACCAATAAAAACTGGATCAGATCTCTCCTTGATACCCGTATTGATTGTTCTCTCCATTTGATGAAAAGAAATAAAAAAGGGAGCGTAAACAATAGCCTGTAAAAAACCAGATATTCAGCAGAAAAAGTGATCAGCTTCCCTAAGATCCCCGTAAACCCGAATATGAGCACTATGAGATGTAAGTGAAAATAGTGCTCTAGTTGTTTGATTTTCATGATATCATCTGATGTCAAAAGTTTCTTCTAAATCCCAGAATGCCCTTATTGATATTGGTTTTTCAAAAAAGAGGATCCTCTCTGGTTGAGTTTTGTTCTTATAACTACCTGTATCCCATTTCCCATTACTATTTCTATCGACAATCACTTTGATTTTGTAAGAGCCAGGAGTGAGATTTCGATAAGAGATTAGCTGACTTTTTGAGATGGTGTTTTGCTGAATCACTTTTTTAGTTTCATCTAATAAATAAATCACATAGTTGATCTCTCCCTCAGGTACATTGTAAGTCATTGTTAAAGAACCGTAATCTCTCTCATTTTTGGTCGTAAACTTTACGAATAGGGAATCGTTTGTTGTGCCATCCCATCCGAAAAAAAGAGAATCTCGGAAAAGGATCTCGTACCCGGTTTTGGGTTCAAAAGTATATGGAATCGGGAACGATTTGATCAATTTGCCATCTATTTGAAACCGTTCCGTGATGGTGTCATTTTGTTCATTCCCTTTTTTGATGATGATCGTCTCAATGTTGTGGGCAGGTTGAATAGGAAAAGAAAAATTGAGTGTTAATGGTGCGTAAAGATCTCCATTATAGTTGGTTTGTAAATTCAGTTTTGGCTCCAATTTGGTTCTTCCCACTCTAAAAGGTGGTTTATAGGGAAGAAATGTGAGTGTGTCTGTTTTATCCCATTCTGACAGATTCACTTCCACCACAACAGAATCACTGAACTCTTGATAAAAAAAGTATGATATTGTATCCATTGTTTTGTTAAGCTGAACCTGATGTAATATCTCTTCCGGATATAATATGGTGGTTTTTATACTGTTTTCAGAATCACAGGGGATTTTTAAAGGGATCAGATAAGCCCCTTTTTGTTGATTTATTGGAGTTAGAATTTTTTGCACCGTGTCTTTTTCGATAAAATAAGCTAGTTCAATGATCAGATTTGTATCAGGGATCACTGTTTCGTTTGAAAATGCAATCCCTTCATTTTGTAAGTCAAAAATAAGGTTTGAATTAATATCTTTGAGTGCAAAAATTTTATACGATTCCTGTTTGATGTTTTGAAATGTGAATGCGCCATTTTCGTTCGTTTTTGTGAGATAGGTTGGGCGGTTTGTATAGGGTAGCGAGTCCGTATTTTGATTGTAAAGGAATACAAAAACACCTTTTTCAGGTTGCCTCGATTCTGCATTTTTCAGGGTTCCGCTTAACTTAACAGTGTCAATTTGCGTCCCTGTTGAAAAGGCATATTGGTACAAATTCAAAAGGTTTCCCTCATTGTAATCCTTGATCGCATCAGCAAAAACAAGGCTATATGTAGTGTTTGGAGACAAAGTGTCTTTCCATGTAATAATTACTGACTTCCCTTTAATTGAATAATCCGCGCTTTGAGAGAGTGGTGGAGAGAAAATAATATTTTCTAGAGGATTGTTTAATGTGACAAATTCATTAAATGTGATTTTAATAGTTTGACTGTTAAAGTTCACGCTTCCGTTCAAAGGGGTTTCTTTAACCACTTTTGGTGGGGTCGTATCTCTGGGACCACCAACAGGGGCTACAATTTTTGCGCAACCTGTAAAAAGTAGAATCCCTATCCATAAAATCTTAAACCTGTCCATATGCTCGATTGAAACGCAAAAATAAAGAAAATTCTCTTATCTTTGCAGATTGTATGGAAAGGAAAATAGTAATTACCGAAGATGGATCATCAACACTATATCTGGATTCGATCCAGGAGTGTTACCATTCCCATTTTGGAGCCATTCAGGAAGCTCATCATATTTTTATCAAACAGGGTTTTCAGGTTCTTGTAGAAAAAGGGTATCAAAAGATCAATATCCTCGAAGTGGGATTTGGAACCGGATTAAACTGCTTTTTAACACTCTGCCATAATGAGCCATATGGATCATCGATCTATTATGAAGGAATAGAAAAATTCCCATTAACAGAACATGAGGTTTCCCTTTTAAACTATCCCCATTTAATAGTAGGTTCTTCTCCGGATCTATTTCTGGGGCTTCATCAGGCATCTTGGAATACAACTATAGAAATTACAGATTATTTCAACCTTCACAAAAGAGATACCCCTTTTGAGAATACTAATTTCATCCCTGATCATTTTGATTTGGTTTATTTTGATCCATTTTCTCCCGACAAACAAGCTGAAATGTGGCAAAAAGATTTATTGGTTCACGTTTATCAGGCCATGAAGCCAAATGGTATTTTGTTAACTTATTGTACAAAAGGGATTGTAAAAAGAGTCATGAAAGAGGTGGGGTTTGGTATTGAAAAACTACCAGGTCCTATTGGTAAACGAGAGATCCTAAGAGCTACAAAACAGTGATATGCATTAGTGTATTGAATTCAGTACTCCCTTTTAATAAGTGAATTTACTACCCCCAACAAACTCCCTTAAAATGGAAGTGCCTGGGATTAGTTCGTCTTGTATCGGTTTAAAGTAAGACAAGAAATTCAGCAATCGGGCTGCTTCGGCATATTCTGGTGCAGTTTCAGGAACCTCTAACAAAATTGGTAAAGCATATGGCTTGAGCACACTCAATTCATACACCAATGACGTATTGAACATCATATCAGCATTCTCCTGAAATGGGAATATGTTTTTTTCTTCACCGGCACGAACACTTGGCCACCTTTTTAAAGTGTCAACGGCAGAGTAGTTTCTGTAATTGTAATCTCGAATGATTCTTCTAATCAACCTATTGTCTGTAGTGGGTATTGGGTTCATCTTATCAATAGAAAGTGAGGTTAAAGCAGAAACAAAAATTTTATATTTAGTGCTATCATCCACTAATTCCGTCAGTTTAGGGTTTAAACAGTGAATTCCCTCTACAACGAGAATCGAATTGGGGCGCAATTTTATTTTGTGACCGACCCATTCTTTAGATCCCGTTGTAAAATTAAACCGTGGAATCTCAACTTCTTCTCCATTTAAAAGTCGAATAAGCGTATCATTAAACAGTTTCAAATCGATCGCTTCTAAAGCTTCAAAGTCGTAATTACCATGTTCATCTAATGGTGTTTCTGCACGCTCCACAAAGAAATCATCCACTGAAATCTGGACAGGATTGTACCCAAGCACACTGAGTTGAACAGATAACCGTTTGCAGGATGTTGTTTTTCCTGAACTGGAAGGACCACTTATCAGAACCATTTTGGATTTATTCTTCAGGATCTCATCTGCGGTGTTGGCCCAGATCTTTTCTTGTAATGCTTCGGTTGTAAGGATAAGATCTCTGATATCTTTCTTTTCTACTCTTTTATTTAAATCACTGATATAAGGAACCCCGATCAGTTTACCCCACTCTTTAAATTGTTTGTATACTGTAAAAAGCTTAGGCATCTTTCGTGTAGAGGGGATCGTTGTAGGTCTTTTTCTATGAGGAACTTTTAATAAAAGCCCTGTTTCATATAGCTCAAGTGAAAACAATTTCAAATATCCGGTAGTGGGTAACAGATGACTGTAATAATAGTTCACTACATTATCCAATTGGTAAACGGTTGTGAAAAATTTTGATCTATCTAAAAAAATATCAAGTTCATTGTCACTATCTTTATATACCCTTTCTTGAAATGCCTGTTCTGATAAGATCTCCTTTCTTACCAGTGGGTAGTTTAATGCAACAATCTCATGCATCTTATGTTGGATTTTTGAAACAATATCAGAGTTTAAAGGGGTGGGCAGGCTTTCCAGTTCACAATATTTTCCACCGGAGATGGAGTGTAATACATGAAGAATTGCTGAAGGGTATAGATCGTGAATCGCTTTATATAGGACAAAAAATAGGGAACGGGTGTACATCTCAATCCCATAAGTGCTGCTCATATCAAAGAACTCAATGATACAAGGTTTATGAACACGGTAACTCAATGACCGTACTTTATTATTGACCAATCCACCTAAAATAGGGAGTCCATTTTTAATGTTTCTTTGTTCGATGATCTCCTTTAATGTAGAACCATAAGGTATGGTGATCGTTCCATCACCATTTTTGCAAAAAATATCAACAGTCATCATTCAATTTATTTTATTCGCAAAGATACAAAAAAAACGTTGACCTAATTTTTGGCTTTGTAGCACCAGATGATACAGATTATCAAATTGATAGATTTTATTATCAATTTGATAATCTGTGGTCATCTGTTCAATCTGTGTCATCAGTGTTCTAATAAAATAAAAATACCGAGAATGCACAAATGAAAAAAGTCGAAAGTCAATAGTCGATAGAATGGTAAATGGTTTATTATTAGTAAAATACAATATTAGTTTACTTTTTACTTCTTACTTCTTATCTCAACCGATTGCCCCGCAAACTCCCCCTGCGGTAGCTCCATTTTGATAGTGCTCGTTTTTCCGTCCCATTCAATATTGTTCCCTGTAAGATATTTGTTGAATCTGAGGGTGATGAACTCAGGATTGTCACTTTCACAAAGTGGATTTCCTACAGAGATCTCCACAATCGAATCCTTTTCCATGAGCATCACGGCACATGGATGGTCAACAGTGAGCATTGTGGAATCGGTAAATTGTAATGTTCCGGCTTTGTAGAAATGGATTTGTGTGATATTGAGAGTTTTATGATGAATAGCTTGTACTTCTTTGGTATTACTAATCACCTCAATGGGGTTGTTTTCAAGGTATTTTTGGATAGTATCTTCACTGCAATTGGGATATACAATATAGGCATAGGTTTCATTTTTGGGATTCTTTCCATGCTCAATTCCCAAACTGAAAAGGGGAGTGTTTCCCTGAAGATTTGATTGGATCGATAAAACTTTGTCTGGAATGAGGTTGATATACCCGATACTATCCTGTAAAATCCATTCCGGATTGCTGACTTTTGTAGTTCCGGATCCGATATCAATCTTTTTTATAGTTTGATTTTCAGAGTAATATACCGGTGTTTTTTGAATCACCTGGTTTAGTGTGGTGATGACACTGTCTCTTCCAAACCTTTGGGAAATACCACACCCCAGTGCGACAAACTCATTGTTAAAATAGAACCAACTTTTTGTGGCTTTGAGGCTCTTTTTATCGTATTTAAACCCAATGGTGCCATACTCTTGATTGGAAACTCCACCGGCGTAAGGATTGTTGTTTCTGCTATTCTTTCCCCACTCGACAGAGGGCAACTTACGATCACCCTGTTCTGCCGTTGTTCCGGGCCATTGGCGTGGATTCATCACCTTAAAATAGGGAACATCACACTCATTTCCTGTTCTAAAAATGAAGTTGAGACCCGCTGAAGTGTAGTAATTGTCTAATCCATCCCCATTCCCTGATTCCATACCAATAGTACGGGTGGATGTTAATCGGGAACTCACATAATATCCTTCCCGACGGTGAATCATGTAGTCAAAACGCCAGAACAACCGATTTCCTAATAACTGCATCTCTTTATCCTGAAGAATAAAAATCCGCTCCTGAATCTGTATCAATTGCTCTTGTTGAGGTGAATCCTGTGCAATCATCAAACTTAAATTGTTGGAATATCTGGGATTTAGTGTAGCGTTTGGTCTTCTTCCTGTCTGAGCAGGATCCTGACGCTTTTTATACACATACCACTGCATCCCATTGATGATGTGATTGTCCAAAACATTCAATTCTGTAGTACTTACGCTGTAAATAGTCCCTTTGCAAAGATCGAGATAAGATAAGATGGAGTTCAGATACTCTTGTTGATAGTTGGCATAGAGTTGTCTGCCCCCAAAACTGTGTTGAGAGAACATCCAGTCAGGTTCTATCCCTTCCCCAACAGTCTGAACCACAATCAAATCTTTGATTTGTTGCTGAAATCTTTTTAAAAGGGTGTCATTTTCTGTCAGGATTGCAGCTGGTAAAGCGGCAAAAATCTTATCTGCTCCATTTGCACCCTCCATGTGATCGTTTTTATTGTATGCCCAAAGTAAGTAGTCGATCGATTGTTGAAACAAATCTGGGTTTTGAGCTTTGAGTTCTTTATTCATCAAAAAAACACTTATTCCCAGCGCTTTTGGATACCCAACATGTCTGAACCACCAATTGGAAGGTCGGTGATCGGTCGTAATCCAGAATTGTAAAGCATTGGTATATTGATTTTGGATGATGGTATCTTGATAATATTCACTGGTTTCCGATTGAAACGCTCCTGCTAAAATTCGCAAACGGCTCAAATGAAGCGATATATCGGTTTTTGCCTTATAATCGAGATCTGAAAATGAACCATCCGGATTCATCAAAGATAAAGCACTCTTCACAGTTTCTTGAGTTGGATTATAAAAAACTGTAACCATGTAACGGGCGTACAAAGTGTCAATATCGGAAGCAAAAATAGATGATATGGGGATCAAAAACAGGATAAAGCCTGTTAAAAGGGGGAGTTTTTTCATGTTAAAATGTAGCGTAAATATATTCGATGTCTCCGTTGTTAAAAGAGATTAAAAGGTAGATCAACACAATGACGATGATGATTTTTAGGGCAATATTAATGATTTTTTTCTTCATACAATTTTTGTTTCATGAGTTGATAAATCCGATACGCCCCATAGCTGGAATAGTGCTGATGATCCACAAAAGCACCGGCAACAGGGGATAGTTCCGTTGCATCAATATAGGGAACATTCTGATCAATCAACAGTTGTTTGATTTTTTGCACCACCCTTTGATGTCCGGCTAAACTTTCCGGATTGTATTGTTGAATAAAACGTTCATTGTAGGGCCCGATCACAAAAGTGGCTTTAATGCCCAGTTTCTTACACAATTGAATAATAGAGGTCAATTCCATATCCCGGTAAGTATCTGTTTCATTCATGGGTTGATACCACTCCTTGTGCTGAAATGTTTTTAATACATTCCATACCGTATCAATGAGTTCTGTATCGATAGATCCATATTTGGAACAAGACCGGTAATCACTTAAAGTATCTGTAATGAATTGAAATTGTTGTCCATATTTACTGGGGAAAAGCAGATTTCTTAAATCACAGAAGTAGTTTCTTCGGATATCTCTGACTACATACTCTCCAAAAGCGATCCCTTTTTGGAAGAACGAGAGTTTATCCATATAGTGATTAACGGGTTGAAATATCTGTTTTTGATCTGATTCTGAAACAGTTAGCTTTCTACAAATCTGATATTGAGTATATCGATTCCAGTATTTGAGGTTCATTTCACATAAATTGGTTCTCCAATAGGCCGGATTAATGAAATAGATGAGCTGTAATGAGTCTAAATCTTCTGCATGATGCAGAAAAAGAGGAATATAGGTGCCACAGGTTCTTCCGGCTCCGGCAAGGACAGAGAATTTTGTATCTTTCAAATCAGGATCTTCATTGAGAAAATCATGGTAATTACCCTCTTCCATCGAGACTGTTTCTGAAGTTCCCATCACCAGATAGCCACGATTTTTCTTGATGGAAATGAAAAAGTCGGTTACTTCAGCTTCATCATTGTATTTGGCATTGAATCCATTTAAAGTATAGATCTGATCTTCAAAAGATTCCGGTTTTTGATTCGGAATGAGATACCCTAAAAGGATCAAAATGATCAAAGTGATCACTATGAAAATCCCGTTTTTAAAAAGATTCGAGGTTTTATATATTTTTTCTAATAGTTTCATGATAATAATTTGAAGAGTTCAATCAATTGGTTTTGAGAGTACTGGAAGAATACAAATCCGACAGTTACGTAAATGAAAGTGAGTATGATACTTCCTATTTTATATCCGGTACTATTGCAAAAAGCAAATTTGGATTTCAATTGGGAGGTCCAGACTTTGTTGATGGCCAAACCTATACCGTGCCAGAGCCCCCAGTAAACAAAATTGATGGAGCTTCCGTGCCACAATCCACAAATCGTGAAAGTGACAATATAGCTCAAGACAGTGATTAACAAACGGTGTTTTACATTGATAAAAGAGCTGAACACCAGGATGGTGGGTTTAAAAACGTAGATTTTTAGAAAGCTGGAGAAAGTGATGTGCCACCGTTTCCAGAATTCTGAAAGACTTTGAGAAATGTAAGGATTGTTAAAGTTTTCAGGTGTTTTGATCCCGATCAAGTAGGCGGTGCCAATGGTGATGTCGCTATAGCCGGAAAAGTCAAGATAAATATAAGCAGAGTATGCCAATAAGCTCAAAATGATCGCCCACCAGGCTGAAAAATCGGGGAGTAGCGTGGTGTAGTCGGTGGCATACACGATAATGAGCGGAACAATTCCAACCACTTTGACGGCTCCAATCAGGATTCTCGAGATGCCGGCGAAAAACAGTTTCCAATCGTACGATTTTCGGTCGTGCCCAACCCAGTAAGCAAAATTGTTGTAGGTATCGATCGGACCGGCAATAAAAGTGGGAAAAAAGAGGAT
>Ga0116152_10004152_pt1 | contig 11477 bp, 7 predicted proteins | sample AD_UKC119_MetaG_FD_89894 | JGI IMG/M metagenome (GOLD analysis project Ga0116152, IMG submission 89894) | Active sludge microbial communities of municipal wastewater-treating anaerobic digesters from Hong Kong - AD_UKC119_MetaG | ecosystem: Engineered > Bioreactor > Anaerobic > Digestate...
CCCACCTTTAATCGGTGGCTGGAGCGGGGGGGCAGTCGCTTATTAATTCTGCCAAATAACCTTTGAAGACTTCTTTATAAACATTCATTTGACAAATAGTAAAAATTGATATACTTTAGTAACCAAGATTCAATTACATGACAATCATTTGATTACTATGTAAAGATTCAATCGCTGTATGACCAGCGAGCAGAACAGAGGGTAGTTCCGCCCTTTGGTCATGCAACTGGTCGCAGCATTGCTGGGACCTACCGTTTGCATGAACCGCATTTTTTGAATGTGCCCTGGGCCGCCATAAGATGTGCTAAGTCAAAAACAAGTCAAGAGAGCTTGTTTTGTAATGGAGATACTACCAATGACGAGCGAACAGCCCCCACAAACTATCACTGACGCCCATCAAGAGATGGCTACTCATGGCTGGCAGGCCGAGTTCTTGGACAACGAGCGCGGCAGTATTTCTCTTGCAGTGGCGAGTACTCTTGCCAGGAGTAAAAAAGCCCGCTTAGCAGGTTTGCTCTTAGCAGGATCGCTGATTGGCACCTCTCTTTCTACCCTCAATAACGCACCAGAATCACTTATCACACACCACGAAACGTATGACGATGCAAAGGTTGCAGCAACAGCAGAGATTATTGACTTTAGCGCCGATACTAAAGTAGAAATCAGCCAGATGAATGTGGCAATCACCGCCGATGCGCAAGATGCCAAAGAATCATTTACTGTTAGCATACTTGGGTTGGCTGATTATTCGTTTGATTTACAAAAAAACATCAGCCTTACCGGCGGCATGACCGTTAACACCAAACTGCCTTTCGGTGTAGACCCCGCTACCGGCGAAGGTGCAATTAAACAAACCATCAACTCAACCACCAAAAAGAATGACATACAGATTGATCTTGACAAGGCAGAAATAACAGCAGCCTACACGCCCGCCATTCCTGATATGAAATGGTACAAGTTGAATAAAGACGGTACTAAGGATTTTACGGATACCCGTGATTGGAAAGAGAAAATCACCAACATTGTTTCCATATCGGTAGACAGCCTAGACAGCGCAGAAAATGAAGCAGACAACACCCTCAAGCTGCAATTAGTTGAAGCAGTTAAGCAAAATGTTATTACCACCTGTGTTCCAGAGACAGAAGAGGCACAGAAAGCTGCCGCTGAAAAAGGCGTGCGGTATATGTTCCAGGAGCTTGGGCATGCAGCGGACCTTGGCACCATTACATTTGTTAACAATGGCGATAAGTGGACAATCGCTCCCGTTGAATTCCCAGCCGCAACTCCTCACGACAAAGTAAAACAGCAGGCAGCCCTTAATACTGAATCAATCAAGATTGACACTACCTGCAAAATGTCTGCCGGTGTTGCCGCTGAGACAAACGCACGAGAGAGGATAAACTAGTATGCCAGGATTAAACGAATTTCCAATTCCAGAATACCCATGGGCAAGCGGTGGGAATGAGGGCGACAAATGGGTAACGCCCCCACCCCAAACAGGCTATGATCTACAGACTCAACAAGACCACACAGGAAATGATCAGCAGGGCGTTACCGTAATCAATCAATTCCCTCAGAACATGCAGCAAAACGGCGGTGACAATGCCACAAGATTTGAAATTAGTATTCATGAGCCTGACGTTCGACTAAGGGCGGCGTTAGCAAAGTATGCGTTTGATAAATTTAGCGCAAATGTGGAAGCGCAGCCGGCGGAGCGGCCCTACTACCCAGTGGTAGATCATCGTCCCGGTACCGCGCATGAGACGGCGCTGCTCCCGCCAGCGGGGCGGAGGGAAGCGCTAGAAGGTACTGTGGCGTACTCGCCGGCTATGGCGGGTAATACCACCCAATCTTCAGGCGCAGAAAGAAGCAAAAAAACGCGGTTTGTGCGCGGGTCTCTTGTTGTTGCAGTGGCTACTGTAGCTACTTTTGCGACTACTAGCACGGTCCAAAGCTCCGGCGAGAATCAATATCCTAAGAGTATTTTGTCGATTGATAAAGACCACATCAGGCATTCTTGGGATAACCCAGAGCTTGTGGCTTCACTAGTGAACGCAACGGTAAAGAAATTTGTAGGAAAATAAAATGAGAGAACATTTTACGCCGCCAACACAACAGCCAATTGACGAAGAGTTCCTGCGTAACTTATTTGGCAATTCGGCTGCCCCCAATCAGTACCAGCCCATGCAGGCACCTGCGCCGACACAAGCGCCAGGCCAACCGGTTCCTGCTCAAGAACAGCCGGCGCCAAAATTGCTGCGCCGCGGCTACGATAAGGCGTGGAGTAATCGTTCTGCCAAAGCTAAGGCCGCGGCAGTGCTTACCGTCGTGCTAGCGGCCGGCGGTGCGTACGCTTATAAAAACCAAGACCACTTTGATGCGCTTACCTCTGCAGCAGTAGGTGCAGTAGATAAAATTGATGGCTCCCAGCCCAATCCCGTGGTCTATACGCTGCCTGATTGTCTTACCCCTGTCATAACCACGTCTATAGATGCTACCGCCGATGTTGCGCTGCGCTATCGGCTTTTTGCAGATAAAGATCAGGCCGCAAAGCTTGCTGCAGACCCCAACTATCAGCCAAAAATTGTTGAAGGCTTTTTTGATAACCAGCTGGTAAATGGCAAAAGTATTCAAAAATACCCTGGCTTACAGCGATTTCCGTTTACGACCAGCCCAGAAATTAGCAAAGTTGACCGACAGATTATGGCTCAAAATAGTGGTGAGCTTGACATAGCATTTTGTGCAAGCGGTGCGGGCGACAGCATTTTGCCAAACAAAAAGAACTGGAGAGAGGTGCGCATTAACCCCAGTAATATTGCTATAGCGGCAATTGATGGGGAAAACTTTAAGCGAGGGGTTGAAAATATCACCCTCGTTAAGCCTGAGGGTCCTTTGCCATTTCCGGCCGATGAAGTAGATAGACTGAACGGCGTGCTCCACCCAAACGGTCAGCAGAATGTTAGCATCATGACGGCAATCAAGCAGGAATCGCTGAACGCGGCATTTGGTCCCGATGGCAGCTGCACACTTGATCTTGTCGCAGCTACCAAGACCGCACTTGAGCGCCTTATTAAAGAACAGGCCAAAGCCCAAACTGGCCAAGATGTGACAATTGACTGGGGCAACAGCCAGACCGGATTTACTATGCCGGGTACCACTTATCGCAGCACCAAAGATGGTGCTATGGCTCAGGAGCTAAAAGATGCCCGCTTATCCAACACCACAGCCAAATGTGGCCCAATGAAGAGCGTCATTGATAATAATATGGGGAGAAATTAAATGTCCGCTCAAGAATACGTTTTGCTCCCAGAGCAAACGCTAGAAAAAATTATCCCAAGAGAAGCAGTAATTGCGGCTCGTTTTGTGCCAGAGGGAGCCACGGCTGACGTAGAGGACAACATTAAACTTTCGAGTGATATTATTGCATTTGCCGATTGCATGCGTGATCAAAAGGTGCTTTTTGCAGATGATTACAAAAAGCTAGCGGAAAAAGTTACAACAACTCAAGAGCGGCACGTTGCGTCCATAAAACACAAAGCCGTACTACTCGCAAGAGGCCTAGAGGTTGCTAGGGATCTTATGATTGCTCTAGACGCTACAACCCTAACAGCTCACTACCTTGGCCAAGACATTGTAAGAGAGCGGGCAGTGGCCGTTGGCCTTGAAGAAGACTACAAGCAATCAGAGTCAGCAAAACGCGGGCTGGAAGAAGAGTGCAGCCAGCTGGATGAAGATCGCAGTCGCCACAGTGCAACAGTTACGGATATTCGCCGCAAAGCAACGCCGGCCTACCGGCTTGCTCAAGATCAAGCGCCGGAAGGTGCTGACCCAACCGATTTTGTTAATAGAGAGCAACTGCGTGAGCATATGAGTGATGAAGATCGCGCAGAGTTTGATAAAAGCTACGACGCCATTCGCGAACTAGATGAGCAAACTGCGCTACTGCGGCAGGACATTAAGGCCGTTGCTGAGCACTCGGCTCAAATCATGCAAAATATTTTAAGTGTTGAGTACGAGATTGAGAAGCTAGAGACAATAAAAAAAGTGTTTGAGGAAGAAGACTATCCGCAGCTCCGGGCATTCTTGGACAATCTTAAGACAGCTATTGCCGCAATTAATCGGGCAGCCATCGAAGAGCAGGATGACTACAATGAAGACGGGTGTTTTGTGGATGCTCCTATTGCAGGTCTAGGCAAGGCAATTAAAGGTCTTGAGGACGCAAATATTCGGCCTCGTCCAGCAGAGTACTCTCCCGAGCGTAGTGACATGCTGGCAAAGCGGCGACTCATGTTTGAAAAATCAGGCGATATTCATGCGCCAAAACTGTCAGATGAAGCAGTTAAAGAGTCGGCAGCACTATTTAATGCCAGTCTCAAGCGAATGAATGAATTACTAGCCAACGCTGAGTCTGTGGCAGGTGACTATGATCTGCTGCAAGAAGTGCATAAAGACAACCTCAGTAAATTCTATGCAGCCATGGATCACTATATTGAAATGGCGCTGGTTAGAAGCGACGAGGCACTTACGCAGGCCATGAACGACGACACTCGTAATCAGCAATTGAGCAAAGATAGGCAATATTGGCAAAACCTAAAAAATCAGCTAAGGGACAACGCCGTCGAAGTAGCCAGAGTAGAGATTGAAGCGAGCAAAGTAAATGATGCAATTGGTGAGAGAAAAGCAGTCATGTTTAGTGCAGAAAGAGTTATAGGCGAGCTGCTACTTATTGCAGAAGCTCAACACGTGGAGAACGAAAAAGCTCGGCTTTTCCATGCCACCAATGAAACGCCAACCCAGGAAGAAATAAATGCCGAAATGATGGTTCAATATGAGTCTGGGCTTTGCTACCAAATTGATGCTTCACTTCTTTCTACTCAGACCCGGAAATTTGAGCAGCCCTCCACAGCTACGCTCTCGCCAGAAAACCTTGGGATGTATGAAGCAGCCAAGCAGCGCGTAGAGGAAACTATTGTCGCCATAGAAGGACTTACTCAGCAGCTGTCTGTCGTTAAAGATGGTGCAGATGGTTTAACCAGGCAAAAAACATTCCTACGAGGAGAAACTGAGGAAACCCAAGCTGTCCTAGACGAAGCTGCTGCGGCTGAACGGGCAAGTAAATCAGCTAGCATTGCAATACGGGGGGCCTTTAAGAATCTTCAACAAGATTATGAAAAAATTGTTAAGACTTACATGATTGCGCCAGCCCCAGCTAGCCCAGAACCTAAGACAATCCAAGCAACGGTAATGCCAGAAGAAGAGCAGCAAGTCCCACTTCCAGTTAACGGCGGGGTTAGTCCAATGGAAGCAAAGAAGCAGCTGTCTAACCTGCAAAGAAAGCCAAACCGCTTTGAGAAGCTAAAAGTGGCCGCTCTTATGGCCGGGGCATCAATACTTGGCCCTAGACAAGAGAAGTAAGGATAAGATAAGGATAAGATTATGACAGCCGTAGCACCAGAAACACGCCAACCCGCTCAGACCCGCGAAATGCTCATACATGAAGAAGACTATCTATTTTCTACATTGCCCATGGGCGAGAGCGATGCGTTTTTGTTCAGAAACATCCTTGATGGCGGCAAGCGAAACTTCTTTGATGCCACGGCAAGCTGTATTGCCTGTGAGCCCCACGATAGACTGGTAATCCCCAGCGGCAGTGGTGCAACTTGGGGACCGGCGCTGACTGAATCTGTCACTATGCTCAAATGGAACCACATGCAAGTCAAAGAGGACATGAAGCGGCAGCTTGACGCTAAGTTTGGTTCAGAAACACGATTTTTTAATAGATTTGAGTTAAACTGGGATAAGCAAGTTGAACTTTCTGCCCAAGAAGCCTGCCACGAGGGCATTCTGCGCGCCCTGGATAAAGTCTGCCATGCCGATAAATTCATGCTCACCGCAGAAGAGCGGCGTTTTGTGCAGCAACTTCCTGTCAGCAACAATTATGCAATAGAGTTACTAAACGATTGGCTGAAGTTTAGCGTGGCAAGAGTACCCGGCAGCTCTCCGCAAATAACGGAGCGTCGCGGATATGTGTACGCACAGCTGTGCTCCAAAACCGGAGATGATGGGAGCGCAAGGCGGTTTAAAACGCCTATTGGCCTGCTGGAACAAAGCGGTTACAAAACACATGTACTTATGTCGTTTCAGGCGCGCGCAGAAGAACTTGGCGACTGGGAAATAGCCGGTTCAATTGAGCGCCTTGGCGGCGGCTTCTTTGCTAAAGAAAAAGACCCGCGCACCAATGAACCGGTCTCCGCTTCACTGCGCGATATTAGGAATCGTGCCACGCCAGTTGACCATAACTGGGCAAAAGTTAATGCCAGCAAAATAATTCAATCAGTTACGGAAGGCGCTGCAAAGGTATCGCCTACAAAAGTTGTAACTGCCACGCTTGCCGGCTCAATTCTGGTGCCAACTGCCGCAGCGGCAAAAATTCCTGACTATGCCGCAAGCATGCCGGCGGCCGTATCTGGCGTATCATCATTAACGACCGGAAATCATATTACAACAGTGGCTATAGCCGCGCCCGCACTGCAGGGCAATCTCCCTTCTTATCTTGCGGCCGGCATGACGCCAAAAGTTACCATAAATATGGTGCCAACTGTAGTCAGCAATGACATTTTAGTGGATGCAGAGAAAGTAGACACTGCAGTCGACCCTGCAAATGCAGAAATAGAAGGCATTGTTAAGCCAGCAGCGCCAAAAACTCGTGATGACCGGATTGCCCAATTGGCAAAACAATTTGGTATTGGTGCTGCCGTAGAGCAAAGTGCAGCTGCAGAAGCAGTTGGCTCTAGTCTAGATACAGTCAATAAGCCGCTTGCCCAAAAACTCACAGAGGTAGTTGATACGTATGCAAATAATATTGAGGAAAATAAAACAAAACTCAGCGATGCAGAACTAGGCAGCGGCTTCAGTGCAATTGCAAAACTTAAGGATGCCCTTAAAGACCCTGCTACATTAACTACCCTATCGGCTGATGAAGTCGCAATAATTCTTGCTGGAACAGGCACAGGTTATGAGAAAATCTTAGCCACCCATAGTGCTGAAGCGCAAGCATTACTCAATACAGAAGCCCTTGGCAATCTAAAAGGACTTGATGAAAATCAACAAAAAATACTTTTCGCGCTATTGGCAACGGCAGAACTTTCTGGCATCAACCGAGATGCGGTTGCGGCAGAAATTGCGGCTGCAGTCGCCGCTGGAGAAGTGAAAGGGGGTACGGAAGCGGCGCCCAATTCACCTGAGAACGGCGGAGAACTTAACCCAGAACTTGATCCTGGCACTATTTTGAAAAAAGAGTACATTGAACGGGTCATGGACCATATGCCTCTCTACAAACAAATTCAAGACGAGACCGGAGTGCCTTGGCAAATAATGGCCACCCTCCATATTAGAGAAACCGGCGGGGGAGATTCTGCACGTAACGGACAAGGTATTTTCCAGCATTTCGGCAAGAATTACGGCAACGGACCATTTACTTTTGAACAAGAACTTGAACAGGCCCGAATCACAGCAAATAATTATGTTCTAAAGCAGGCCAAGCTTTCTCAGTACAATACAGATAATGGCTCTATTGCGACCGGTAATGAAAACCTAATAAAGGATATTTTCTTTGCATACAACGGAAAGGCAAAAGCATATTTTGATCAGGCTGAACGTTTAGGATACGATAGAGATACGCAAGGATTTGAAGGTTCTCCATATGTAATGAATCGGGCTGATGACGCTCGGAAGAGTGAACTCAATTCGGCTTGGGGGCAGATTCTAACAGATGGTGGGCCGCTCGGAAAGGCAAATAAAGAACCAGGTGCTTGGCTCATGTTCCAAGCGCTTATGAAGATGACGGTATCAGCACCAATTCCAGCTCCAACCTCCGCTCCCACTCCCGAACAATCAAAAGACGGCGAGGACTACTCAAGCCGCATGCAAGCAAGCGATGCCTTTGACGGGTCCGAGGCAAGGACGGACAGTGACCCCAACTTCCCCCGAACCCCGTTAGAAGATAAGTTTAAAGAAAAGGGTTATGGCAACGGTAAGCTCCCAGAAGATTTGCTCGTAACAATCGGTAAAGAACAACAATCAATTTCTGGCGGTGAAGCTAAGCTTGTTAAGCCGGCCGCAGAAGCATTTAAGAAATTGGATCAGGCATATTATGAGCGTTTTGGTGAACATCTGATTATTAATGATTCCTATCGCACTTTTGACGAGCAAAAGAGGACAAAACAGGATGCAATAAATAAGGGGCGGCCGAGTTTTGCGGCAACGCCCGGACATTCCAAACATGGTTGGGGTATGGCAGTTGACCTTGGTGGCATAGGCGAATTTGGCTCAGAACGTTATCAGTGGCTCAAAGAAAATGCGATTAAATACTGTTTTGTGCATCCCGCCGGCGTCGCTCAAGGAACAGCACAGCCAGAGCCGTGGCACTGGGAGTACTGGGGTAATTAATGGTTGGCTGAAACCGCGCGGCCAAAATTTGGTAGATGTCGCACGTTTGACAGAGCATCTCTTATGATTGCCAGCTCTGAGTTCTGTGGAGCACGGTGCTGGCCTTCGTAGTGAGACGACCATCTTACGATGGGCCAGTCGCAAAACTTATTTTGTAATTCATTATAATGTTCGGCATCGACCACCCCACCTGTTGAGCGCGTGGCGTCAAGGTCATTTAATTCCATGGCAATTCTAGTACGGCCAACACGTTTTTTATCCGTCATAAGTAGCTATTTTAACAGATATGAGCGTATAATAAAAGTCTATGAAGTCATTGCTTCGGATTGGTAAAGTCACAAAAGACCTGTGGCCGCTGTACGCGGGTGTTAGCATTTTTAGCATTTTTGTTGCCGCAGCCAACCAGGTAATGCCGCTTTTGACCAAAATTATTGTTGATCAGCTGACTTTAATTACTAGCCATAAGGGGGCAAACATTAAGATTGTCGTTTGGTGTGTTATTGGCATATTTTTGGCGGATGTAGCGGCTACGTTTGCCAGCAACATAGGCGGTTATATCGGTGATCAACTCCAAGCACGTTTGCAAAAAAGTTTAAGCCAGCAGTACTACCAGCATTTGCTAAAACTGCCACAAAGATATTACGATCAGGAACAGACAGGCAAAATTATTAGCCAGCTCAATCGCAGCATCAGCCAGATCACCAGCTTTGCGCAGGCCTTTAGTAATAACTTTTTGCAGTTTATCTTTAGCACCATTTTGTCGCTCGCGATTGTATTTTGGTACTCTTGGCAAGTGGGCATCATGCTGGCCATGCTATACCCGATTTTTATTTGGCTAACTACGCGCACCAGCGCCAAGTGGCAAGAGTATCAGAAGCAAATCAACCAAGATGTGGATATTGCTAATGGCCGCTTTGCAGAAGCGATTAGTCAGATTAGGGTTGTTAAAAGTTTTGGCCGCCAGACGCGCGAGCTAGATTTTTTTAAGAAACAATACGGTCGAGCCGTAAAAACCACCCAACCGCAAAGCAAGCTCTGGCATAAGCAAGACGTCTTGCGTCGTTTGGTACTAAACGTCATTTTCTTGGGGGTTTACGCCTACCTGTTTATTGCCGCGGCACACGGCCACTACTCTTTGGGCGTAACAATTCTATTAATGCAATACGCGGCGGCTATTCGTATGCCCATATTTAGTATTAGTTTTATTATCGATATGTCGCAGCGCGCCGTAGCCAACACGCGCGATTATTTTGCCGTTTTGGACCAGCCAACAGAAGTGGACAAACGCGGCCCACTTGCAGTCTCCAGCGGACAGATTAACTTTGAAGGTGTAACGTTTAGCTACGACGATACGCCCGTTCTTAAAGATTTAACTTTCAGCCTGCCGGCCGGAAAAGTTGTCGCGCTCGTGGGCGAAAGTGGTCAGGGCAAGACCACTATTACGTCATTATTGTTGGGCCTTTATGAGCCCGTTGGCGGCCAGATTAAAATAGATGGACAAGATATAGCAAATGTCAGCCACGGTTCATTACGTGCCGCCAGCTCTGTAGTGTTTCAAGAGCCGGCATTGTTTAGCGGAACAGTCAGGGAAAACATTGCCTATGGCAAACCGGGCGCCAGCTTAACAGAGGTAGAAAAGGCCGCCAAAGCCGCCAACGCCCATGAATTTATCGCCAAGTTTAATAAAGGGTACGATACGCCAATTGGCGAGCGGGGCCTCAAGCTGAGCGGCGGCCAAAAGCAGCGCATAGCCATTGCCCGGGCGCTCCTAAAGGACGCACCTATTCTGATTTTAGATGAGGCAACCAGTAGTCTAGACACCAAGAGCGAGCGCCAGGTGCAGCAGGCCCTGGAGCGGCTCATGAAAGGTCGCACCACGCTTATTATTGCCCACCGCCTAAGCACCATTCAGTCGGCAGACCAAATTATTACGCTCAAAAATGGGCAAGTGGATGAGGTTGGTTCGCCAGAAAAGCTGGCAGTCAGCGGCGGTATTTATGACCAACTTCTGAAGTTGCAAGCACATCATGATAAAAAGCGGCTCAAAAATTACGACGTGGTATAATACAAAGCATTAACAATTAACCTATCAAGAGTGCGGAGAGAGAACTAGCTCTATGACCCGCCAGCAACCTGCGCTGACAAAGTGTAAGGTGCTACATCTAGGCCGCTCCGGGCGGAAAGATATGTATTATGCATCCTTTCTAGTCGCGCGGCAAAGAAAGGATTTTTTAATGCCCCAAGTTAAATTATTTACCAGCGAATCAGTTTGCGCCGGACACCCGGATAAAATCGCCGATGCTGTTTCTGATGCGATTTTAGACGCCATCTTAACCCAGGACCCGCACGCCCGTACCGGCATAGAAACCGTTTCTGGCGCTAACCAGGTTAGCCTGTTTGGAGAAATCAAAACCACTGCCAAGGTTGACTTAGAACAGATTGTCCGCGGCAAAATTGCGGAGCTGGGCTACACTAATCGTGATTGGGGCTTTAGCGACCAGTCAAACTTTACCAACTTCCTGCACCAACAGTCGCCAGAAATCGCCATGGGTGTTGACCAAGATGGTGCCGGAGATCAAGGTATGATGTTTGGCTACGCCTGCACAGAAACTCCAGAGCTGATGCCGCTGCCAATTGCTTTAGCGCACGCGCTAACTCGCAAGATTGATGAAGTCCGTCAGAACGGGGAGCTTACCTGGCTGCGCCCGGACGGCAAAGCCCAAGTAACCGTCCGCTACGAAGACGACAAACCGGTGGCCGTAGAAAAACTAGTGGCCGCCGTGGCGCACTCGGAAGAGACCAGTGCAGAGCAGGTGCGTCAGGATGTTATAGAGCACGTATTTAAGCCAGTACTGGCGCAGTATAAACTTGCCCTGCCAACAGATGAAAACATAACGGTTAACGGCACGGGCTTATGGCATATCCCCGGTCCGGAATCAGATGCCGGCCTAACCGGCCGCAAAATTGTAGTAGACACGTACGGCGGCTACGCCCGCGTGGGCGGCGGCGCCTTTAGCGGCAAAGATCCG
>Ga0116152_10004153_pt1 | contig 11477 bp, 9 predicted proteins | sample AD_UKC119_MetaG_FD_89894 | JGI IMG/M metagenome (GOLD analysis project Ga0116152, IMG submission 89894) | Active sludge microbial communities of municipal wastewater-treating anaerobic digesters from Hong Kong - AD_UKC119_MetaG | ecosystem: Engineered > Bioreactor > Anaerobic > Digestate...
ACCCTGCCATCGGCCTCAATCCGCATTGGAAGTTCTCGCGACCATGATGTTTCATCTGTCCAGCGGACATGATCGACATTCTGCTCAATAATCCTAATGGCGTTTGCTGTTACCTCCGTGACAACGGCAACATGGCCGGTAATTTCAAACTCGCCCCCCTCGTTCCAGATCATGAGCGCACCGGGTTCGGGCAGTCTTTTCGATCCATTTCGAAATGAATAAAGCGGCAATGTTGTGCCATCCGAAATTTTTTTAACTTCACGAAGATTAAAAATATCATAGGCCATGGAAATATCATCAAAAACATAGCCATGGTTGATATACATCCAGCGCCGGGCCAGCTCCACACACTGCCATTTATAGCCCATAAACACACCGTCAACATAGCTTTTGAAAGACCGGCGATCCGGCATCTCCTCTTTATTGACAGTATCATAATCCGATGAAAAAACAGGGACATCGCCTTTCCCGTATCCCAGAACGGCACCAAATGGCTCGGCGGAGGATTTAGGATTTTTTATCATGTAATGCACTCTCAAATGAAAAAGGACAAAAGAAACAATCCGGTCTATTTCATACTCTTTATCATATTGCAGAATGTGTTGATATATCCATTTAACAGGCGCAGAAAAAATATTTTATTTTTAAGCTGTAAGCTTATGTAGGCACTTAAGCCGTTAAATTATATTTATGCGGTTTGGTTGGAGTTATGTTCTTTTGACCATAGGAAATGGTGAGAAATGTTGGAACAGTTTGGACATTGCGGCCATAAGCTGACGGACTGCTCCCGACCATATGCGGCTAGTCAGTAATTGCCTAAATATTCCCCTAATGCACTAAATTTCAAATGCTTATAATTACCCTGAAAAAACTTTCAAAACCCTGATTATTGATCAATGTTTAGTCACTCATAAACTTCTAACGCCAAGGCAATTAGGAATTGGATGAATATACTAATAAATTAATATGATCCGACCTTGTAACCCCATATCATTTAACGAAGAAATATAAAGTTTCTTTGAAGTTCAAAAATAAATTATATTTAATAAAAAAATCTTGAAATTTTAAAAATTTTGGTGCATTGAGTAGCCGCGCACGTGCCCAGGCTCAATATGGTACAGCAACGACGTAGCTTTTTTGTTAACAACGGGGATTCGTTCCCTATTTGATTAGGTTATAGTTGATGCACCATAAAACTTCCCCTGCGGGACGTCTGTCTCCACGCTATATTTCGAATAAATATGCCGTTGGCCAATATCCGCACGGTTTTTCGAACAGTTTTGCTGATCATGATTTGTCGGATGATGACGTTCGTGCGCTTGCGCCGATTTTGCCGGTAGCAATCCTTTTGCCTGATGAAGTAATAGGCAAGACAAGAGAATTTATGGATGCATTTACGGGGAACACAATGTATGCCGTTAAATGTAATCCTGATCCTATAATCCTTAAAGCGATTTATCATGCGGGCGTCCGTCATTTTGATGTTGCATCAATCAGCGAAGTTCGTCTGCTTCGGTCACTTTTTGACGATGTTGAACTTTATTTTATGCATCCAATTAAAGCGCCCGAGGCTATAAAAGAAGCCTATGACGTGCATAATTTGCGCGTTTTTTCGGTCGATTATATCGGAGAGTTAGACAAAATTCTGAAAGTGCTTGGTGATAAGACTGATTTGGTTTTGTATGTCAGATTTGCCATTCCAAAAGATAAGCCGAAGGGGGGCGTTGCAACTGATTTTTCTACAAAATTTGGGGCAAATTTTGACGATGGCGTTACTTTGCTGAAAGAATGTCGACCCTATTGCAGCCGACTTGGTGTTAGTTTTCATGTTGGCACACAATGTGAAGACCCGTTCGTTTTTGAAAAAGCCATTACCCATATTTCCCGAGCCATTAACGAATGCGGAGTGACTGTCGATGCCCTTGATGTTGGTGGCGGGTTTCCAGCATCCCTTCCCGGACCAAGTATAGTTCCGCCAGTAACCGCATTTACGGCAACTATCGAAACAGCGATTAAAGATCATGGGATCAAAGGGCTCGATCTGATCTGCGAGGTTGGTCGCGCTATTGTCGCCTCTGGGGGTTCCTTAATCGCACGGGTTGAAGGACGCAAGGGCGATCTTCTTTACCTGAATGATGGTACATACGGTGGTATATTTGAAGCCGGCGGGGCGATTGGCCTTCGGTATCCCGTGCACCTTATTCGCAGTGATGCTCATCGCCCCCCTCTTCCGCACCAGCCTTTTCGGTTTGCCGGGCCAACATGCGATTCCGTTGACATGATGAACGGACCATTCATGCTTCCAAATGACGTTCAAGTTGGTGACTGGATAAGAATTGAACAATTGGGCGCATATGGCGAAGTATCCCGCACAGGGTTTAACGGGTTCGATGCCACACATAAAATAACCGTGAGCCGTCAGGTCGACTAACGTTGACATTGGCCAGTTGATTATTCCTGATAATCTTTTAAATGTTTCTTTATTATCTAAAGAGAAATAATATTCATAAAAGTTATTATGAGTGTCCGCTTTGATTGGGTGCTGATATTCACAAAACGATAGATAAAGGCGTTTTCAAGTTGAGAAATCCTGCCAGTTAAGGCGCTAAATATTCTATTTCCCGATTTTACTCCTTTCAGTTAATATATCTTATCTAGGGAGAGGGGAATATTATGAATAAGGGAATATTAATTCTATTTTCAACATTAATTTTTTCAACCATTGCGTATGCACAACAGCAATTTACCGAAAAATTTAATAATTTTAACGAGGTTATTGAAACAAATAATCCCGATTATAACAGTTACGCGGCAACCAATGGGCTTAGGGTGGAGCCGGTAAAATGGGTACCTTACACGACAGACTGTAAACAGTGCCAGCGGCTTGCCAAGCAATATAATGATGCAATGCAGGATTTGTTTGATGTTCGTGGGCTACTTTCTTCCTGGGAAGGATCAAAGGCCATGATGGATAAAAATAATGAAGATGCCAGAAAAGTACGCGATGCAATTGATGAATTGAATAAATCGCTCCCAAACGTAACCGTTGCCGAACCTGAACCGCTATCAGAAGAGGAAGCCGCTGCAGAATTAAACAGAGCGATGTTTATCGCCGAATTCAATAATCATATCCCCATATTAAGAGAAGCACGGGATAAACTTGAACTTACCACAAAAAATTTGCGCAAAGCCCTAACCGAATGCGAAGTTCAATGTGTTGCGCCAGAAGAACGTAAAAATTTAATAAGCTTACCACCTAACACAATCGATCGAGATCCAGAATTGCCCTTTAACTGGAACGGTCCTTATTATGAAGTATGTGAAGCATGCCGGAAACTGGCGGCACGGCTTAACGAACTTTATGATATCGGTATAGATAACGTAAATGAAATGAACGCCATCAACGCCAAACTGGCCTATATTAGAGCAAATATCACTGTTCTTGAAGCAAGTGCGCCTGGCAACGTTGACTCGAAAAGGAATTCTAACCAACTTAAAACTATAATACGCGATCTCAAAAGCCTACGTAGCGACTTAAAAGATGCAGAAAATGAGCAAAAGAGAATTCTTAAAAACCAAGAGAAAATTATTAAAAACTTCAATGATACACTTGAAAAATACAATGAATGCATCAGACAATGCCCGCCTCAGAAAAACGCTTGTGTATTTCCCGATGAATTATTTGAAAGCATGACCATCGGTCCTAACAATGAAGTCGGAAGCAGCGCACAAGCTGCAAAAGAATTGCGTGATAAAGTCACCGGTGCTGCAAAAGGTGCCGCAACCAAAGCAATCGGCAACTTAATTGGCTTTGGTGGATTTGGAGGCGGCGGTTCAGGTGGCCCCAAAATCGATAAAGACCGCACGCGCGGAGATTTTACGAGAATTTCTTCCGGTGATACAGATTTGGATATTCGCGCAAGCTGGAAAGATGATCAGCTAATTGTCAGTACTGAAATTGATAATAGCCCCGACAATGGCACCTTTCACGCGCAGTGGATTGAAGACAAAGACGGCAATACCTACCTTCCCGTTCGTTTTATGATTTTTGAAATGTACCGCGATTGGAAATTAACTGTTTCCTGGACCGAAGATCATTATGTTGACGGCGAGCATGTCTTTCATGATGAAGGGAAGGAAATTTCAACGGGACGTGACCTCCTGGGCACCTGGAGCATATTTGAAGGCGCAAAAGGGATTGCAAACAGTATCTGGGGGATGCTTGGGTTTGATACCGCTGCCAAAGGCGTTAAACACCTTGGCGCCGTCTATAACATTCCCCCCGCGTCATTCCCTGATGACTGTCAAATGCAGTTGGTCACCCATATTTCGCAACCAAGTCTGGACCCGGTCACAACACTGCCGATTGTCGGCGATTTATTCAAACATGTGGATGAAAGCAGAAGAAAACCTGAAACGATTATTTTGGTGCAACCCCATTTACTGAAAGAAGAAGATTTGGAATAAGAAATATTATTGATAAATAGAATATTTTATAAAAATATTGATACGCTTTTGGTTTTCGAAAGTTGCAATTTTTATGCTATCATCTTCGGATGCAAAATTTTCACCGCACCATTCGACTACTTTATAGGGGTCAAAGCCAGATAGCCCGCCAGTTTCGCTACGGGCTGATTGCTTTCGACGCATCGACCATAATCTATTTCATCGCCATCGCCGCGCTTCCTGCTACGGCGGTTATTACGGTGCTTAACGCCATACTTGGTCTTCTGATCTTTTTGGATTTTTCGGCACGCCTCTGGATTTCAACTAACCGTCGCCGCGAACTGACCCGGATCTATACTTTGGCGGACATAATCGTTGTCGCCTCGCTTCTGCTTGCTCCTCACTTCACCGAAAGTCTGGTGTTTCTTCGCGTATTAAGGGGGCTGCGCCTGATCCATGCCTATCACCTGTTGCGTGACCTCAGACGGGAAAGTTTGTTTTTCCGACTTCATGAGGATGCGATTTTGGCTGCGGTCAATCTTTTCGTCTTCATATTCGTTACGACGTCTCTGGTTTTTGTGATTGCCTTCAATAAGGATGCCGGTCCGGTAAGCTATATTGATGCACTCTATTTCACCGTAGCCACGTTGACGACAACCGGTTTTGGGGACATCACGATGACAACTCCCGTCGGCAAGCTCCTGTCTGTTTTCATTATGATCGTGGGCGTTGCGCTTTTCCTTCAGCTTGCCCGGGCTATTTTCCAACCTTCCAAGATCAGGTATAAATGTCCCAAATGCGGTCTTAACCGCCACGAACCCGATGCAATTCACTGCAAGCATTGTGGTGAAGACTTGAAAATTGAAACGGAAGGCAGCACTTTAAGCTGAACTCGTGTCAAAACCGGTTCCAGACCCGTTATTACCAAACCGTGATTTTCTATATGCCTTGTACCCAATAAGCGCAAAACTGGCATTCTGTTCCGGATCGGATATGAATTGTTAGAATACCCCCATCTGGACAAGTTCGTTAAGTATGATAAGATGTTACTTGTATTATTAAATTTTGAAAGTATCCCTATTGATCGCAAATAATTACACGCTTGTTCCCGCAAAAGAAAATAAACACTTATTTACCCCGACGCAAAAATTGTTCTGGGATAAATTATTTGGGGATGACGATTCAGATACAACACTAAACCGCGCAGATTTTAACCCAAAGGAATTTAGCACTTTTCTGCCAAATATCTGGATGGCTGAGTTACTGGTTGATGAAAATAGCCAGCTGGCAGATATAAGAATGACCCTGGTTGGGACAAAAGTTGCTAAAGTTTATGGCGAAATTACCAATCAGTTAATTATTGAGGATGAAAGTGAAAACAGCCTGAAATATAAAATGAAAGACACCTACAAACGTTTTATTATGCTTTCCCACGAATTGCTTGAAAAGGATATTCCATTTTATACCCATGTAGAATATCTGGAAGAAAACAAAAACTATGTCACAGCGACCGCACTTACCTTCCCCATGTGTAAAAATAGCCCGAAAACCAACATGATCCTTGGATATGTAGAGATTACATACAGATAGCCCCCTAAACCCGCTGCCCATTTTTATCAATTTAATGGGCGCGGGATATATCAAGGGTGAGTTAAGTAAAGCCGCTCGAAAAATTATTAGTTAGAATTATTCTGATCTGAATCTTCTGATGAATTTGATTCTTCAGACTTTTCGTCCCCTTTTTCTTCTTTATCTTTCATATTCACATTTGGGTCAGCCTGATATGATGTCGCCAATACAGATGCGTCAGAAATTCTTCCTGTTCCGCTGGCTGGAAATTGTTTTGTATCAGATTTATATAATGCTGAATATGGACCCGCAGGAATGCCTTGTCCCGGGGCATAAATTGCATTGGCATTTGCACTGTTTGCTACATATGTATAATCCGAACTTAGACTATCAGAGGCAGCGACAATTGCGGTCGCTATTAGGTCAGCAAATATATTTCCCGACCCCCCCTGTGATTTATCAACTATAAGATTTTGCTCATCTTGCCAAAGAAGTTTTCCATCATGCCCGTCTTTGATCGTATAAAGGAAATGCACCTGAACGCCCGCGGAAAGAACATTATACTTGTTTGTCCATTCAAGGATTTCAACATAAATAATGCTATCTGCTCCAAAAAGATCGGCTAGACGCGTTGTATCTGCTGAATGTACCAATAATGGATCCCCAAGGCCATCTTCCTCCATAATTTTTTTAACCATATTCGTTGGGAAAACATAATATCCCTTTTCTGAAAGTGGAACAGGAAGCGTAGTCAGAAACAAATCTGCCGCTTCAACTTCTTCAGAATGATTAATTACGGGAACAATCAAAATTGAATGGGGATCTGCAGAAATAAACGTAGTGAAATCCTTAGATTCCGGTGCAGTTGCACATGCAGATAAAATTATTGCAGAAAATAGAGCAACAAATTTTTTAATATTGTTCATTACATTTCCCCCGTAGCAGATGGTGTCGTCTGTTCAGGCGTCATTGTCGTCAGACGTTTCATTACTTTTTCCATCAGAAACCTTGACTCAGGCCATTTATCCCATTCTTTCTGAAAATAAATGGAGGCCGTATTCGCGTCATTTAATTCTAGCTTTGTGTATCCATACTCGGCATACATTCCTGGTGGGACATTGTCTTTTACTTCTGCTTTTTCTATTCCTTCGTACAAAGAGTCAGAAAATTTTTGCAGTTGCTCGGTATCCATATTTTTATAATAACCAAGAAGATTATTGCTATAACCTCCCCAATTATACATGTTTTTATTGCCCCCGCACGCGGTGGTCAGTGCTATTAAAGTTGTCAAAATAACAACTTTACAGCACGCCTTAGTCTTTGAATTCATGTTACTCCCCTTAATTTGAATTTGAAAACTATTATTCGTCTGTTTTTAATTAGTTACCGACACTAATTTCGCGCCTGGTATTCCCTTGAACAAAGATTTTTCGATTGATTTGCTGGCCATTGGGTTTCACTAATCTGATATCATGATTACCGGTAGATATATTGAATATCTGCTGCCCATCTTCCACAACACCCAAATATGTGTCATCGACATATAATTGCGATCCGATCCCATCATCAGCTATAGCTAAAGTCGGTTGGTCATCAGCCCTGATTTCATTATGCTTGGGGAGGCTCCCACACGCAGTAAGGAATAAAACTGAACATGCGAACAGTAATTTAAAAAATGTAACTTTCATAACTTTCCCCCAAATTAATTTATGGTTGTAACGAAAAGACCCTCTGGTCGCCCTTCGCCAAGTTCACCTGACACAACATTGGTCACGGCTCCCTCATTGGTTTCATTATCACCAAATAAGGATATTACCTGTAATTCACCAATTTTTGAGGCCGGAAGGGTGATATTAAAGCCCGTCTGGTTGCTCTTTACCGTTTTGCCTTCTTTCATAACTGCCAGGCGATCCCCTACTTTTAATCCCTGTTTTTCACCACCTGAGATAAATACGTTTGACCCTTCAACCGCCAAAATATCTGTTTTCCAAGTTCTGCCTGATAACGTATTAACCAACTCTTCTATCATATCTTCAATTGCGACTGAGATTGCCTTGTCATTAAGCGTCGCATCAAAACCTGCTGTACTTCCTACACCAAGAACTGTTTTCGTTTCATTTGTTGCATCACCCGTTCCAGTGGCAGAATGAAAGACGAGGCCGGTTCTCACGTCAACAAACCGCACAGCCACTTTTGCATGGGCGGTTTGCACTTTTTTTCTGTTAAACAATCCGCGTTGGCCATCTGCTGATCTGCCAAATTCCACAACTGAGCCAATAATGAGCGTATCAACACCGACAACACTGGAATCTCCGGAAAGTCCCTGTTCACGTTCAATTTTGGACAGATCAGGTCGCTCAAAAATAAGAAATTTATCTGACATTGCGAGGTAAGCCGTTAGAATGTCGGCGGCTTGTTTACCCAAAGGGTCCAGGTCATTGTCACGTAGCAGACTTTTCCCATAATTGGTTTCATTGCTAAATCGCCCAATTGCCACTTTAAATTTTAAATTCTTTTCATTTGAACTCGCCTGCATGTCTTGTGCATTGGCAACAGTAACAGCAAAAAAGCTGAAAAAAATAATCAGTAAACTTATAAAATTTTTGGGAAAAATTCTGGATGTTTGGTTTTGCATATTTGCCCCCATCATAATTTACTATACTCGACAATACTAATTCTTAGTTGAGTCCATATATATAAAGTCAGCTTAAATGGCTTATTCAAATGAATCAATTAAAATTAGTACTTATTTTCATTTTGACAATTTATTATAGAAGATATGAATATTTCATGAACAAAAAACGATCTCATAAATACCAAAAATCGAAATACATTACCTTAAATAAATTAAACCCTAAACCCGCTGCCCGTCCTTATCGAATAAATGGGCGTGGGACATATCAAGGGTGAGTTTAACCTCCGCCCCCGCCTCGAGGGTTATAAGACCGTTAAGCTTAGCCGTTATTCTGGTGCCGTCATAAAGGGCGATCAGCAATGTTTCGGCGCCAAGGGGTTCGACCACCTCCACCACGGCTTTGATGTTCTTACCCTTTTCAATGTCAGCGCTGCCGGACAGATAAATATCCTCGGGCCTGATGCCGAGCGTTATGCCATCCTTGCTCTTAATGAAATTCATTTCCGGGCTGCCGATAAAGCCGGCGACAAATTTGTTGGCGGGGGTATTGTAAACCTCCATCGGGGTGCCGATCTGCTGAATTTTACCCTGATCCATGATGACAATGCGGTCGGCCAGGGTCATCGCCTCCACCTGATCATGGGTGACATAAATCATCGTGGTCTCGACAGTGCGGTGCAGTTTTTTTATTTCCGCCCGCATGGTTGCGCGCAGCTTGGCATCAAGGTTGGATAAGGGTTCATCAAACAGGAACACTGCCGGGTTACGCACCATGGCCCGGCCCATAGCGACCCGCTGGCGCTGCCCGCCGGAAAGCTCGGACGGTTTTCGGTTAAGGAGTTCTCTTATCCCCAGAATTTCAGCGACCTTGGCGACCTGCTTTTCAATGTCCGATTTTGGCGTTTTACGGGCGCGAAGGCCGAAGGATATATTTTTATATACATTCATATGCGGGTAAAGGGCATAATTCTGGAACATCATGGCGATGTCGCGGTAGCGCGGCTCAAGATTATTGACCACACGGTCGGCGATGGATATTTTACCACCCGTAATATCCTCAAGCCCCGCAATCATATGCAGCAGGGTTGATTTGCCACACCCGGACGGGCCGACCAGAACAATAAATTCCTTATCCATGATTTCAAGGTCAAGATGCTCAATGACCGAAACTTTGCCGTAATTTTTTGAAATATCCGATAATGTCACGCTCGCCATTAATCGCTCCCCTTATTCTGTGTCAGTTTTTTTACCGCATCAGCCAGATTTTCGCGCGCACCGATCAGCCGCTCAAAAAAAGCGACATTTTCATTACTGTGTGCGATCGCCCGGGCGTTATATTTTTTAAGACTTTCTTCAAAGGCCGGAATGGCCGGGCCGCCGGTAATTTTCCGCACGGCAATGAAATATCCGGGGCTGGCGATTTCCTTTAATTTTTCCGCGTCTATTTTCGGTGCCTTTGCGGTGTGTGTTTTATAAATTTTGCTGAATTCAGCATATTCAAATTCGTCGAGTGCGATTTTTTTGGCAATCGCCGCGCGCGACATGTCGGCAGCAATTTCATGGGCATTGCGAAAGGATAATTTTTCAATACGGGCAATGCTGTCCGCAATTTCGGTGATGGTGGCGCAACTCTGCCCGATATGTTTGGCAATTTTCCCCTCGTCGATCTGCACAGCACCGATAAAATCATTTAAAAGCCGTAATAATCGCACGCCGCTTTCAAAGGCTTTGTGACCAACGGTCTGGACTTCAGTTTCGGAATCGTTCATGTCCGTGAACGGTGTGTTATGCATGGTGTTTATAATGGTGTCGCAATGCCCGGCGGACAGGGACGCCATCAGCCGCATATGTTCAATTGGCACAGGGTTTCTTTTTTGCGGCATGATCGAGCTGATCTGGACAAATTCATTGGGCACATAAATATGGCCCAGCTCAAAACTGCTGCGCTGGGCCAGGTCCTGGACAAAGCGGCCGATATTGAGGAACATCACCTTCATCGCGCTATAAAGCCCGGTGACATAATCAACGCTGGAAATACAGCCATATGAATTTTCAAGCGGTGCGGCAAAGCCCAGCAGTTCCGCCATTCTTTCCCGGTTTAAATTAAAGCCTGTGGTGGTGATGGCGGCCGCGCCCATGGAACAAAGCTCTGCCGTATTGCGGCCAAGGGTGATCCGCTCCACATCGCGCTGCAATATTTCAATAAAGGCACCCAGATAATGGCCCCATGTGGTCGGCTGCGCCGGTTGCCCGTGGGTATAGGCAAGAATTATGGTGGATTTGCCGCCTTCTGCCACCCGAAGCAGGGTTGCGATAAGTTGATTAAGTTCCGTCAGCAGCACGGCGGAAAGGTCCATCAGATGCATTTTAAAGATCGTGTGGTCAATATCATTACGGCTGCGCCCTGTATGGAGCCGCCCGGCCAGATCGGGCCCCAACGCTTTATTCAGCTCGCCCTCGACATAGAAAAAGTAATCCTCGACCTCGCCGGTATATGTGAGCGTCGCCAGATCAAGATTTTCTTCAATGGAAATAAGGCTTTTTAAAATTTCCGCGCCCTGCTCCGCCGTTAATATACCCTGTTCCACCAGCATCACGGCATGGGCCAGATTTACCCGGAAATGATAATCGGCAAATGTTGTTTTTGATGCCTCAAAAAGCGGGGCAAGCACCGTTTCCTTATAGGTTTCATTAGGGAAATTTGAATTGTCAATAATGCCAGCCCTGGCCTGATCCTGCTTTTTTGCCATGATTATCCCTTTAGTCCTCCTAATATCACGCCACGGATGATATACCGCTGCAAAAATAAAAACACCAGTAAAGTTGG
>Ga0116152_10004155_pt1 | contig 11476 bp, 9 predicted proteins | sample AD_UKC119_MetaG_FD_89894 | JGI IMG/M metagenome (GOLD analysis project Ga0116152, IMG submission 89894) | Active sludge microbial communities of municipal wastewater-treating anaerobic digesters from Hong Kong - AD_UKC119_MetaG | ecosystem: Engineered > Bioreactor > Anaerobic > Digestate...
ATGGAGCGGTTGCAGGCCATGGAGGATCACATCCGGGCCCGCCTCGATCAATACATGGCCAACACCCCCCAAGAGGGCCGCTCCCAGGTGAGCGAGGCTTCGGATCGATTGACCCACAACTTCGACCGCATGCGCGAGGCCCTGCAATCCGGGCACATGTCCCTGGAGGACATCCAGCGCAGCTTGTCCCGGACCATGCAATCGCTAGCCGATGACCTGGAGTCACCGGTCAGCATCCAAGCCCTGACCATGGGGCCGGGCACGGGAGGTACGCCGGCAGCCGCCGCAGCTTCGGCGGGCGAGCTGGCTTCCAGCGGCGATGCCTCGGAAGTGGCCAAGCTCCCCGAGCTGCTGCGCCAACTGGCACCCCAAAGCACGCAAAACGGGTCGACGGGACTGGCCGCGAACTGGCGTGCCAAGGCCCATTTCCAACAGTTCTTGGGTGGGTTGCACGCGGACTCGCGTCAAGCCCAAGGTCTGGGGTTGGCCACCTATGGCTCGAAGGCGCAGATCGTAGCGCTACAGCCCAACCTGTTCGCGAAGGGTTTGGACCTAGCCGTCTAGGCTGGACGCTGAGCCCGGGACTCGGGAACCCGAGTTCGCGGGCCAGAACTCGGGCCGATTGGGACCTCTCGCTGGTTTTTGACCGCTTGGGGGGATGGATTGGGGGCCTTGGGCCTTAAACTAGTGGGCAGTCCTGTACGGACGGTACCCCCCCAATCCCATGATGCACCTACCCCTCGGGTTGCCTGGTTGGCAGGAACTGGCGCCGATCGCCATCCTGTTGTTGATCTTCTTTGGTGCGCGCAAGCTGCCCGAGCTCGCCCGCGCCATGGGCACGAGCATCACCCAGTTTAAGAAGGGCCTCAAGGAAGATGGCAGCGAGGGGCCGCGCAACATCGATGGCGGTGACCCCCCCAAGGGGGAGTGACCCCAACCTTCGACCACCCTTGAGCCGAACCACGAACCAACGAGGGATGGGTCCTGATGCATGCAGTGGTGTCGTCCTGTGCGGCGGTCAATCCCGGCGCATGGGAACGGACAAGGCCCTACTCGAGACCCATGGCCGCACTCTGTTGCAGCATGTCTGCGATGTGTTGCAACCGCATGTGAGCGCTTGCTACTTGGCTACGGGAAGCGAAGCGCGTTACGCTGAGATCGGGTGGCCGTGCCTGCTCGACCAGGTTCCAGAAGCTGGGCCCCTAGGTGGCTTGCATGCGGCGCTGCTCGGTTCCGCGACCCCGTGGGTTCTGCTGGTGGCTGTGGACATGCCCGCTTTGGATGGGGCAATCCTGGACCGCTTGATGCAGTCCGTCGAAACGGGCGACCAAGTGGTGCAATTCGGTAACGAAGACTTTCCCGAACCGCTCTGCGCGCTGTACCACCGATCGGTGCTTCCTGCTGTGGAAGCTGCCTTGAACCGCGGCGATCGGCGCATGATCAGCTTCCTCGGCGGCTTGAAGCCTGGGGCCGTGCGCTGGCTGGGATCGGAGCCCAAACAGCCTGGCATGCGGTCGTTGGAAAACGTCAATGGCCCCTCGGATTGGACTCGTTGGCGCAACGCTGGGGAGCCGGGCGCATGAGTTCCGAAGTGGTGGCATTGCCGGAGCTGTTGGCGCCGGTTCGCGCGGGCTTGATCGCCATGCGGGAAATCCTTTCGGCGGAACTGTCCGACCAGGGGCCGGTGGGCGAACGGGTCGCCCACATTTCGCGCTTTCGCGGCAAAGAACTGCGGGCTGCTCTGGTGCTTCTCGCGGGGCAAGCCGTCGACAATCGAGATCCCGAATTGCCGCAGGTCGCCGCGGTGCTCGAGTTGATCCACTTGGCCACTTTGGTGCACGACGATGTCTTGGATGGGGCCGACTTGCGGCGCAACCTGCCCAGCGTGCACGTGGCCTGGGACGAACAGACCGCCATCCTGCTGGGCGACATGCTGTACAGCCGTGCTTTCCACCTTTCGACCCGTTTGCGCTCGATTTTGGCCGCCAGCCTGCTTTCCTTGGCGGCGCAGCGCATCTGTGCCGGCGAAATGGAACAGGCCGCCTTGCGCTATCGATTTGACCTAGATCAGGACACCTACGAGTCGATCGCTGCGGCCAAAACCGCCGAGCTGTATGCCGCAGCCTGCGAATTGGGGGCTAGGTACAAAGGGGAACCCGGCGCTTGGTCCGATAAGGAGGAGCGCAAGGCCCTGGAGCTCAAGGCCTTTGGCCGCGAATTGGGGCTCGCCTTCCAAATCATGGACGATGTCCTCGATGTAATCGGCAAGGAAGTGGAGGTCGGCAAACGGGTTGGTAACGATGTAGAGGATGGCAAGGTGACCTTGCCCATCCTATGGACCTACCAAAACAGCTCCGAAACCGTGCAAGCTCGCATCCGCCTAGCTTACCAGGATCCGTCCGTGACCGACCGCCTACAGGCGCTGCGGGAAGCCTGCGATTTGGAGGCCGGCCTGGCCTTCGCTCGCCGGCGCGCTCAAGAGTTGCTGCACAGCGCCTTGGGTCGCTTGGAGGCGATTCCGCCTAGCGCTGCGCGGGAAGCGCTCCAGCGCATCGCCGAGTACGTGCTGTACCGAAAGAAATAGCCCTATGATCAAGCTTCATTCACAAGGCGCAAGGCGCTCCACCACGGCGCTGTTGACCAGTTGCTTGCTGACGTTGGCGGCATGTCAGAAGGGGGATCGCGAAGCTGTCCTGACCCGGCGGGAGCCCACGTTCATTGGGCGCCCCGACGTTTCCTTGGGTGTGGTGACCAGCGAGCAACGCTTCGGTTCGCGTTCACCCAGCGCTCCGGCAGACCATGCGCCGCATGAGATGCCCGACTTTTCCTTTGACCTGCCCAGTACGTGGAAGCGCATCGCCGGTACGCAGATGCGTTTGCTCAACTTTCAGATCCAAGGCAACGAGCAAGCCACTTGCTATTTGTCGGCCCTAGGGGGCAACGAACAGGGGGTGCTCGACAACGTGAATCGGTGGCGCCGCCAATTCGGTTTGCCCGCGATCGATTCGACGGAGCTCGCCAACTTGCCGCAGCAGCCATTGTTCGGTGTGCCCGGAGTGCGCGTGGCCTGCGAGGGGACTTTCGACGATGGCATGGGCGGCAATCCTATCGAGCAGGCTGGGCTGCTTGGGTTGATCGTCTACCGGCAGGAAACCCTGGTGTTCCTCAAGCTCGTGGGCCCGAAAGCTATCGTGGACCAAGAGGTCGAGAACTTCGATCGTTTCAGCGCGTCGTTGGGGTTGCCCGGCGCTGGGACCACGGGAGCTCCGGCGTCGGGCGCTGCTTCGGGGCCTGCTTCGGGGGAGCGCAACTTGATCCACGATGCCCCGGTTTCCTGGCGGCTTCAGGCTCCTCGCCCAATGCGTAAGCTTGGATTCGATGTGGGCCAAGACTGTGATCTGTCGGTCACTCTTCTGGGTGGTGCGGCGGGCGGTGTCGCACTCAACATGAATCGCTGGCGGGACCAGCTCGATTTACCGCGCGTCGGTGAGGACGCCGTCGACCAGTTGGAGCGGGTGCAGATTCTCGGCGCCGAGGGGTATTGGCTAGACCTGACTGGCTCGTACAAAGGCATGGGTGACCAAGTACAAATCGCAGAAGGGCGTTTGATGGGGGCCATTGTGCCGCTCGGCGACCAGACCCTGTTCATCAAGTTGGTTGGACCCAGCGACCAAGTGGGCCAGGAAGCGGCGCGCTTGCGCGAGTTTGCGCAGACCCTGCGCTGGGAGGATGGTCAATGAAAACCCTCGTTCAATCGTTCATGCGGTTCTTTGGGTCGTATGCGCTGGCATGCGCGCTGCTCATCGGTCTGTTCTTGCTAACCCTGTTCGGGACCTTGGCATCGACCAAGGAGGGCCTGTATGCGGCGCAGAAGATGTACTTCGAGTCGTGGTACTTGCTACAGCCCTTGGGCAAGTTGCGCATTCCGCTCCCCGGGGGAATCGCGCTTATGACCATGCTGTCACTCAACCTTCTGGTGGGTGGCTTTGTCCGCATTCGGAAATCCAAGCGCACGGCCGGCATTCTGGTGGTGCACACGGGCATCGCAATTCTGCTGCTCGCCGGACTTGTCAAGCACTTGACCGCCGTGGAGGGCTACGTCCGACTGTACGAGGGCGAGCAGGCCACCGACTTCGTCAGCCACAACCAATGGGAAGTGGCCGTACGCGAGCTGGTTCCGGCACCGGCTGGCGGACTCACCAGTGGCACCGAATGGGTGGTGGATGAGCAAGCCTTCCGCGGCATCCACGGTGATGAGACCGCCTACGTGAGTTCTGCGGACCTTCCCTTCGAACTACGCTTGCGCCATTTTGTGCGCAATGCGCGGGTCTTGCCGAAGGGGCCCATGTGGAGCAGTGACTACCCAGTGATCGACGGATTTGCGGTCATGCCCGTCAAACCAGAACCCGACGAGGAATTCAACGCAGCGGCGATCTTCGCGGATGTTGTGCCCAAGGGAGCCACCCACGAAGTGGGCGGCGAGCAAGCGATCCTATGGGCAGGCGAGAATGCCCCATTTGTGGTATCCAGGGCAGGGAAGCAGTTCGCCATCGAAATCCGCCGCATGCGGACTCCTATGCCCTTCGCCATGCGGCTCGAGAAGTTCACCAAGGAAGACCACCCGCGCACCGACATCGCGAGTGTGTACTCCAGCCACGTGATCAAGATCGACAAGACCACGGCCAGCGAAACCCCGGTGCACATCGCCATGAACGAGCCGCTGCGCGACAAGGGCATTGTGGCCTTCCAGAGCAGCTGGGGCCCGTCCAACGCCCGCCCGGGCACACGCCTGTTCTCGGTGTTTTCGGTGGTGCGCAATCCCTCGGACCGCTGGCCCGAGTACTCGTGTTGGGTGATCGCAGCCGGAATGCTGATCGCGTGTGGCCAAAGACTGCTCGCCTTCCTCAAGAAACAAAGCCAAAACCGCCAGGTGGAGAGTGCCCAATGAAGCGTTGCATGATGTCCCTGTTGGCCTTGGTGGCCATGGTATGGTTGGGTGGGATTGTCCAGGCCCAAACCGGGTCATCGGGGCCGGAGAAGCCCGAACGGACCTTTGCCTACTCCAAAGAGATCCTCGACACCTTCGGGGCGATCCCAGTGCAGGATGGTGGACGGATCAAACCGCTGAGCACCCTGGCCGGGTTCAAAATGCTGCGCTTCTATGGCAAACGGAGCATGAAGTCCGGGGGGCTGGCGCCTGAAGAAACCCTCAACCCCGAGGCCTGGCTGCTCGACTGTTTCTTCTTCCCCGAGCAGGCCAAGCGCTATCCGAACTTTGTGATCCAGTACAAAGCCGTGGCTGTGGCCATCGGGCTCGACTTGGAAACCAAGAAGAAACGGGATCGCTATAGTTACGAGGAGTTGGCTCCCGTGCGTGCTCGCTTGGATCAGGTCGCGGGTGCGGCATTCCGCAAGGACAGCAAGGAGCGCGACTTGGTAGAACGCCAGGTGGTCAACCTGTGGCGCAACGTTTCCGACTTTGAAGACTTGTGCCGCTTCACGGCCTTTGCCGGGAATCCTCTGCCGACTTCGGCTTTGGATTCGGTGTCCGACCTGTACGGTGGTCGCGACCCGGAGTTGCCGGAGTTTCTTGCATTGGCTCCCGACTTTCGCCAGCGCGTGATCGGGCAGGAGTCGGGCCCCGCGTGGCAAGCCCTCTCGGACAAGATCGACAGCATGGCCCGCCGCAACATTGGCGGATTGGGGATCTTTCCACCGCAGGTAGACGCGGAGCAAGAGCCCGAATGGATGGCATGGCCCGAGATGATCACGCTTTGCTTGCAGGGCGATCCAGCGGCCATGGCTGAGGTCCCTTTGATGGAGACTTTGGGCCGCGTAGTAGCCTCCAAAAACGACCCTGCGGGCTTTGAAGCGGAGCTATCTACCTTTGCCGGGGAAATCGAAGCCCGCGCCAAGGCACGCGGGGAGTACGCCCGCATTCCCATGGAGCGCGATTTCTATCGCTACGACTTCTTCTACCGAGCACTCTACGCCTTTGTTCTGGGCTTTCTTCTGATCGCCTTCAGTTGGCTACGCAGTGGTGCGGGCGGAAAAGGCTCGTGGTTGGTCCGCGGGGCATGGGTGTTCAGTTCGTTGGGCTGGGTGCTGTTGACCGTTGGCATCACCTACCGCTGCATCCTTCGCCAGCGCCCGCCGATCTCGACGTTGTACGAAACGATCCTGTTCATTGCTTCCGTAGCGGTCGTGACGGCCCTCTTCCTGGAGTGGACCACCAGGCGCCGAATTGGATTGGCGGTGGCTAGTTTCCTGGGTGCACTTGGCATGTTCATGGCCGGTCGTTACGAGCTGCGCGAGGCCGCTACGGCTGGGGACACCATGCCAAGTCTGGTTGCAGTGCTCGATACGAACTATTGGTTGGCCATCCACGTAACCACCATCAACATTGGCTACGCAGCAGGTATGTTGGCTGCAGCCCTGGCCCACGTTTGGTTGGGTTCATTCTTCTTCGGCAAGGGGCGTAAGGACAGCGGCGTACGAGCGGAGTTGTCGCGCATGGTGTACGGCGTTCTTTGCTTCAGCCTGCTGTTCTCCGTGGTGGGTACCATCCTGGGCGGTGTTTGGGCCAACGACTCGTGGGGCCGCTTCTGGGGTTGGGACCCCAAAGAAAACGGGGCCTTGATGATTTGCCTGTGGGAGCTGTTGATCCTGCACGCCCGTATGGGGGGCTACATCCGCCAGTTTGGCCTAGCCATCATGAACGTGTTGCTGGGCCTTGTGGTTGCGTTCTCATGGTGGGGGGTCAACCTTCTGGGGGTGGGTCTGCATAGCTACGGATTCACCGAAGGGGTCGGCTTCTGGCTGACCTCGTTCTACGGCCTCGAGCTGGTCATCGTGGGTCTTGCGCTGTTCGCCAAGTACATGCAGGATCGGCGTCAGCTCGTGGAGCGGACCTAAGTGATGTCCGAAGCTCGGATACTCGATGGCAAAGCCACGGCTTTGGCGATCCGGACCGAAGTGCGTTCGGCTGCGGCGAAACTCGAAGAGAGCGGATGCCGCGCCGGGCTTGCGGTGGTGTTGGTGGGCGAGGATCCCGCCAGCCATGTTTATGTGCGCAACAAGGACCGCGCGGCCAGCGATGCTGGGCTCGCTGTCCAGACGGTACGGCTTGGTGCCGCGACGACGCAAGAACGCCTGCTCCAGGAGGTCCGCACCCTCGCAGAAGACGACGCCGTGCACGGAATCCTGGTACAACTGCCCTTGCCCAGCCACCTGGACGCAGCGGAAGTCATCGAGGCGATCCCGCCCCATAAGGATGTGGATGGCCTGACCCAAAGCAATGTGGCGGCCTTGGTTACGGGGCGTCCAGGGTTGCGCCCGTGCACACCAGCCGGCTGCATCGAATTGCTCACGCGCTACGAGATCGGGCTGGAAGGCAAGCACGTGGTCGTCGTGGGCCGATCGATGCTTGTCGGAAAGCCCTTGGCCCATTTGGCTTTGGCGGCCAACGCAACCGTCACCATCTGCCATTCCCGGACCCAGGAGCTGGAACAGCATTGCCGGCGGGCCGACATTTTGGTCGCAGCCGTGGGGATTCCCGAACTCATCCGAGGCGATTGGGTGCAACCCGGCGCGGTGGTACTGGATGTGGGCATCAACCGCGCCGAAGACGGTCGCCTGGTCGGGGATGTGGATTTTGAGGGCGCCTCCCGCATCGCTTCGGCCATCACCCCTGTGCCCGGCGGAATCGGGCCCATGACGATTGCGATGCTGTTGGTCAACACCCTGCAAAGCGCGGCTTTGCGTTGTGGGATGACGGCCAAGGACTTAGGGTGGGGGCGCTGAGCCCGACGCTGTCTGGCCGGCGCCAAGATCTTTAGGGATCAAGCCTTTCAACGGAACTGGAGGACACCTTGCCGTCGCTCACGCCGGTTGTACGCAAACTCTTGATGTGGAACGTGGCCATTTTTTTGGTCTCGATGGTGTTGTCGTTCCAAAAGGGCGTGTTTGCGGAGGGAATGACGTATCTGAGCTTGAACCCCTTCACATGGGGAACCCATGCTCCGTACTTCCCTGTTTGGCAGCTGGTGACCTATGGTTTCCTGCATAGTGTGGGCAGTCTCAGCCATTTGGCGTTCAACATGTTGGCGCTGTACTTCTTTGGCACCCTGCTGGAACAGCTCGTGGGATCTACGCGCATGGCGGTGACCTACTTCGGAGCCATGGTGGCAGGCGGCGTATTGCACTTGCTCGCTTCCATGCTGGGTTCCCCGCACCCAGCGATCGGAGCCTCCGGAGCGGTACTGGGGGTGATCGTCGCGGTAGCCGTTCTACGGCCCCAGACCCCCGTAATCTTCCTGATCTTTCCGATGACGCTCAAGGTCATGGCGATGCTCATCGTCGGCCTCGACGCCTTTATGGTGATCGTTGCGCTTCGGGATGGGATGGACTCCGGGGTGGCGCACTGGGTGCACCTGGGTGGGGCCCTGTTTGGGTTTTTGTGGGCTCGTAAGGGGTGGATTTGGATCGACTTCCCCAGCCGTTGGACAGCGCTGCGCGCCCAGCAGGCCCGCCAGACGGAGCAGGACGAGGCCCAACGCATGGACGATCTGCTGGCCAAAATCGCGCGGGATGGCATCGCTAGCTTGAGCCAGCGCGAGCGCGATTTCCTTAAGCGGATGTCTGAGCGCAAACGCTGAATCGCCACCGTTTGGGCTGGTCAAGGGCTCTTGGGGGAGCGGATTTTGTGCTCGAAACGGGCCGGGTGGTAAACTATCGGTCCGCTGGACGCCCGCTCACCCCCTTACGATCATGATACGACCCACGCTGGTTTGCCTTGCCCTAGTCGCCGCCCCCCTGGCCGCCCGTGCTTGGTCTCCTCCGGAGCCGGGTATGGCTACGGCCGTGCGTAGCAGCACCGAGGATCGGGAGACCTTTCGCAAGAAATTCCAGAGCGCGATGACGGTCAACTCCCGTAAGGAGATGGAGCGTTTGGTGCGCCAAAACGTAGATGAAACGGTGAACTGGATCCTGGAAGTCGCCTACGGTCAGGTGATCGCTCCCAGCGACGGCAAGCTCGCGACCTTCGATGCACTCGAGAAGGCTTGGAAGGATGCCAAAGACACGGACTTTCCGGCGGAAATGCGTCGCTTCTACGATCGCTTCGACAAAGAGGACTTCAAGACCTACAACAAACTGATTGAAACCTACAACAAGCTGGTTGCGGACTACTTCAAAGCATTGAACAAGGAAGGGGGCCCCGATACCCAAGAGATGGTCGACTTCGCGACCAGCTTTGACAGTCTTGGCGAAGAGTTCGCAGACTTTCAGTGTGACTACTACGCTTCGCAATGCTGGGCCTACTCGGGGGTAACCTGGGACGAAGAGCGCGCCAAGGACAAGGCCGATCTGAAGAAGGCCTGCAGCGCCTACGGGCGGATGATCGAGGTTCGCGAGCGCATTGGGCTCAAAGACAACATCCTGGTTCAGGCCAAACCCCGTTACATCACCCTCGTCAAGCAGGGCCACGGCCCTGAGGGAGCCGTAGCACCGGGTGGCGAAGGCGAAGAAGGCGCTGGGCCCGATCAACCCGCCGCCGAGATGGTGCGCGTTCCGCTGACCTTCCAGCTGCTTGAGGATATCTACGCCTTCACGCGCCCCAACTACTTCGTCGATGAGCACTATCCGCTCTGGCATTCGTTTTACTTGCGCGAAGTAGGATCGGAAATCACCGGAGTTCTGCGGTTTGAGCCGCTTTGGAAGCGATCCGGCCACACCATCGCAGCCCGTCGCGAAGGTGCCGCCAAGATCTTCATCGATGTGGATGGGGATCAGACCAGGGGGCCAGGCGACGTGGATGTTCCCATCAAAGGCAACTTGGCCCCGGTGCATGTTCATCTCGAAGTTGATGGGCAGCCGCGAGATTCGGCCTTCTGGGTCCAGGTTGGGCAGGAGAAGGACAACTACCAGGGGATGGAGGCCAATCTCCAAGGCAACGACAACCAGTACGGCATCTATGCCTCGCCAGGTGGCACCATGGTCGGGACGATCGATGGAGAGGCGATCCGTATCATCGACGAAGACATGGATGGGATTTACGGGGGCAAACCCGCGCCGTATGCCCATGTTGGCATGACCAAGGGGTACTTCCACACCGAGTTTGACTCGATGTTGATCGGTTCAAGCAAGACGGCGGTCCCGTTTTCTCAATTCGCCAAGATCGGCAAGGCTTGGTACGAGCTGCACTCCGTGGACGATGGAACGGCCCTGGAGGTAGCCAAAGTCGAACCGGAAACGGGTGAGCTCAAATTGAAGTTCAAAGGGCCCAAGCCTGCGTTCCTGGTCTTCCAGGGCAAAGGCAGCATGGAGGGAGCCCTGTTCGATTTGACCACAAGCAGTAGCGTCGAGGTACCCATTGGCGAGTATCAGCTGCTGGCAGGCATGATCGCAGTGGGCAAAAAGAAGCAGCTGCAAAAGGTCCTGATCGTCGCTGGAGAATCGACTCCGACCTGGACGGTGGAAGCGGGCAAGTCGGTGGACGTGGAGTTGGGCGGCCCTTTTGGTTTTGACTTCAAGGCCGACGTGGATCCAAAGGGGTGCCAGGTGATCGGCGAGACGGTTGTGGTGGTTGGGGCCGCTGGGGAACGCTACGAGCGACCCTATCTATGCGTGGCTCGGCCTGAGGCCAGCGCCCGCGTGGCTGGAGCGAAGAAGGGCACCAAGTTTGTCAAAATGCCGGCTACGACCGACACCATGGAGGTTCAGAAGAAGGGCTGGAACGTGACTTGGTTCCCCAAGGACCTAGCGATCGACGTCAAAGGCGCGGAAGGCGAGGTCGAGGTCCAATTGACCGAGAAAAAGCACCCGTTGTTTGGCAAAATCACCTCCCAATGGCTGAAGTTCGGTAGCTGATCGCATCTGCCGGCTCCCCCTTCGACTGCCCCAAGGAACCCCTGTGCTCGATCTCAAATTCATTCGTTCCCATCCCGATCAGGTCCGCGCTGGCGCACACAAGAAGCGCATGGCTTGTGATGTGGATCGCATCCTCGAGCTGGATACCCAGCACCGTGCCCTGGGGGTGGAGATTGACTCCCTGCGCCAGGAGCAGCGCCATGCAGGCAAGCATCTGGCCAGCGTGGAAGCGGATGCTCGGGCCGCGCTGATTGAGGCTCAGGCGGAGCTCAAGGCCAAGTTGAAGGATCTGGAGCTGCAGCAGGGGGCCCTCACGGAAGAGCTCAAGCGCCTACTCCTTTTGGTTCCCAACATCCCGGCGGAAGCTGTGCCCGAAGGGGCCACCGACGCCGACAACGTCGAAATCCGCAAGGTTGGAGTTCCGCGCTCCTTCGATTTTGCCTTCCGCTCGCACATCGATCTGGGTGAGGCGCAAGATTGGTTGGACATCCTACGGGGTGCCCGGATTGCGGGATCGCGCAACTACTTCCTCAAGGGTGATCTGTCGCTGCTAGAGGGGGCGGTCATGCGCTACGCGCTCGACGTCATGGTGGCCAAGGGGTTCGTC
>Ga0116152_10004156_pt1 | contig 11475 bp, 13 predicted proteins | sample AD_UKC119_MetaG_FD_89894 | JGI IMG/M metagenome (GOLD analysis project Ga0116152, IMG submission 89894) | Active sludge microbial communities of municipal wastewater-treating anaerobic digesters from Hong Kong - AD_UKC119_MetaG | ecosystem: Engineered > Bioreactor > Anaerobic > Digestate...
AGCATCTGGGTATTGAGATTTTAAATCAGATACAGAATCTCCCCAATTCATTGCTCTAAAGTTGTTTTGGGAAAAAGAATTGAATGAAAGTATAATCAAAAATCCTAAAAATAAATTTTTCATGCTATTGACTTTTAAAACAGGTTTAAGATAATAAAAAAAACAAATCCATAGCGCACACATAATCAACAACTTAAGTCTAATAACAAAAACTAATTATTATGAAACTTTCTATAAGAATGTATTTAGATTCGTCTAAATTGAATCAAAGTGGTAAATCTGTGATTAAATGCAGAATCACATTTATTAAGAAACGTAAAGAATTCTCCACAGGTGTTTTTATAAACCCTAAAAATTGGGACAGTAAACAACAGCTTATAAGACCTCCAGAGCCTGATGCAGAACTGTTCAATACACAACTCAGCCTGATTAAGACAAAACTTAGTCAGGCTTTTTTGTTTTTACAGGTGGCTGGCAATGACTTTTCCGTGGAGGATATCTACAGACAGTATAAAGGTGAAACATCTAAACAGGATATGGGCTTGATGCAAGTATATAATATACACAGTGACAGGATAAGTAAACTTGTGGGTATAGATTTGGAACGGGTGACCTATATGAAATATCTAGAATCTGGTAAACATTTACAGGATTTTATTAGGTTTAAATTCAAGCAGAAAGATATCCAAATTAAGACCCTTAAAAGCAGTTTTATTGAGCATTATGAATACTATCTCAAAACTGAGAAAAGATTCCAGCAGAGCACCTTAAATAAAGCCATACAACGCTTCAGAAAGGTGATTAGATACGCTATTTCAGAGGATTACCTTAATAAAGACCCATTCATATTGTATAAAGCTAAAAGGGTTAAGAAACCTATCCTATATCTATCACAAGAACAGTTAAAGAAAATGGAAGAAGCTGACTTTGGCATTAGACGAATTCAACAGATTAAGGATCTATTTGTTTTCTGTTGTTATACGGGATTGGCTTTTAAGGAAATGGTCAACCTAAAACAGAAGGATATAATCAATGAAAATGGTGAACCATGGCTTAAAGTCTTTAGAGGTAAGACCAATAGGTTTTATATGATTCCACTGCTACCCAAAGCCCAAGAGTTAATGGATAAATACAAGGAGGAGGGTTCTGACTATGTGTTCAACAGTATATCCAACGTAAAGTTCAATGCCTATCTTAAAGAGATAGCTGACGTTGTGGGTATAGATTTCAACCTTACACACCATATAGCGAGAAAGACTTTTGCAACAACAGTTCTATTAAGCAACAATGTGCCTATGGATATTGTAAGTAAATTACTTGGTCACACTAAGTTACAGACCACACAGGAGCATTATGGTGAGATAGTTAAGCAAAGATTGAGAGATGAGGTTAAGAAAATAAGGGGGAGTTGAAAAAGCTTCCTCTTATTAAATAATAAGTCATATTATATAAAGAAGTTGTTTGCGAGAACAAGCAATTACTTATAGCCATTGTTGTAAACAGTTTTTATTCCCTAATTTTTGTCGGTTCATATCTTTCGTAAAATATCAAATATTCATCCAAATTCCTACCAATTTTTTGAGCAATTCCGTCAAATGTTTTAAAGTCAAGTTTATTTACTTTGTCGCTTTTTAAATTTCTTAAAGGATTAGATTTTTTTTCTGAATTTTCATTGAACATAAACAAACAAAAATCTCTTGATAAAGGGAAGTATATTTCAGTTTCAATTGGCAAAATCCAATCGCTCTTACTATCTTGAAAATCGACGAAAACTGGGTTATCCGATGTTAGCCAACCATAACCATCTGGACATTGAAGAATAACTTTATTAAATCTCCGAAAAACATAAACTAAATGATTCATTAAGGGTCCAATCACAAGGTTTAAATGAGTTTCAGGTTTTAAAATATCTAATAATTGTTCGGTCGTATTATCTTCTCGGAAAAGTGTAATTTCTTCAAAAAGTTTTTCTCTAATTTTAGGGTCGTGAATTAAGGATTCCAAAAAGTTCCGAAAATGACTTGTTCTGCACAGAATATTTGGAACAAAATTATTCAGCAAGTCTTTATCTTTTGGTGTAAGTTGTTTTTGGTTACTAATATTGTTTATTAGTCGATTGTAATCATTTTCGATAATTCCACTTAATGTCTCAAAGTGACGTCGATTTTCAAAGTCTTTGAATGGTAAATCAAAAATATTTTCTTCAGCCGTAAATTCCGATATTTTTACATTTTCTGTTTTTTCAGAGCCTAATTTCATTACAGAAATCATCCATTCTCCGTCATATTTATGTCCGAATTTTTTTAGATAGACTTGAGATAGTCTGTGTTGGTTTTGTATTTCGGGATGCTCTTTCAAATTGTTTACAACTAGTTTATATGCAGAACTTTATTACTATTATACCGCCAATTTGGTTGGCTATGCAGAAGTTTGGTATTTTTTTGTTACTCTTAGCCACTACATTTTTACAAATAGATAAAGCCCTAGTTTTAATGGTTCAATATAGCCACATTTCTTAAATTATCGCTGGGATTTTTGTGATAAAATGATACGTGGCACACAAAATTACGCATTCTAAATACATGATATTTAAGGGTTTCCGTAAAAGCATATGGAAACTAATTTCATATTTTTATTGAATGAAACGATTGCTTGCATTTACCTTCCTGTTTTTTATGCTTACCTCTTTCACTGGAGAGACGTATACCACAGTTTATATCTGTACTGGTAAATACAGCAAAAAATACCACTATACTAAGAATTGCGGAGGATTGAACATTTGTAAGTCCACTATTAAGACAGTTGAACTCTCAGAAGCCAAAAAAATAGGCAGGACTTTGTGTGGTTGGGAAGATTAAATCTTTTTCAAAGCTTTCAATTCAACGCCTAGACTAGTGAACATAGATATTATTTTTCTTTTCTGCGTGATTTATTCTTAATTGAGTTTAGTTGTTTTGGATAATTAGCTGATTACTCTTCCTTTTCTATAATTAGAAAGAACTCTGATAGCCTGATTTCTTTAGCTTCACATATTTTCTGTAGAGTTCTTACTGGAATTCTATAGCCTTCTTTTTTAAGAATTTTCCTGACTGTCTTTTCATCAAGGTTGTGGTCAATTGCAAATTGTCTGTTGGATTTATAAGATTCAATCCACTCAGAAGCTATGTAGTTGCAAATCCTTTTGTTGATGTCAGGCATACAACAAAGGAATGTTTTGTGAATAAAAATAATGCGGACTAAAGACCGCAGTTAAATCTAATTATTAACTTTAAAAAAACAACTAAAATGAATGATTTAATTCTTGAACTGTATTACACGTCTCATGAAAAATCTCCATATATGTATTCAAAATTAATTTCAGGATTTTATTTTGAACACATTGATGAGGATTTAAGAACCGAGGTAACATATAGTTACGATAAGATTTTTACTGTAGTAAAAGCTTGTTCCCAAACAATAATTGCCAATGAAGAAAATTTGTTGACTGATTCACAGATTGCAAAAATTGTAAGGTATTTTTCAAAGAATGTACCTATGATAACATTTTGTATTTATATACGAGCAATTGGTGATGAGGAATACGAATTGTTCTCTATCAAAAAGAACAAATCAATTATTTATAAGATAATTGTAGATGCCTATAATGAAGTGGCAGAAAGCAGATATATGGTAAACCATGAATTGAATGACGAACAGTTCAAAACAGCTCTAGGAATCCTATTATGAGGTTATGAAATTAAGTGAACAATACCCAGATTATAAACAAGGGCTTTTTTATCTGATAGGTAACAAGAGTCCCATGATGGGTTCTGATGATTCCAAGCTTTTATCATACTGCATTGGGTTGAAAAATTTTTCAAAAGGATTCGATTTTTATGAATTAAGGAGATTAAATAAGGGAGGAGTTCAATTCAGTTTGGTTACCATGTTAGGGTTTAAGACCATTGTCGAGACAACGACACCAATTATAAACCAGGACTTGGAAGAAAGTGAATGGAGTAAACTCATTTTTAAAATTTCTACAGTTCATTTTACAAAGGAAGAGTATAGGGCATTAAAAATGGGTTATATAAAAAAGACGAGTTCACCCAGAACAAACCCACTGTATGTAGATGATGAGATAGAAGACATTATAAGGTCAGAGAAATTAGAGCCTAAATTTATCAAACCTTTAAATGAAAACTTGGAGTACCTGCTAAACAAGCCTAGAGAGGAATTGTCGAGTATAGAAAAATTCATGAAGTCAAATGATGAATTTCTTCAGAAAAGCTTAGAAGTGAATAATCCATATAAAAATAAAAGTGGCTGTTTGGTTGTCTTTTTGATAATTGCAATTTCTTTAATTGGTTTATTATGAGTTTAAACGAGAAAATAATGATAGACTCTTTGGTAAGATTGGATTCTAGTAAGTTGAGTTCCCTTGAAGACAATTTGATTGTATCCTATAGTTTTAAGGATGAATTCATCAAAGAGTTTTCAAAAGGCATCGAAGAAATAAAAAATAAGGGGCATAAAGCAATGATCTTTAAAGAAACTAAGTGTAGACAGTGCTTTCCCAACTATAAAGCATATGAATTCCATGACTCATATAGCGATGAGTTCATAGTGAGGTATGTAATCCATCAAGAAAGTGAAAACTCCATCATGGTGTCGAAATGCAGTAACCAAAGCAACAGTTGGGCAGAGGATTTAAGATCAATTGAGATATAGATGGGAAAGATTCTGCTGGCAAAATGCAAATGTGGTTACAGCGATGAATTTGCCCATGGTCGTGGGATGCTGTCGCAGGAAGAGAACAAGCATACCTATGTCTGAATTGTTGGAGTTTTATGGTTGAATCCAACCCAACCCCCAAATGTTTAGATTGTGGCAACTACAATCTTTATTCCTATGAACATGGTTGTTTATTAGGGGATAAGCCAAAACGAAATCCATTATCTTTGTTTTTCAAGAAGAAGCTCACTCTTGAAGATGGGATAAGATTCAACACACCAAAATACAAGTGTCCAAAATGTAGAGAAGACATTATGGAATTCCAAATTAAAGGTCTTTGGGACTGAAACAATAATAATCTATTTGACTTATGAGAATTTATTTAAAAACTATTTTAGCATTGAACATCATCTTACTTGGTTGTTCGAGCGATTCTGAAACTGAAGAGAACAATGACAATGGAAATAATGGAACTGTTCTTTTGTTGACCGGGTACTCTACTGGAAGTGGTACTTTTGATGATACGTATAGCATTGAGTATGAAAATGGTTTGGTATCCAATATTGATACAGGTCAGGGTAATTTTTCTTTGGAATATAACTCCAATGGAAAGGTCTCAACAGCAACAAACCAGTTCAATGAGGTAAGGACATATGAATATACTTCTGGACGATTGGGGAAAAAAAATTACGATGGTATTTGGTACGATCAGTTCAATTATGATTCCTCAGGAAATATTGTGTCCATTGTGGAAAATCAGGATGATGGATATGATGAGAGTGCTTATTATACCTATAATCCCAATGGGTCTCTTTATTCAAGGCATATAGGAGGTTCTGCTTATACCTATACTTTTGAGTTTGATGACAAGAAAAACCCTTTCTATGATATATGGAACAAGTCTGGATATATTGAAGATTTGGAAGATGCCATCTATGGCATTGTTCCAATGTTTGCAAAACACAACCCCGTTAAGATATTTAGGGACGGAGAACTTATCACCGAAATAAATTATTCCTATAATTCCCATGGATATCCAATAACGGCTAATATCGTTGGAGGAGGCTCAGCTGTCTATACTTATTTGGATTGAAATTTTTTTTTGGAATTTTTTTTCCAATTTTTAATTTCTGATAGAAACGCGAGAGCTTACCAATCAAAGCATCATCCCCCACTCCAATTTGGTTTTGCAGGTACCCCCTATGGGTCTCTGTGTGGTTGGCATAGTGCCATCCTCATTACTTTAACTTTTTTAAAACCATAATCATGAAACTAGAAAGGAATTTGGTTGGGGATGCCATTATCACAGGTGTTCCAGCTATAGTGACATCTTTGAACCAAGAAGTGCTCAACCTTAACAATGAGAAACTGACAGAGTACCAAATGGGAAGTGTAACAATAATCTACCCAGATGGGACGGAGCAGCCCAATGTGGCGACAAGGTTCTACAAAAAGGTTGTTGACCTTTACCCAGAAACCTACAGAAAAGGGGAGAAAATCACTATCTCCATGCAGGTAGAGGGAGAGTACAAGGGAAGATGCGTTGCAGAGATTGTTGGAAATTCCATTGCTGATGTTGACAAGCTCGTTTTGATGCTTGGGGAGCAACTGGAGACCAAGGACAAGGTAATTGCAGATGAACTTGTGATGTAATTCCAAATCAACCCAGAACACGAAGGGCTGCAGAAATGTAGCTCTTTTTTTATGTCTAATCATTTAAACAAATAAATATGAAACTCCAAACAGCAAAAAGAAGCCAAGCCAAGATCAAAATGGCTTTACAAGGTTCAGCAGGCTCAGGGAAAACTATGTCAGCATTGTTGATAGCTAGAGGGCTTACCAGTGATAACCTTGAAAAAGTAGCAGTAATAGATACTGAGAACGGGAGCAGTAACCTCTATGCCCATTTGGGCAATTACAATGTACTTAGCCTTGAACCGCCATATACGCCAGAGAAGTATATAGAGGCGATAGATATCTGTTTGAAATCCAATATGGGGGTCATTATCATTGACAGTATCTCGCATTGCTGGGATGAACTTCTGGATTTCCATAGCAAATTGCCAGGGAACAGCTTTGCCAATTGGAACAAGGTGACACCTCGCCAAAAAGCTTTTGTGGACAAAATTCTGCAATCACCAGCTCATTTTATTGCCACCATGAGAACAAAACAGGATTATGTTCTGAACCAGAAGGATGGTAAATACGTGCCTGAAAAAGTAGGACTAAAGGCAGTGCAGAGGGACGGTGTGGAGTATGAGTTTACCCTCGTATTCGATATAGATTCCAAGCATTTTGCCACAGCAAGCAAGGACAGGACGAACCTATTCAACAATAAACCTGACTTCCTTATAAATTCATCAACCGGCAAGAGATTGTTGGAATGGTGCAATTCAGGATTCTCTATTGAAATAGCAAGAAAAGAGATTTCAGGGTGCAATACTTTGGAAGAGCTTAGGGCTGTATTTGAAAAGTACCAACCGAACAAACAGGAAGTCTATCCCTTGGTCATGAAGAGAAAGAACGAACTGGAAGGGAGGAGCCATCTAATAGATGAAAGTACAATTGTGGAACCAACTAAAATCAATGAAAATGGAACTCATAACCAATAAAGAACCCCTTGGAATGGTCGAGGGCTACCCAACTATAAACAAAAAATCAAATGGCAGTAGCTTCATTGAGGGCAACACTATGGAAGTGGAGCTGGAGCATCTCAGAAAGGACTGCATCATCCCTGTGTTCAGCAAAGACAATGAAAGTACCATAAGCCATTACCAGTTCGTCAACAGGATATTTGAAACTGCACAGAAATGTTTCCATAATGAGGAGATAAACTATCCAGAGATAAGGGTGTCGCATCAAATAAAGGGCAGGATTCCAAGTGCTGTTGGCAAACCAGCCAAAGAACTGAAGGACCACGAAAAGACCATCTATTACGAAAGGTGTGCTTTTTTGATTGAGATACCATCAATCTCTAGAGAAATCAATGGACAGCACTTGACTCTCAATATTGGAGGCGTAAGGGCTTATAACCAAGAGAACCTATACAGTAGGAAGTCATTGGAGAAATTCAAGCTCTTCATAGGGTTCCAGAATAAGGTCTGTTGTAATCTCGTGATTAGTACAGATGGTTTTTCAAATGAAATCAAGGTATTGAATATTGATGCTCTAGAGGATAAAGCTAATGAGCTATTCCTTGGCTATAGTCTGGATAAACACCTAGTCCATCTAGAAAACCTATTGCAATATAGTTTGACAGAGGTTGAATTTGCCAAGCTTATGGGCAAGTGCAGGATGTACAACCATATGGACAGGAACCAACAGAAAGGGGTATTCCCGTTATTATTGAACGACTCACAGTGCAACCAGATAGTCAGGGAATATTACAGTTGCCCCAATTTCAGAAGGGCTCCAGATGGCTCCATAAACCTATGGAACCTCTACAATCTTTTTACCGAGGCGAACAAGTCATCTTACATCGACAACAATATTGAGAGAAATGTAAATACGTATGAGTTTATCAATAGACTGGGTATTTCAAAGGAAACAGGTGTTCACAATTGGTACCTGCTCAATTAATAATATAGCTAAAATTCAAGATGAACGATGAGGAACTGGCTGAGATATTGAAGTACTGTAGCCCTTTGGAACTGTACGTTGTGACCTGGAACAATCTGCTGAAAAGGCTTTTCTGTCCATTCAAGGTAAAGGCGTTGTCAAATGTTGGAAACCTTAAAAAGGGGAAGACTTATTGGGTCAAGGCTGTCAAGGTCACCATGGAACTGAAGACTGTTTATGTTATAGGTGGATATTCATACTATTACCATCATTTCGATATAGTTGTTGATTGATGTTGTAGTTGGATATTGAAGCTTTTACTCTTTAAAAACGGTATCTATTGAAAGATTGATTGCATTGCCTGCACTATTTGCATTTTGACCCAAAAAAGCTTGTGATTTAAGGATAGGTGCCATGCCTATCTCAACAGAAGATGGAGTGGCTAACTTTGTATATTATAGTTACTAATCTTCTGACTTATAAAAATTCCTCTTCAAAATTTGGAAATGTCAATATTTTTTTGTACCTTCGCGTGAAATTAGTCTGTACAATTAATTGTACTAGACAATAAATTTAGCGAAGTTTGAAATTTCGTTTATTAGAAATAGGTTTGCTACCTATTGTTATATTTAAGAAAAAGCAGTAAAAAAAAATTAAAAAATAGACATCAGCCAGTAACAATCAGGTAAGCCTTAAATTCAGTTTTAAGGCTTTACTTTTTTGGTAGTCATGCCAAACCTTGAAGTTGAATTAAATGAAGCGGACTGCATGATATGCTTTTTAACAAAAAATGAAAAATAATAAATTTGAAATTGGAGGTTGTCTATCCTTCAATGAAATGATTGAGGAATTGAGCAGTAGACCAAAACCAGAATTCGTATGGAACGGTATTAAAAAGGGCAGTACAGGGTTGGTATTTGGTCCACCAAAGAGTGGCAAGACCATCTTATGTGAAAATTTGGCAATATCCATTGCGATAGGTGCTAAGGAGTTTATGGGGTTTGAACTGGATGGTCAGCCCAAAAAAGTGCTGTTTATCAGCTTGGAAGAAGATCCTTTCAGTAGGGGCGAAAGGAACAGGAAACAGTTTGAAGCCTTGGATGAACAAGAAAGGAATTTGATGGGGTCCAACTTTTATTATCAGCCCATTGACTTTAAGAAGAGGATTGTTAGTCCTAAGGATTGGCAAAGCTTGAATGGGATAATAAAGAACTCTGGGGCAGAAATTGTTTTCATTGACAGTATTACAAGGCTCAATCCAGGGCAATTGGAAAACAGTTCAGATGCTGAAACAATAATGCAAAATCTCAGGGAGATTGGTTACTCCAATGGGATAACATTGGTATGTGTCCACCACACTCCTAAAATGAACGATTCTATTATCACAATGGACAAAATAAAGGGAAGTGGAACCTTTGCCCAAGAATCAGATTTTGCCATAGGGGTTAACAGGACTTCCAAAAACCACAGGTATTTCAAGAATGTTTTCTTTAGGTACGCATCTGATGACGATGATTACGTTACTGAATTCCAAATGAATGATTTTCTATGGGCAGAATACGTGGACAGAATTGATGAAGATGGGTTAATCAATAGGACTGATAAGAGAAGGAATTTGGAGAGAAGGGTAGAAATCTTGGAATTCTTTGATTCTGATTCTTCAACTACTTATTCTACAGGTGAGTTGATAGGTTTGCTTGAGACCAGAACAGGCTTGAGTGAAAGGTCAATTAAAGGTTATATAAGGGAGTTGTCAAACATTGGCAAAATTCAGTGCGTTGGACATGGTAAATATGCTTCGATCAATTATACAATTGGGAAATAGTATGTCTGAATTCATTTTGTATAAGGCTATGAACAATGAGAACGGTATGGTATATATTGGAGCTACTACGGGCTCAATAGACCATAGAATAAAGGACCATTTTCAAAAAGCCAGTTGTAGGACTGGACATAAACTACATGAGGCTATCTGGACTTTTGGTCCAGAAGCCTTTAGTTGGGAACAGATAGATACTGCAAGCAATTTAAACGAGCTTGCTGAGAAGGAAAGGCAATATATTGAGAAATATAATTCCAAAGCTCAAGGTTATAACGGTGATTCAGGTGGTGGCTTCAAGAAAGCAATCTATCAGTACAGTTTGGATGGAGGAATTTTGCTGGCTACCTATAATTCATTGGAAAGTGCAAGTAGTGCAATCAGTGCAACCAATAAACAGCTATCAAGAGCCTGTTTGAACGTTAGCCATGAATTGGAGGGTTTCTATTGGAGCTACACCTACAAAGAACCATTTGAACCAGAGAAAGACCAACGCAATAAATGTGTCCTACAGTTGGATGATGAATGGAATATAGTTGGTGAGTTCAAATCCATATCAGAAGCCTTCAAGCAAACTGGAATAAACAAATCCAGTATTGCCAAGGTATGCAGGGGTGAAAGGAACCACGCAGGTGGTTTTCACTGGAAGTATAAATAAAATAGATTGTTTAATTTAACACAAGGGTGGCAGAAATGCTGCCCTTTTTTATTGAATAAAATGGAAAAAATCAGTGAAATTGAAATCGTATATAAATCTACTGTTAAGAAATCAGATAGGTTTAAAGTTACCAATAGTAAAGATGCCTTTAATGTTATTTTAAGTTTGTGGAATAAGGATAATATTGAGTTGCTAGAAGAATTCAAAGTATTGTTTTTGAATAGAGCAAATGAAGTTCTAGGTATACATACATTGTCTAAAGGAGGTATTTCAGGAACAGTTGTGGACATTAGATTGTTATTTGCTATTGCATTAAAGTCAGCTGCTAGTTCTATCATACTGGTACATAATCATCCTAGTGGTAATTTAAATCCCAGTCAAGCGGATATACAACTATTCAATAAAATAAAGGAAGCCTCAAGATTTTTGGATATAAATGTGTTGGATAATTTGATAATATCAAAAGATGATTATTATAGTTGTAATGACCAATGAAGAGAAAGTTTTAACAAACGATTATATATAAAGGGTATCAAAATGGTACCCTTTTTAGTATTGGAGCCTATAACTTGTTTTATTAGTTGGTATAACAAAGTTTGTTTGTGGTCTTGGTTGGACCTTAAATTAAAAAAGTCCCACCGAAGCAGGACTAAAGATTTTCATCTACGGCATATAGCCTTATTGTGATAAGATTAAAGATTAGAAATTACTTTCACATGTCTAAGAT
>Ga0116152_10004167_pt1 | contig 11463 bp, 7 predicted proteins | sample AD_UKC119_MetaG_FD_89894 | JGI IMG/M metagenome (GOLD analysis project Ga0116152, IMG submission 89894) | Active sludge microbial communities of municipal wastewater-treating anaerobic digesters from Hong Kong - AD_UKC119_MetaG | ecosystem: Engineered > Bioreactor > Anaerobic > Digestate...
CTCGATAAGGCCGGGCTGATGATGTATGGCCAGATGACCGCCGGGTCCTGGATCTACATCGGCACGCAGGGCATTGTGCAGGGCACGTTCGAGACCTTTGCCGAGGCCGGGCGCCAGCATTACGGCGGCGATCTGCGCGGCAAATGGATCCTGACGGCGGGTCTGGGCGGCATGGGGGGCGCGCAACCCCTGGCGGCGGTCATGGCGGGGGCTTGCTGCCTGGCCGTCGAATGCGACGAGACGCGCGCCGATTTCCGCATCCGCACCCGCTATTGCGACGCCAAGGCCCACAGCCTGGACGCGGCCTTGGCACTGATCGCCGACTGGACCGCCCGGGGCGAGGTGAAATCTGTCGCGCTGATCGGCAATGCGGCCGAGGTGTTCCCGGAACTCCTGCGCCGGATGCAAGCGGGCGGCCCGCGCCCCGACATCGTCACCGACCAGACCAGCGCGCACGATCCGGTGCACGGCTATCTGCCGCTGGGCTGGAGTGTGGCGGAATGGCGCGCGAAGCAGGAGAGCGACCCCAAGGCCGTCGAGCGCGCGGCGCGGGCCAGCATGAAAACCCATGTCGCCGCGATGGTCGGGTTCTGGAAGGCGGGGGTGCCGACGCTGGACTATGGCAACAACATCCGCCAGGTTGCGCTGGACGAGGGGCTGACCGACGCCTTTGCCTTTCCCGGCTTCGTTCCGGCCTATATCCGGCCGCTGTTCTGCAAGGGGATCGGGCCGTTTCGCTGGTGCGCGCTGTCGGGCGACCCCGAGGATATCGCGAAGACCGACGCCAAGATGAAGGAGTTGTTCCCCGACAACGCCCATCTGCACCGCTGGCTGGACATGGCCGCCGAGCGGATCGCCTTTCAGGGGCTGCCGGCGCGCATCTGCTGGATCGGCCTGGGCGAGCGGCACAAGGCGGGGCTTGCGTTCAACGCGATGGTGCGCAGCGGCGAGTTGAAGGCACCGGTGGTGATCGGGCGCGACCATCTGGACAGCGGCTCGGTCGCCTCGCCCAATCGCGAGACGGAGGCGATGCGCGATGGATCGGACGCGGTGTCGGACTGGCCCTTGCTGAACGCGCTGCTGAACACGGCCTCGGGTGCGACCTGGGTCAGCCTGCATCACGGCGGCGGGGTCGGTATGGGGTTCAGCCAGCACGCCGGAATGGTCATCGTCTGCGACGGGACCGAGGCTGCGGACAAGCGGTTGGCGCGGGTGTTGTGGAACGACCCGGCGACCGGCGTGATGCGGCACGCGGATGCGGGCTACGACATCGCGCTGGACTGCGCGCGCGCGCACCAGCTGGACCTGCCCGGCATCCTGTGAGGGGCGGGGGCTGCCGCCCCCGCACCCCCGCTTCAAGGGGGGCACGCCCCCCTTGAAAATCCCCGTGCGTATTTCGGACAAGATGATGCGCGCGCGCGGGGGTGTTCGGTCCTGGGCGCGCATGGGCGGGGTCCAAGGGCCACAACACCCATGTGATAACTTGCCCCTTGACCGCGTGCCGCTTTCGCCCGACCTTGCGCGGCACCGACAACAGGCCCGGATCGCGATCCCTCCATGACTCCACGGACACCGCCTTTCGCCGCGTTCGAGTGGATGATCGCCTGGCGCTATCTGCGCGCGCGCCGGGCCGAGGGCGGGGTCAGCACGATGACCTGGATCTCGCTGGTCGGGGTGGCGCTGGCGGTGTTTGCGCTGATTGCCACGCTGGCCGTGCGCTCGGGTTTTCGGGCCGAGTTCGTGGACACGGTGTTGGGCGCGAACGCCCACGCGACGATCTATTACACCGGCACCACGACCCCCAGCGGGCAGATGAGCCGGGCGATCGAGGATTACGCCGACCTGACGCGCCGGCTGGCCGCGGTGCCCGGCGTGAGCCGCGCGGCCCCCCTCATCAAGGGGCAGGTGATGGCGACCAATCAGGGCCGCAGTGCCGGGGTCGAGGTGTTCGGCATCCGCGCCGAAGACCTGATGGCCATTCCGCGCATTGCCCATTCCGACCGGTCGCGCGGCGACATCGCGCGCTTCGATCAGGGCATTGCCATCGGCGAGGGGGTCGCGCGCGAGTTGAACGCGCAGGTCGGCGACCGGATTCGCGTGATCTCGCCCGAGGGCGCGCGCACGGCCTTCGGCACGTCGCCGCGCGTCAACAGCTACGAGGTGGTCTACATCTTTTCGGCCGGGCGCTACGACATCGACCGCACGCGCGTCTATCTGCCCTTTGCCGAGGCGCAGACCTTTTTCAATCGCGACGGTGTCGCCGACGAGATCGAGGTGATGCTCGACCGGCCGGAAGACGTGGATTCGATGGTCTACCCCTTGCTGCGCGCGGGTGGCGAGCGGGCGATGATCTGGGCCTGGCGCGACAGTGCGGGCAGCTTTCTGCGGGCGCTGGATATCGAGGACAACGTGATGTTCATCATCCTGTCGATCCTGGTGCTGATCGCGGCGATGAACATCATTTCGGGCCTCATCATGCTGGTCAAGAACAAGGGCCGCGACATCGGCATCCTGCGCACCATGGGATTGAGCGAGGGGTCGATCCTGCGCGTGTTCTTCCTGTGCGGTTCGTTGGTGGGGGTCGCGGGCACCGCGATCGGCGTGATCGCGGGCTGCCTGTTCGCGCTTTACATCGACCCGATCTTTGCCTTTGTGAACTACGTCGCGGGGGGCGGGGTCTGGGATCCGTCGATCCGGGGCATCTATGCGCTGCCGGCCGAACTGCGGCTGGTCGATGTGGTCAAGGCGGTGTCGCTGTCGCTGGGCCTGTCCTTTGTGGTCACGCTGTTTCCCGCCCGGCGCGCGGCACGCATGAACCCGGTGGAGGCCCTGCGCTATGAATAGTCCCGCGCTGGTTCTGGACGGGATCGTCAAGACCTACCCCGGCCCGGTCGAGGTGCTGCGCGGGGTGTCCGTGTCGCTGGCACGCGGCGAGGTCGTGGCGCTGGTCGCGCCTTCGGGGGCGGGCAAATCGACGCTGTTGCATGTCGCCGGGTTGCTCGACTCGGCCGACCGGGGCCGGGTCGAGATCGACGGCATCGACATGACGCGGCTCGGCGATGGCGCGCGCACGGCGGCGCGGCGCGGCGCCGTGGGGTTCGTCTATCAGTTCCACCACCTGTTGCCGGAATTTACCGCGGCCGAGAACATCGTGCTGCCGCAGTTGGCCAACGGCGCGCCCCGCGCCGCGGCCCAGGCGCGCGCGGCCGATCTTCTGGCGCGGGTGGGCCTGTCCGACCGCGCCACGCACCGCCCGGCGCAACTGTCCGGCGGCGAACAGCAGCGCGTCGCCTTCTGCCGGGCCATGGCCAACGCGCCGCATGTGCTGCTGGCGGACGAGCCGACCGGGAACCTGGACCCGGGCACCTCGGACCAGGTGTTTGGCGTGCTGATGGATCTGGTGCGCAACACCGGCCTGTCGGCGCTGATCGCCACCCACAATCTGGAGCTTGCGGGGCGCATGGACCGTATCCTGCGGCTCGAAGGCGGCAGAATCGCAACATCGTGAGACGGAATCGGCATCTTTCCGCCGAAAATCTTGACTCTGCCCCGCCGGATTCGGGAACTGGAACCAAGGGCGCTGCCACGCCTTGTTGTTGTTGATTTCCACCGGGGGGTTGGAATGAATGTCCTGTTTCGGGCCGCGATCGCGGCCGCTCTGCTGTTGGCGCCCGTCGCCGCCCATGCCCATGCCATTGTTGCACGCGTCAGCGTCGGAACGCAGACGATGCATGTCTATCTGGACGGTCAGTTGCGCTATGAATGGCCGGTCTCGACCGCGGGCAATGGCTATATCACGCCGCGCGGCGAGTGGGAGCCGACCTGGCTGTCGCGCTGGCACCGTTCGCGGCAATACAACAATGCGCCGATGCCCTTCGCGATCTTCTATTACGAAGGCTACGCCATCCACGCGACCGAGGCCACCTGGGCGCTGGGGCGCCCGGCCAGCCACGGTTGCGTGCGCTTGCATCCCGACAACGCCGCGCTGCTCTTTTCCATGGTCGAGCAGGAGGGGATGGAGAACATGCGCGTGATCGTCACCGATTGACGGGCCGCGCCGGGGCGGCCACAGCCCGGCCCCTCGATCTGGGGTCGGGAAATTTCCTCTACCCAAGGTTTCGCGGTGTCCCTATAGTCCCTGTGGATAAAAGATAGCCCACCCCGAGGGAGAGGTCATGCGCTGCCCGTTCTGCGGAAATGTCGATACCCAGGTCAAGGATTCCAGGCCGGCCGAAGACCATGTGTCGATCCGGCGCCGGCGCTTCTGCCCGGCCTGCGGCGGCCGGTTCACGACTTACGAGCGCGTGCAGTTGCGCGATCTGGTTGTGGTGAAATCCTCGGGCAAGCGCGAGCCGTTCGACCGCGACAAGTTGGAGCGCTCGATCCGCATCGCCATGCAGAAGCGCCCCGTGGAACCCGAGCGCATCGAGCAGATGATCTCGGGCATCGTGCGGCGGCTGGAGTCGATGGGCGAAACCGACATCCCCAGCCGCGTGATCGGCGAGATCGTGATGGAAACCCTCGCGCGGATCGACACCGTGGCCTATGTGCGCTTTGCCAGCGTCTACAAGAATTTCCAGGCGGCGGACGATTTCGACAAATTTGTCAGCGAACTGCGCCCGCCGGTGTTGAATGAGGACTGATCGGGGACGGGGGCGCTTGCCCCTTGCACCCCTTGGGCTGACCTTTTGGCGTTCGGCGGACGGGACGAAAGGGCGCGGCCGTGTCGCGGGATGATGCCGGCTACATGCGGATGGCGCTGGGGCTTGCGGCGCGCGGGCTGGGCAATGTCTGGCCCAATCCGGCGGTTGGCTGCGTGCTGGTGCGCGACGGCGCGGTGGTCGGACGGGGCTGGACCCAGCCGGGCGGACGCCCCCACGCCGAGGTGCGCGCGCTGGCGCAGGCCGGTGCGGCGGCGCAGGGCGCGACGGCCTATGTGACGCTCAAACCCTGCGCCCATCACGGCCAGACCCCGCCCTGCGCCGCGGCGCTGATTGCCGCCGGCGTGGCGCGGGTGGTCACCGCGTTGACCGACCCCGACCCGCGCGTCGCCGGACGGGGCCACGCGATGCTGCGCGCCGCCGGCATCGCCGTGACCGAAGGGGTCGAGGCCGAGGCCGCCACGCGGGCCAATCTGGGCTTCCTGCTGCGCGTGACCGAGGGGCGCCCGCTGGTGACGCTGAAACTGGCGCTGACGCTCGATGCGCGCATCGCGACGGCCTCGGGCGAGAGCCGGTGGATCACCGGCCCCGAGGCCCGCCGCCGCGTGCATCTGATGCGCGCGCGCCATGACGCGGTTCTGGTCGGCTCGGGCACGGCGCGGGCCGACGACCCCGACCTGACGGTGCGCGACCTGGGGATCGACCGCCAGCCGGTGCGGATCGTGGCGGACAGCCGGCTGGGCGTGTCGCCCGACAGCCGGCTGGGCCGCAGCGCGCGCCAGTCGCCCGTCTGGATGCTGCACGGCCCCAACGCCTCTGCCAGCCAGCGCGAGGGCTGGATCGCCCGCGGGGCGTCGCTGATCCCTTGCGACGGCGATGCGATGGGGCGGCTGGATGTGCGGCAGGCGCTGGCGGAACTGGGCGCGCGCGGTCTGACGCGTGTCTTCTGCGAGGGGGGCGGCGGTCTGGCGGCCAGCCTGATCGCGGCGGGCCTTGTGGATGACCTTGTGGTGTTCAGTGCAGGCCGGCTCTTCGGCGCCGACGGCACGCCCGGGCTTGCGGGGCTGGGCATGACCGCGATCGGACCGCGCGCCTGGGCGTTTCAGGGCGCGGAACCCGTCGGCGAGGACCTTCTGCACCGCTGGCGCCGGTTGCGTTAACCCGGTGACGCGTTTTTTACCAGTCCGCAAAACGGTCTCAATCGGTGCAAACTTGTGCCACAGTGCACAGGCAAGCCTGATAGACCAGATGTTGAATTTCCGTCCGGGCGGCCCCAGATATGTCGCTGAACGGGGCGACCCGGGGCTGCATGCCCGCCGGGCGCCGAACAAGTGTTGAGGTTAGGTATGACGAACCAATCCACCGCCTACGCCGTGCTTCCCCTGCGCGACATGGTCGTCTTCCCGCACATGATCGTGCCGCTCTTTGTCGGGCGCGACAAATCCGTGCGTGCGCTCGAGGCGGTGATGCGCGAGGACAAGCAGATCCTCCTGGTCACCCAGATCGATCACGCGGCCGAGGACCCCGGCACCGACGGCATGTATCGTGTCGGCGTGCTGGCCAATGTGCTGCAACTGCTGAAACTGCCGGACGGCACCGTCAAGGTCCTGGTCGAGGGCAAGGCCCGCGTGCGGATCACCGGCTTTGTCGAAAACGACCAGCATTTCGAGGCCGAGGCCGTCGTACTCGAGGAAACGCCCGGCGAGCCCGCCGCGGTCGAAGCGCTGACCCGCGCGGTCGGCGACGATTTCGAACGCTACGCCAAGATCAAGCGCAACGTCCCCGAAGAGGCCCTGACCGCGATCGCCGATGCGGCCGAACCGGCGCGCCTGGCGGATCTTGCCGCCGGTCACCTGGGGGTCGATGTTGCCCGCAAGCAGGAGCTTCTGGAAACGCTGGACGTGGCCGAACGGCTGGAAAAGGTCTATGGCCTGATGGAGGGCGAGATCAGCGTTCTTCAGGTCGAGCGCAAGATCAAGTCGCGCGTCAAGTCGCAGATGGAGCGCACCCAGCGGGAATACTATCTGAATGAGCAGATGAAGGCCATTCAGAAGGAACTGGGCGAGGGCGAGGACGGCCAGAACGAGCTGACCGAGCTTGAGGACCGCATCAAGTCCACCAAATTCTCGAAGGAAGCGCGCGAAAAGGCCGAGGCCGAGCTGAAGAAGCTGAAGTCCATGTCGCCCATGTCGGCCGAGGCCACGGTGGTGCGCAACTATCTGGACTGGCTGCTGGCGCTGCCCTGGGGTGTGAAATCGCGTGTCAAGAAGGATCTGAACCGCGCGCAGTCGATCCTGGATCAGGACCATTACAGCCTGGACAAGGTCAAGGAACGCATCGTCGAATATCTGGCGGTACAGTCGCGTTCGGCCAAGCTGAAGGGGCCGATCCTGTGCCTCGTCGGACCTCCGGGCGTGGGCAAGACCAGCCTGGGCCGGTCGGTCGCCAAGGCCACGGGGCGCGAATTCATCCGCATCTCGCTGGGCGGCGTGCGCGATGAAAGCGAGATCCGCGGCCACCGGCGCACCTATATCGGTTCGATGCCGGGCAAGATCATCCAGGCGCTGAAAAAGGCCAAGACGACGAACCCGCTGATCCTGCTCGATGAAATCGACAAGATGGGTCAGGATTTCCGGGGCGATCCGGCCTCGGCCATGCTCGAGGTGCTGGACCCCGAACAGAACGCGACCTTCGTGGATCACTATCTTGAGGTGGAATACGATCTGTCGGACGTGATGTTCATCACCACGGCGAACAGCTACAACATGCCGGGCCCGCTGCTGGACCGGATGGAGATCATCCCGCTGGCCGGCTACACCGAGGACGAAAAGACCGAGATCGCCCGCCGGCACCTGATGCCCAAGGCGCTGAAGAACCACGGTCTGAAGAGGTCCGAACTCAGCGTGTCGGATGACGCGCTGACGGCGGTGTTGCGGTATTACACCCGCGAGGCCGGGGTGCGGAATTTTGAGCGCGAGCTCAGCAAGATCGCCCGCAAGGCGGTCACCCAGATCGTGCGCAAGCAGGCCAAACACGTCGATGTCACGGCCGAAAACCTGTCTGACTATCTGGGCGTGCCGCGGCACCGCTATGGCCTGGCCGAAAAGGAGGACCAGGTCGGCGTGGTGACGGGGCTGGCCTGGACCAGCGTCGGTGGTGATCTGTTGCAGATCGAGGCGTTGAAATTGCCGGGCAAGGGCCGGATGAAGACCACCGGCAAGCTGGGCGAGGTGATGAAGGAATCGATCGATGCGGCGTCGAGCTATGTGCGCTCGATCAGCCCGCAGATCGGCGTCAAGCCGACCAAGTTCGAGACGATGGATATCCACGTCCACGTTCCCGATGGCGCCACGCCCAAGGACGGCCCTTCGGCCGGTCTGGCGATGGTGACGGCGATCGTTTCGGTGCTGACCGGGATCCCGGTGCGCAAGGACATCGCCATGACAGGCGAGGTCACGCTGCGCGGCAACGCCACCGCCATCGGCGGATTGAAGGAGAAACTGCTGGCGGCGCTCAGGGGCGGCATCACCAAGGTGCTGATCCCGGTCGAAAACGCCAAGGATCTGCCCGAGATCCCCGACAACGTGAAAGAGGGGCTTGAGATCGTGCCCGTCAGCCACGTCAGCGAGGTGCTGCGCCACGCGCTGGTGCGCGCGCCCGAGCCGATCGACTGGGACGAGGCCGCCGAAGAGGCCGCGCAGGCGGCCCGGCTGGCGCAGGCCAGCACGGCCCCGACCGCGACCGCCCACTGAACCGCGCCGTCCCTCGGCGCCAGCGCCCCCGCCCGGCCGTCGTGCCCGGTGCGGGGGCGTTTTCATGACCGCCGCGTCCCCCCCCCGTTCGCCGGGGGGCCGGGGCAATGCCGGTCGGTTCCAACCCGCGGTCCGGGGGCGCGCAGGAAAACGTAGAAAGCTGCATCTGACCCCTTGAGCCTCGCGGCGTGACTCGCTATAGACCGCGCCACGGCGGGCGATTAGCTCAGCGGTAGAGCGCTTCGTTCACATCGAAGATGTCAGCGGTTCAAATCCGTTATCGCCCACCATTCCCCTTTCCGCCCTGCGCTGGACCGCGTTGCAAGACGCGGTGATGGGCCGTGAAACGCCCGTTGCGCGGCGCGTTGGCTGCGTTAGTGTAGCCGTTCAATCCAGCCCCGAGGCTTTCTTGCTCACCATCTACGGAACCCTCCGCTCCCGCACGACGCGCGTTGTCTGGGCGGCCGAGGAACTCGGACTTCCCTATCGCCGTGAAACCGTCGTTTTCGCCAGCGCGCTGCCCGATCCGCAGGCCGCGGGTGCGCCCCTGAACACCGCCTCGGCGGCGTTTCTGGCCGTGAACCCGATGGGCCAGTTGCCCGCCATGCGCGACGGCGACCTGTGGCTTGGCGAATCCCACGCGATCTGCTTCTACATGGCGCGCAAGGCGGGCGGCCCGGTCGCACCCGACGGCGCGGCCGAGGAAGCCGAGGCGCTGCAATGGGCGTTCCTCGCGGCCTCGACCATCGAGCCGCAGGCGATCGAGGTGCTTTACACCGTCATGGGCGGCACCGCCGACACCGCCGAGGGCAAGGCCCGCATCGCCGCCGCGCTGGACAAGCTGGTCCGCCCGATGCGCCGGATCGAGACCCATCTGCAAAGCCATGAATGGCTGGTGGGCGGGCGTTTCACCATCGCCGACATCATGATGGAGGAAACGCTGCGCTATGTCGCCGCCGCGCCGGGGGCCTTTGACGCCTCTCCCGCGCTCAAGGCCTGGTTCGACCGTTGCCAGGCGCGGCCGGGATTCCAGCGCATGTGGACGGCACGCAACGCCGAGTGAGGCGCGCACCGCATCGGCGGGCCCCTGTGGTCCCGCCGATCGGGCGCACGCCGCGCGCCGCCGGGGATCGCAAAACCTTGCGTCCGGCGGCCGCGGATGGTCTAGTGCTGCCAAAATCATACAAGCCAAACACGAGCAGCCCGATGTCCGACGACCTCCTCTCCGGCCAGACCGAAACCTATGACGCCTCGTCCATCGAGGTGCTCGAGGGGCTGGAACCGGTCCGCAAGCGCCCTGGCATGTATGTGGGCGGCACGGACGAACGCGCGCTGCACCATCTGGTGGCCGAGATCCTCGACAATTCGATGGACGAGGCCGTCGCCGGCCACGCCAATCGGATCGAGGTCGAACTGCACGCCGACTACGCCGTCACCATCCGCGACAACGGGCGCGGGATGCCATTCGACCCGCATCCCAAGTTTCCCGGCAAATCCGCGCTCGAGGTGATCCTGTGCACGCTGCACGCGGGTGGCAAATTCTCGGGCAAGGCATACGAGACCTCGGGCGGGTTGCACGGGGTTGGCGCATCGGTGGTGAACGCCCTGTCGGACAGCATGGTGGTGCAGGTCGCGCGCGACCGAAAGCTGGTCGAACAACGGTTCGCGCGCGGGGTGCCGCTGGGCCCCGTGGTGGAACTGGGCGCCGCCCCCAACCGACGCGGCACCACCACGACCTTCCATGCCGACGAGGTGATCTTTGGCCATCACCGGTTCAGGCCCTCGCGGCTGTTCAACATGGTGCGCTCGAAGGCCTATCTTTTCTCGGGCGTGGAAATCCGCTGGAAATCCGCGATCGAGGACGGCGACACCCCGATGGAGGCCAGCTTCCATTTCCCGGGCGGCCTGGCCGATTACCTGTCCGAGCAGCTCGACAAGGACACGACCTATGCCGACAAACCCTTTGCCGGCAAGGTCGGCTTTCAGGAAAAGTTCGGCGTGCCAGGTTCGGTCGAATGGGCAATCAACTGGACACCGATGCGCGACGGCTTCGTGCAGAGCTACTGCAACACCGTTCCCACGCCCGAAGGCGGCACGCACGAGGCGGGTTTCTGGGCGGCGATCCTCAAGGGGATCCGCGCCTATGGCGAACTGGCCAACAACCGCAAGGCCAAGGACATCACCCGCGAGGACATGACGACGGGCGGCTGCGCCCTGGTCTCGTGCTTCATCCGCGAGCCCGAGTTTGTCGGCCAGACCAAGGACCGGCTGGCCACCACCGAGGCCGCGCGCCTGGTCGAGGGCGCCGTGCGCGACCATTTCGACAACTGGCTGGCGGCCGATCCCAAGGCGGCGGGGGCGATCCTGGATTTCCTGGTCCTCAGGGCCGAGGAACGCCTGCGCCGGCGACAGGAAAAGGAAACGCAGCGCAAGACCGCGACCAAGAAACTTCGGCTTCCGGGCAAGCTGGTCGATTGCTCGGCCGTGTCGCGCGCGGGCACGGAATTGTTCATCGTCGAGGGCGACTCGGCCGGCGGCTCGGCCAAGATGGCGCGCGACCGCAAGACCCAGGCGCTGCTGCCCCTGCGCGGCAAGATTCTGAACGTGCTGGGGGCGGCCTCGGGAAAGATGGGCCAGAACGCCGAGATCAACGATCTCTGCCAGGCGCTGGGGGTGGGGCTGGGGTCCAAGTTCCGCGTCGATGACCTGCGCTATGACAAGGTCATCATCATGACCGACGCCGATGTGGACGGCGCGCATATCGCCTCGCTGCTGATGACCTTCTTCTTCACGCAGATGCGGCCGATGATCGACCACGGTCACCTCTATCTCGCCTGTCCGCCGCTCTTTCGCCTGACGCAGGGCGCGCGCCGCATCTATGCGCTCGACGAGGCCGAAAAGGCGGTCTGGCTGGACAAGGGGCTGGGCGGCAAGGGCAAGATCGACGTCCAGCGCTTCAAGGGTCTGGGCGAGATGGACTCCAAGGACCTCAAGGACACCACCATGAACCCCGCGACCCGGAAACTGATCCGGGTTTCGATTGATGAGGA
>Ga0116152_10004168_pt1 | contig 11462 bp, 10 predicted proteins | sample AD_UKC119_MetaG_FD_89894 | JGI IMG/M metagenome (GOLD analysis project Ga0116152, IMG submission 89894) | Active sludge microbial communities of municipal wastewater-treating anaerobic digesters from Hong Kong - AD_UKC119_MetaG | ecosystem: Engineered > Bioreactor > Anaerobic > Digestate...
GATGTTTTTAACACCTTCGTAAAGGCGCTGATCTGCCGCCACCACACCATAAATAGAGGCAACGTTAACTATGATCCCATGCCCCTGTTCCAGGAACATTTGACAACCTTCGCGGCAGGCCAGAGTTACACCCACCAAATTCCCGTCAATTATTTCCATCAGGGTTTCTTTGGAATATTTCTCGAATGGAGCATAAAATCCTTCCGGCTTGATCTGCGCATTGTTGATCAATACATCCAAACCTCCTGTAATTCGTTTGATTTGTTCAAAAAAATCAAGGATGCTTTCTTCTTTCGTATTATTAATAAACAGTGGATAGGTTTGATAACCCATTTTATTTACTTTTTGTGATAAACTATTGCATCTTTCCAAATCTACATCACCAATAATCACCCGGGCACCTTGAGATGCTAAAAATTCTACATATCTGCTGCCAAGAATACCTGTTGCACCAATGATCGCTATTCGTTTGTCTTTGACATTAAAAATTTCTTTTTCAGGACTTTTCATTGCTTATTTAATTAAATTTTGATTTGACTTCAAGCGCCGTTTGCAGAGAATCAAGTCCCTCCAGTAAGGATGGTTCTGCAGTAGCACCATATATAACACATTCAGTATAATATTTCATGAGAGAAAAATACATATCGTTGCGGTTAAAGCTTTCAAAAGTGAATGATTCACTCAATTTTTCATCATTGACATATTCCACTACTGATTTGTGAAGATCACAGTAAATGGTACCTTTTTCCCCCACCAGGTTGAAATTTCTGGAATAACCCCGCGTTAAATAATCCAAATGTATCGAGACCAATGCACCTTTCTCCGATCGATAATGAATTTCTGCAATATCTTCGGTTTCAATCTCCAAGTCAGATATCTTACTTACCATGGCATGTAAATCGCTTTGGTATTTTCCACAAAGGTGAAACGCCAGATCGATCTCATGGATCAAGTCAAGCACCACACCTCCGCCCATCTCTATTTTTGCTGAATAGGAAGTACGGTAATCGGACGCAGGACGCCAATCAGGTAAAAATTGCCCAACGGAAAATCTTGCTGAATATATCCGGCCGACTTTATTATCTGTGATCAATTCCATCACTTTATTCACACATGGATGAAACCGTAGGTTATAGGCGCAGATGCCTGTTGCCATATAGGTAGTTAACAGTTTCGATAATTCTGATAACTCCTGCGAAGAAGCCACCAGTGGTTTTTCAACGAATAGATTTCTCTGCAAAGGAATGAGTTCTTTTAAATATTCAAAGTGGCGTGATGTGGGGTTGGCTATGAGCACGAAGTCGAATGGTATGTTGATAAATTTTTCGAAGGATGATACTTCAGGAAGTTCCAGCGGATTGCCCTGGCCCTTTTGACGGAAGAGGGTGATATCCGGATAACCTAAACTAATTAAATTTTCGCAATGCCGTTTTCCGATCGACCCGAAACCTATAACTCCTGCTTTCAGCATGTTGTCAACATGGTATTTTCAATTAAAGCAATCACACTTCTATAATTTGAAAGAAGCCAGTGTTTTTTTGTATTCGTGCCATTCACCCGTATCCAGCCATGATTTTTCGCTGATAGGATAAACACCCACCTTGCCGCCTTTTTCTCTCACCGTTTCCATGAGTTGTGTAATATGAAAAAAGGTATCTTCAGGGATGAGATCCAGTAAATCGGGATTGACAAGGTACATTCCAGTGGATGCCAGGTAACTTAGTTCAGGTTTCTCTTTAAAATCCGTGAGATTACCTCCGTTTTCAATTTCACAAATCCCATAGGGTATCTTATGATGCATCATGGAGGCTACCAGGCTTATGTCGTAGTTGTTCGACTTATGAAAATGAAGAAGGTCATTGTAATCGGCATTAATAATTATATCGCAATTGGTAACCAGAATCGGATAATGCACCTTGTTTTTCAAATAGGATAGTGCGCCAATAGTTCCGAGTGGTTTATCCTCATGAATATATTCAAGCGTATAAGGTGGTGAAAGTTCTTCAAAGTATGATTTAATGATCGCTGCTTTATGATTGACGGAAATATAGAAATGATCGATCTTATATTTCAGAAATTTATCGATGATCATTTCAAGGATTGTTTTATCCCCAATTGGAATAAGTGGTTTGGGCAGGATTTTAGTAAAAGGTTCAAGTCGGGTTCCCTGTCCTCCAGCCATTATCACTACAGGAATATCAAGCTGTTCCGTTTCTGGTTCTTCATCTTTATGGGACTCGAATAACACATCCCAAAATAGAATATGCAGGATTTTCTTTTCATCACTAACAACTGGTACCGCTGAAAATTTCTCTTTCAGCACTTCCTTCCTAACTTCCTCTATGTCATAGTCTTCATAAACAAAGTAAGGCTTCAAATGACAAACTTTCTCTACATTTGTTTCGAGATCTCCTCCATTCAGGATCCATCGTCTTAGGTCTCCATCTGTTAAAGTTCCCAGTAAGGTATCCTTTTCATCAGCAAGAAAAAGCAACTTGCTATGTGACTCGTCCAGTTGCTTCATGGCTTTTCTCAATGAATTATCCGGATGGATTATAAATGAACTTATATCTTCTTTCATAAATCAGAATTTAGCTTGAATAATATCATCAATACTGTGAAGTGGTCGAAAACCAGTTTGGCTGGTGAATAATTCGCTTTTCAAAACATCGATGTTACCGACAGGTTTCAAAGATGCAAATTCTGGATCGAACGGAATACCGGTATATGACTCAACTTTTCTGATGATCTCGCGGATACTGTATTTTTCAAAACCGGAGACATTGTAAATACCGTTCAGATTCTTTTTAACTGCCAGTAACACGGCACGGCTGCAATCATTTACATGAAGAAAGTACCTGCTTAGCGAACCGTCGTTATTGAATTCCAGTTTTTGGTCGGAATGAAACGATTTTTGCAGATAAGCAAAGAAACCTTTCGGTTGATCTTCACCATACAAGTTCGAAAGTCGTAAAATACTGTAGTTTTTCACCGGAAGATGACTGGAGATGCAGTATTCGGCAAATGATTTACAGGCAGCGTATGGATTTTCAGGATTTAATTCGCTCGTTTCATCGGCTACTTCGCAGGTTCCATATACCGAAACCGTTGAAAGGTGGACAAGTTTCTTATCGTATTTCAATACCGGTTCTATGATATTCATTATTCCAGATGTATTCAGTCTGAAACAGGTATTAATCGGCCTGGTGATCTGACCGGTGCAATTCACCATTAAATCAAAGTCACTGATTGCCTTGCTTACAGAATCCCTGTCCAGGACATCAAGTTGAATAAATGGATAGTTACCTTTAGGGTTATCCGTAATATCACCAATAGCAACATGAAATTCATTCCGACGGTTCATCAATTCGGCAATATGCTGCCCCACATAGCCGGAGCCGCCCAATATCAATACCTTTTTAATCATGAAACATTTTCTGGACAATACCGTCCAGTGAAACCGATTTGATAATTTTTACGATTTGCTGTGCCGAAGTGCCATCCCCGTAGGGATTCTCAATTGCCCGGACATACTTCCTGAAATCTTCGTTAAAAACAGCTTTGTGTATAGCTTCGACAATTTTGTCAACATCATGCGGCACATCAATCACGTTACCGGCCCTTTCCCTTCCGTTTTGTCTTGAACCGATGTTGATCGCTGGTATTTTCAGGGTGGGTGTTTCATGAATTCCCGAACTGGAGTTCCCAATAAGGGCATCGACATTTCGGTAAAGGTTAATAAAGATATCACCGGGCAGACTTGGATACCACTTTAATCCGCTTGACTTGATATATTTGATGATATCTGCATGGCCTGCATCATTGTTCGGTAGCAGGGTGACACATTGTACACCTGATCTTTTAACTGCATCCACCGTCTGTTTGATCTGTTCCAGGGATTTTAGATATTCCGTTGTTACAGGGTGCTGGATCATAAGCATTGTAGGTATGGAGAGATCCAAATTCAGCTCCTTTTCAATCGACTCTTTTGAGAGATAGGGAGTATTAACCAATACATCAATTGAAGGACAGCCGACCACATAAATCGATTCGGGGACTTCACCCATACGTATCAGCCTGTCTTTTGATAATTCTGTAGCAGGAAAGTGAATATGGGAGAATTTGCTCATGGCATGTCTGATACTTTCGTCGATACTTCCGGTTACTTCCCCGCCCTGTATATGGGCTACGGGTATATTCATATGGGCTGCCGCAATGGTTACGGCGAGGTTACCGCCTATATCAAAACCTGCCAGCACAAGGTCCGGTTTGGATTTCTCAAGTTCGGTTACAACTCCCGTCATGACACGCGAAAGAGACCTGACCATCTCTGCCCCGGTATCTTCTGCGCCTTCTGTAAACATCGGGATAGTTGCATTTATCTTAAAACCGTCCTTCTCAATATAGTTGATGTCCTTTCCATGTATATCGAGTAAACAGATTCCGGTAACCACCAGGTAAAGTTCCAATTCCGGGTCCTTATTGATCAGTTCCATAATGGGCTTATACCTGCTGTAATCAGCGCGCCTTTCGACTAATATGAATATTTTTCTCATTTTTCGACTTGTTTAATTAATCAATATCACTCCATTTTAACATTTCATCATTTTCCAGATCTCTTGTAGCTTTCCTGTCGATGACCCCTTCATAATCCACAGCCAGAATTTCACCCGTACCCGGTCTTTTTACCCAAATATTTTCTTTCGTAAATATTTCTCCTTTTGAAACGGGCTTAATCGTTACAACAGAAGCATAGGCAAAATCAATGGTAGCCTTTTCTTCGTCTACCGGCCCTTTCACTCCACCCCGCATTTTTTTAATTCTTTTAACGCCGGCAATCAAATCCCTGCATGCTTGTTCATCCATCGAACAGGCGATATCGGGCCCTTCACGGTCCATCGTATCCGTGAAATGACGTTCAAGAACCGACGCACCCAACGCAACGGCACCAAAACATGCATGATTGGAGGTCGTGTGGTCGGATAATCCGTGAACGGCATCCGGGAATTTTTCTATGAGTTGCGTCATCGCACCTAACCTGACAAGGTGATCGGGTGTTGGATATACATTGGTGGTATGTAACAAAGCAAAAGGAATTTTACTTTCCCTGAGAATATCAACCGCGACCCTCACACTATCAATCGTATTCATGCCGGTACTAAGTATTACAGGCTTCTTAAAGGTGGCAATATGTTTGATCAGCGGGTAATTATTACATTCGCCGGAACCTATTTTAAATGCCGGAACATCCATCTTAACCAGCCGGTTTACAGCCGCTCTCGAAAAAGGGGTACTGATAAAGATGATCCCTTTGGATTTTACATAATTCTGAAGCTCGATCTCCTCCTCTTCATCCAGCGCACATTTCTCCATGATCTCATAAATCGACTCTTTGGTATGCGAGGGGATCACTTTTTTAGCCAGGCGGTTCATCTCGTCTTCCACAATATGGGTCTGATGCTTAATGATCTCCACACCTGCCCTTGCTGCCGCATCCACCATTTCAAAAGCTACCCCCAGGCTGCCACCATGATTTATACCAAGTTCTGCAATGACCAGCGGATCATGATTATATCCTATTTGGCGGCCTTCTATTGAAAATTCCGGTAATGTTTTCATAATTCTTAAATATTATATAAACCCGTTTTATATTGCTTCAGATTATTTTCATGTGTATACCAGGAGATGGTTTCTTTCAGACCTTCTTCAATCGAATATGCCGGGCTGAAACCGGTAAGTTCCGTGATTAGAGAATTATCGCCCCACAACCTGAATACCTCCGATTTTTCAGGCCGGATGCGTTGCTGATCGGTAATAATTTCTACCTCTTTTCCCATGATCTCAACAATCTTATCTACCAGGTCGGCCATGGATATCTCATAGTTAGAGGATATATTGATTTCTTTCCCGATGGTATCATCACTTTCGGCAAGGGCAAGAAATCCGCAGCAGGTATCCTTTACGTAATTCATGTCGCGAGTGGGTGTGAGGTCGCCCAGTTTAATTTCCTTTTTACCGCTGGCGATCTGAGTAATGATGGTGGGGATGATAGCCCGTGCCGATTGCCGGGGGCCATAGGTATTGAACGGACGGGCAACGGTTACCGGTAAGTTAAAGGCATTGTAAAAGCTCATTGCCATGGCGTCGGCCCCGATCTTTGAGGCGGAATATGGAGATTGGGGCTGTTTGGGGTGCTCTTCATCGATGGGCACATATTTTGCCGTTCCATACACTTCGGAAGTAGAGGTATGGATCACCCGGATATTGCCGTTCTCTTTCGCCGCCTGGCAGATGTTGAGCGTGCCCTTCACATTGGTATCCACATAACTGTCGGGTGCCACATAGGAATAGGGAATAGCGATCAGGGCGGCCAGGTGAAAGACGACATCCATCCCTTTGGTAATCTCTTTACAAAAGTGGGGATCACGAACATCCCCGGTCATGATTTCGAGATTCTCGTTTTCAGGAATATCTTCCAGCCAGCCCCAGTAATTGAAAGAATTGTATTGTGTCAAGGCCCTGACTTTGTAACCCTTTTTCAAAAATAATTCAGTTAGGTGAGAGCCGATAAATCCGTCGGCACCAGTGATCAAGACGTTTTGCATGTTATTTATTTTCTTTAGCTTTATTTAAGTTATGGATAATTTTATTAGCCAGATATTCTCCAATTAAACTATTTGCATCGATATTCCAGTGCCCCAGTTGCCCAGTAACATTCCAATAATGGGGATTTTTTCCATTTTTTATTTCTGTGTTAAGGGTATCGTTTACATTAAGGTATTGAATATTATTACTGATTATATCATTTTTAATTGATTGGTGAATAGAATCGCGTAGTAAGAATATTGCATTTTGCTCTTTCCCAATTTCTTTAACAATTGCTTTTGTAACCAGATCGTACTTCAGCTCTTGAATATTGGAATAGTGATTATTGTGGCTACCGTTCCACAAATAGAATTTATCGAAAACTATTGATTTCCAAGCACCTTTCTTTATTAATATGAAATCGTTATATATCAATCTAATAACTTGGCTTCGACCCCTTATAAAACTTGTTTGTTTGGCAAAATTGTAGCTTTTAGATTTTCTAAAATCATAAGATATCTTCAAACTATCGTTGTCTATATAGCATGTTGGCCGTCGATCCTTATTTGAATATCTTTCAAAATCTGATGACTCAAGAACATATACAACAAGGTTAGGTTTAAATTTATTTGCAAAATTCATATAGTAACAATATGAATCATTTAAGTCAAACCCACTCATACCAAAGTTTAAGACCTGGACTTTTTTATTCGTTTTCTTTGAAATTTCTCTTTCCAAAATACTTCGAAAGTGGTTTCTATCGAACAATTGATGTCCTTCCACATAGGAATCTCCCATCAGTGCAATTCTTAAACTGTTATTTGTTCTTTCTTCAGAGTAACCAGGTCCATAATACCCGAATTTATTGGTATAACCCATGCTGAATCCTTCATTAAAATAGGTGTAGGCTTTATTCTTTTTTAAAGTGGTTCCCAAAACCGGGTCCAATTCAGAAAGAGAGGGTGAGGTAGATTCTGAATATTGTAAAAAAAATTCCAAAATAAAAATTGTTAAAAATACGGAAAGCAAAAAGTAAAATATTTTACCAAACATGGTACGTTTTTTTAGAATTGGAAATAGATAAATGGAAGTGGTTTATCCTGAAACATATACAACAGGGTTACAAAAAACAATCCTGATGTTACTCCCCAAGCAACTGACTTATTTTTAAGTAATAACAGAAATGTATGTTTTTTGGTGTAATATTCAAAAATGTCGAAGATTAAGATCGCGATTGAAAATGTAAGGGTTATTGTTAAAAATCTGTATGTAAACTCACTTGGTTCCCAGTGTATCATTTTACTGAAAAAAAGCCTTGTCGTATTAAAGTCGGTAGCTCTGAAGAAAAGCCAGGTTATCAAAACCAAGATGTTTGTGGTTAGAACAAAAAGTAAAAATTTAGCCAGGCTGGGTATTCCTTTATAGTGGTAACTTTCTTCAAGCCTTTTACGACCGATTATAAATTTATGAATTGCCAAGTAAATACCATGCAAGCCACCCCAGATCACAAAGTTCCAGCTTGCACCATGCCACAATCCACCAAGTAGCATTGTCAACATTAAATTTACATAGGTACGCTTCACCCCTTTCCGGTTGCCACCCAGTGGGATATAAAGATAATCCCTGAGCCATGAGGATAAAGAGATATGCCATCTCCTCCAAAATTCGGTAATATTCCGCGAAAGATAGGGCTGTTCGAAGTTTTTCATGAGTTCAAACCCCATGATTTTTGCCGTACCTCTTGCAATACTGCTATAACCAGAAAAATCTGCATATATTTGAATTGAAAACAAAATGAGGGCAAATAAAATTTCTGAAGATTTATATATTTCCATATTGGTAAATATATGATCCACGAATCTTCCGCTGGTATCACCGATCAGCACCTTCTTAAATAATCCAGTTGCAATCAGATTGAGGCCCTGTTTGATCTGGATCTTTGTAACATCCGGTTTATTGATAATCTGGGGAAGAAGTTGTTTTGCTCTTTCAATGGGTCCTGCAACCAATTGTGGAAAAAAGGCAACGAATACGGCAAAATCAATGAAGTTATTTGTTGGTTTCAGTGAATTACGGTATATATCTATCGTGTACGACATTGTTTGGAATGTATAGAACGATATTCCTACCGGTAAAATGATATTCAGATGAAGATAATCAAGATTACCTCCAAACATTGCTGCAATGGGACTAAAACTTTGTACAAAGAAACCAAAATACTTAAAGAATGCAAGAATTCCCAGATTTGCTGAAATACTTAAAAAAAGTAATAACTTTCTTTTACGCGGTTGGAGGGCTTGATAAAGAAATTTACCAATGGTAAAATCAATAATAGTAGATAAAAATAATAAAGAAACAAATCTGTAATCCCAATATCCATAAAAAACATAACTTCCTAAAAGAAGGAATATATTTCGATATTTTTTTGGTAATAAATAGTATGCAGGAATGAATACTAATAAAAATACGAGAAAAACAAATGAGTTAAAGAGCATTTTTTAAGAATTAGTAAGTATTCTAATTTCTTCTAATATTAAATTGACTGTTCGTAACCAATTATTGAAGTATTACAATGACCTTCATCAATATTATAATTATTTAATCCAGTATTTTTTATCCGGAAGTGCATCGTAGCCCTTATATATGTCAAGTCCAAATACATTCATCATTTCCATTAAAATTTCTGTTTCATGGGAGTTAATTTCCTTCTTCCATTTGTTGATAAGATACTCTTTTCTTTGCTTAATCTCATTTCCAGCCAACACTTCTTTCGTGGCTGAATTGGATTGATTAGTCGAACCTGAAGGTTTACTCAATCTTTTTTCTATTCTTTCCATATGTGATAAGCCAAGTCTGTTTTTCAAATGATTAATAACAACTTCCGGCTCCAATACCATTTGTTCATAAGTAAGCAAAGTCCATTTTTTGTTCATACTTTTGAGCGGAACATAATTCTGAAGGCACCAACTTAACATGGCTTTTTCTAAATTACTACCTTCTTCTATTATCCTTTTAGAAAAAATAAGCTGCTCCTCTGAAAAATTAAGTTTAAAGTCACTTTCAATAAATGCATTTAGTCTGGGGTGGACTTTTCTTGATAAACTGACCGGAATCGGATGTCTTATAAGAAAAATGATTTCACCATTAAAGTTCGCAGCAATTTCGTTAATCTTATCTTCGCAGCAGTGCAATATCTTAAATATAAATGCATTTACTATTGGTGAAAAATAAGGTTGGTGAAGTTGAGATGTATAGTGAAGTTTCCCTTTACATTTTAGTTCCAGAAAATTATAAATTTTCTCTTTAGCTGAATTATTATAAAGTTCAGTCCAGCTATCAACTCCTAAATATTTTCTTTTGAAGGGGATTCTTATATCTAATGGTTCATTTTCATATTTATATCCGGGTTGCGTTGCTAATAATTCCATTAACCATGTTGATCCGCTTCTTGGTGTAGAAAAAATAAAAATATTCTTTTTACCAGTATCTCTGTATATCATAAAAAGAGAGTTCAACTGTTTTCTTAATACATCTGGTATCATCTATTCAAATATGGTGATTATTTTTCTTTAAATCAATTACAAAACTGCAAGCCGATCCAACAAAAAATCAAAGTAAATTTTTCCCAACCCCCGGAAACTCAAACCCTGCACTTTCCACCTCCTTCCAATGGATAATATTCCTTGCATCAAACACAAAGGCCGGTTTTACATATTTTCATAGATTCTTTGCCAGTCGTAAGTTTTAAATTCATCCCATTCAGTAATCACAGCCGCCGAATGGGCATCTTTAATAGGTTCATAGGGATCGGTTCCGAATAGGAGATGTTTATCATTTTCAGCAACCGGCCATAAATTAAGGTCATGCAGGTCCTATTTCATTCTTGCATGACTCATTTTCGGGTCATCACTTGGATCTTCGCATGTTCTTCGATGAGCTGATTCGCGATATAAATAGCTGCAGATTCATGGGTATCACCCCAATAAATGTTCTAGAACATTTTCAAAATGTCCCTGAACATTTCTAAAATGTCCGCGGACATTTTTATAACTCTTCTTATTGATTAGAATAGGGGTTTAAGATAGTTGGCTGTTGGGGGGTGGGTTTTGGGTTTTAAATGAAGCGCTCCCGCCGAAACGGGAACGCTTTTGGGTTTTCCTGCGCCGCTAATTCGGAGCAGGAGCAAGTTAAGATCAGGCAATCGAAACCTTTTCCAGTTTGATCGATTTCACCTTATTGGCGATATCGGAACCGGCACGGTAACGGATGTTGATCTTCTTCACCAGGCTGGAAGATACCTTGTCGGCAGCATCCACGCCTTCACTGTTCACGGTCATCCGCAGGGTTCCCAGCTTTCCCAGTTTTACGATCTTGCCTTCGGCCAGGTGCGTGACCACCTCGTCAACCATGGCCACGATCACACCGTAGATGTCGGCGCGACTCATGGTGGAGGCGAGTGAGATGCCCTCTGCGAGGTCATCAATGTCTACTTTTCCTGAACTGATTGCATTGGCGTACCAAAGGGGGGTTGCAGAAGGATCTGCAGGATTTTTCCGTGAAACTGCTTTAATTTTTAAAGACATAATTAAAAAGTTTTGATTAATAATTGATTTAATTTCTGGACAAACCGGCTTTTCTTCTCTTCAGCGAAGTATTATTATTAATCAACTTTTTTATGTTTTTAGTATGTGTTACCCTTTATTTATAAAGATTCTAAGTAGTGCGGAGTGGCTGCCCGCCTCCGCCAGTTGGCGGATTCGGACGGGCCCGCCCGGATGACTCCGGTCGGACGGGGTTTCATTCTCGTCAATAATCAATTTCCTTAATATTCATGCTGCCAACGGCCCCTTGCTCTCAGCTCTCAGCTCTTCGCCCTA
>Ga0116152_10004169_pt1 | contig 11462 bp, 8 predicted proteins | sample AD_UKC119_MetaG_FD_89894 | JGI IMG/M metagenome (GOLD analysis project Ga0116152, IMG submission 89894) | Active sludge microbial communities of municipal wastewater-treating anaerobic digesters from Hong Kong - AD_UKC119_MetaG | ecosystem: Engineered > Bioreactor > Anaerobic > Digestate...
CCGCGACGCCGCCCGGGACGCGGGCTGGCAGCTGGGTCCCCTGCGGCGCCGGTTGGGCGCCTGAGGCCGCCGGGCGCGCACGCCCCTTGCAATTCCCTCCTGCGGGAATCCGGATCGGGCCAAAGGGAGGCCCGTCCCGGTCGCTTTTCAGCCAGGAGGGGACGGAACCATGACGATCCGCCCGGCCGGCACGATGCCCGACGTGTCCATCGTGATCCCGGTGTTCAACAAGCTGGAGCTGACCAGGACCTGCGTCGATTCGATCCATGCCCACGGGGCGGACTGCACCTTCGAGATCATCATCGTGGACAACGGGTCCAGCGACGGCACGGGCGCCTGGCTCGAGGCCCAGGAGGCCGCCGCACGCGTGCGCGCGGTGGCCAACCCCGACAACCTGGGCTTCTCCCGGGGCTGCAACCTCGGGGCGAGCCACGCCCGCGGCCGCTACGTCCTGTTCCTGAACAACGACATGGAAGTGCTTCCCGGGTGGCTCGACCCGCTGGTCTGGACCCTGGACACCGACCCGGACGTCGGCGTCGTCGGCGCGCGGCTGCTGTTCCCCGACGGCACCATCCAGCACGCGGGCGTGGCCATGATCGACTACCAGGACGACCGGCCGCCCATCATGGGTGGACAGCACAAGTCGTACAGGCTGCCACACGACGATCCCGAGGTGATGCGGCCGCAGCTCATGCAGGTCGTCACGGGCGCGTGCCTGCTGATCCGGCCCGAGGTGTTCGCCGCGGTCGGCGGCTTCGACGAGGGCTACTGGAACGGCAACGAGGACGTCGACCTGTGCCTGATGGCCGGCGAGGCGGGCTGGAACGTCGCCTACCGGCCCGAGAGCGCGATCATCCACTACGAGTCGCAGAGCGGTCCCGAGCGTTTCGCGCGGATGGTGCCGAACATCGAGCGCTTCAACGCGAAATGGCGCGGCCGGGCACGGCCCGACTTCATCAAGCGCCAGTGCCGGTTCCAGGAGACCCCGGACATCGCGATCCGCCTGTATGCGCCGCCGCGGCAGCTGCACGCGGGGCGGCGGCGGGGCTGGTCGCCGGCGCCGCAGGCGACGGTGATCGTGTCCTGCCGGGGCGATGCCGCGGCGACGGAGCGCATGCTGCAGGCCCTGCTGCGGCACACGGACCGTCGCCACGCCGTCGTGCTGCTGGACGACGGCGCCGATGCCGTACGCACATCGCTGCTGATGCGGGAGGCCGCCCGGCACGCCCACGTGCAGGTGATGACCGGCGCGGGCACGGCGGGCGTGAACGAGGCGATGGCCGTCACCGGCGGCGATGCCGTGTGCATCCTCGACGGGCGGGCCGTGGTCACGCCGGGCTGGCTCGACGTGCTGCTGCGCGCCATCGCGGCCCAGCCGCGCGCGGGCCTCGCGGGGCCGCGGACCAACCTGCCGGCCGTGGGCCAGGCGATCGCGGGCGCGCCGGCGGCCGACCGGCCGTCGCGGCTCGAGTCGTTCGCCGCCGGACGTTCGAAGCGCGAGGCCGGCCACACCCACCCTGCCGCCCAGCTCGCCGGGTTCTGCCTGGCGATGCGGCGGGCCGTGGTCGAGCGGGCGGGCGGGCTGGATCCCCACTACGCCGAGCTCGACGGCGCGGCCATCGACCTCTGCCTGCGGGCGACCCTGGCGGGCTTCCACAGCCTGGTGGCGGACGGCGCCTACGTGGCGATGCCGGCCGACGCCGGCACCGACACCCATCCGGGCGATGCCGCCCGCCTGCTCGCGAAGTGGCCCCTCGGTCCCGGGCGCGACGATGACCTGAAGCAGTTGCTCGACCGCGGGTTCCTGCCGCCCCTGCACTTCGAGCCGCTGCCGCCAGGGCCGGGCGTGGTCGACGTGCCGTCGGCACCGTGGGAGGCCGCGGCTTGGACCGAGGCCGGCGAGGCGGCCTTCGCCGCCGGGCGTCATGGCGAGGCGGTGCGCCTGCTGCGCGCGGCCGCGGCGGTGTTGCCCGATGACCCGCGCACGGCCAACGACCTCGCGGTCGCGCTGCTGGAACTGGATCCGGAAGGGCGCGGCGCCGACCTGGCGCGCGGCATCCTCAGGCGCGTGCTCACCCTCGATCCCCGGAACGCGGACGCGAGCTGGAACCTGCAGCAGATCGAGGCGGGCTGCCGCTAGCGGCGCACCGTCAGGGGGCGCGCAGCGCGTCCCACGCCGCCAGGGCACGGGCGCGGGCGCGGGCGTGATCGACCACCGGGCGCGGGTAGTCGCGCCCCAGGGTCACGCCGGCGGCCGCCAGCTCGAGCGGGGCCGCCTCCCAGGGCGCGTGGATGGCGCGCGCCGACAGCCGACCGAGCTCGGGCACCCACCGCCGCACGTAGTCCCCCTGCGGATCGAACTTCCTGCCCTGCGCCACCGGGTTGAAGACCCGGAAGAACGGCGCGGCGTCGGCGCCGCAGCCGGCGGTCCACTGCCAGCCCATGGTGTTGTTGGCCAGGTCGGCGTCCACCAGCGTGTCCCAGAACCAGGCGGCGCCCTCCTGCCACGGCAGCAGCAGGTGCTTGACCAGGAACGACGCCACCACCATGCGCACGCGGTTGTGCATCCAGCCGGTGGTCCACAGCTCGCGCATGCCGGCATCGACCAGCGGATAGCCGGTGCGGCCGCGGCGCCAGGCCTCGAGCTCGGCCTCGCCGCCCGCCCAGGGGAAGCGCTCGAAGCGCTCGTCCAGCGGCGCGTGGTCCGTGTGGGGGAAGTGGTGCAGCAGGTGATGGGCGAACTCGCGCCACGCGAGCTGGCGACGCACGTCATCGCCCCCGGGCTGACCCTCCAGGGCGTGCCAGAGGGTGCGCGGCGAGACCTCGCCGAAGTGCAGGTGCGGCGCCAGGCGCGAGGTGCCGACGTGGTCGGGACGATCGCGCGCCTCGGCGTACGCCGCGGCACCGTCGGCGCCGAACCGCTGCCAGGCAGCCCGGGCGCCGGCGGCGCCAGGCGTCCATGCCGCGGCCAGGCCGGCGTCCCAGCGGATGCGCGGCAGCAGTCCGAAGGCCTCCAGCGGCGTCGAGGCCACCGCCGCCGTGGGCGCCGTCGCGCGCGCGGGCGCGGGCAGCGGCCGGGGCACCGCGACGTCGGCCCGCAGGCGATTCCAGTAGGGCGTGAACACGCGGTACGGGCCGCCCTGGCGGTTCAGCAGCGCCTCGGGCTCGCACAGCAGGGAGGCCGGATGGTCCTGGCAGGCGACGCCGCCAGACCTCAGGGTCTCGGCGATGGCGAGGTCCCGCGCGCGGCCCTGCGGGTCCCAGCGCCGGTTCCACGCCACCGTGTCGGCGCCGGTCTCGCGCACGACGGCGCGCAGGGCGTCCAGCTCGGGCCCCGCGCGCAGCACCAGCGGCAGGCCCAGCGCGGCGAGATCCTTCGCCAGCGCCGCCAGCGCATGGTGCAGCCACCAGCGCGAGGCGGCTCCGGGCGCCCACTCGGCATCCTCGTCCGTCACCACGTACAGCGGCACCACCGGGCGCCCCGACGCGCACGCCGTTGCCAGCGCCGGATGGTCGTCCAGGCGCAGGTCGGCGCGCAGCCAGGCGATCACCGGGCGCATGTCAGCGGGCGGCCCGGAAGCTGACGATCTCCAGCATCGTGTCCGAAGGCTCGCCGCCGTCGCCCATCATGCCGAACAGCGAGCGCAGCGCCTCGGCGTGGCCGCGCACCAGGATCCAGCGGTCGGCGCCCACGGGGAACAGCGCGTCGCGGCGCGGATCGCCGTCGCAGGCCAGGCCCGCCTGGCGCACGAAGCGGCCCTCGGCATCGAAGACGTCGTAGACGGCCATCTCGCCGGGCTGGCGCTCGCGCAGGCCGCGGCTGGTCAGCACCCACACCTCGCCGCCGGGCAGCACGTGCAGGCGCACGATGTCCGGCTCGGTGTCCAGGATGGTGAACTCCATCTGCTCGCGGCCGCGGCGGCGCCAGGGCTGCAGGGTGTCCTTGACCTCGTCCTTCTCCTGCGCCGTGCGGCGCACCGGCTCGTAGGCGCGGCCGAACGAGCGCAGCAGCGTGCCGTCGGGCGCGTGCACGTCGATGCGATAGCCGTTGCGTTCGGGCGCCACGTACACGTTGCCGTCCGGGCCGATGGCCCAGCGGTCGTTGGGAAAGTCCTCCTCGGCCTCGCTGACCTTGGGCGAGCCCATGGTCATCTCGGACTCGCGGACGAGGATCGCCCCCCGCTCTGCGCCGTCGGGCGCGAAGGTCGCCAGGTAGTTGGCCCGCAGCGCGGTCTGCTCGCGGCGCTGCATGCGCGACCCGCTGAAGGCCAGGGTGCCGCCGCGGGCCAAGGCGGTGTTCAGGGCCATGAAGCCGCCGGCCGTGGGATCGCTGCGACCGGGCACCAGCGTCGTCCCGGGCTGGCCGTCGCGCCCGACGCACACCACCTGGCCGGGGAAGGCCTGCACCAGGCCCACGCTGCCGTCGGGCATCAGCAGGGCGGTGCGCAGGTTGCGCACCTCGCCCGGCCCGTCGCCGCGGCGACCGAGGGTGCCAAGGTGCGCGCCCGCCGGGTCGTAGACCTGCACCTCGGACAGCTGGTTGTCCACCAGGAACACGTTGCCCGCCTCGTCGGCGAAGACCTCGCCCACGATGCCGAAGAAGTGCTCGTCGTCGTCCTCGCCGCCGAGGGTCCACTGGGGCTGCAGCGCGACGGTGACCCGCCCTTCGGCCGGCGTGGCGGGATTCTCGCGGACAGGCGTCGCGGCGCCGGCGGCGCCGGCGGCCGCCAGGACGAGGGCGGGGATCAGCACGAGGCTTCGCATCGGGGCATCGTCTCCGGGGTACGGGTTCGCGGTTGCCGGGTCGGCACATGAAAAGCACGACGGGCCGCAGGGGCAACCCCGCCCCCGCGGCCCGTCGATGTCCCGTGCGGGCTAGCGGTCGATGCCCGCCAGGTCCAGCATGAAGGCGTAGCTCATGGCCGTCTCGTCCAGGCTGCGGAAGCGGCCCGACTGTCCGCCGTGGCCGGCGTCCATGTTGATGCGCAGCAGCAGCGGGTTCCCGTCGGTCTTCATCGCGCGCAGCTTCGCCACCCACTTGGCCGGCTCGAAGTACTGCACCTGGCTGTCGTGCAGGCCGGTGGTGACCAGCATCGCCGGGTACGCCTTGGCCTCGACCTGGTCGTAGGGCGAGTAGCTGAGCATATAGTCGTAGTAGACCTTGTCGTTCGGGTTGCCCCACTCGTCGTACTCGCCGGTGGTCAGCGGGATCGACGCGTCGAGCATGGTCGTCACCACGTCCACGAACGGCACGTGGGCCACGACCCCCTTCCACAGGTCCGGCTGCATGTTCACGATCGCGCCCATCAGCAGGCCGCCCGCCGAGCCGCCCATGGCGAACAGGCGGTCGCGCGACGTGTAGCCGCGGTCGACCAGGGCCTGCCCGCAGTCGATGAAGTCGGTGAACGTGTTCTTCTTCTTCAGCAGCTTGCCGTCCTCGTACCACTGCCGGCCCATCTCCTGGCCGCCGCGCACGTGGGCGATGGCGTAGACGAAGCCGCGGTCGAGCAGGGAAAGCACCGTCGAATGGAACGAGGCGCTCGAGCTGTAGCCGTACGAGCCGTAGCCGTACAGCAGCAGCGGCGCCGAGCCGTCGCGCGGGGTGCCCTTGCGGTAGACCAGCGACACGGGCACCTCGACCCCGTCCCGCCCGGGCACGTGGATGTACTCGCTGACGTAGTTCTCCGGGTCGAACCCGCCGAGCACTTCGTCACGCTTGAGCAGGGTCTGCGCCCGCGTGCGCATGTCGTAGGCGTACACGGTGCGGGGCGTGGTCAGCGACGTGTAGCCGAAGCGCAGCACGTCGGTGTCCATCTCGGGGTTGGCCTCGGACCACACCGCCCAGGTGGGGTCGGCGAAGGCCAATTCGTGATCCGGCCCGCCGTCCATGGGCAGGACGCGCAGGTGGGTCAGGCCGCCGCGGCGCTCCGCCAGCACCAGCCAGTCCGTGAACACCTCGAAGTCCTCGATCAGCACGTCGTCGCGGTGCGGCACCACCTCGCGCCAGTTGGCCAGCCAGGTGCGGTCCAGGGGGCAGTCCATCAGGCGGAAATTGGTGGCGAACAGGTTCGTCAGGACCAGGAAGCGGTCGCCCTGGTGCTCGACGTGGTACTCGAGGTCGCGCTGCCGCGGCTGGAAGACGCGGAACGTGCCGGTCGGATCGTCGGCCTCGAGGATGCGGGTCTCGCTGCTGAGGGTCTGGTTGCTCTCGATCAGCAGGTAGCGGTCGGACTTGGTGCGCCCGACGCCCACGCTGAAGGTGTCGTCGTCCTCCTGGTAGACCAGCACGTCGTCCGCGGCAGGCGTGCCCAGCACATGGCGCCACACCTGGAATTCGCGCAGGGTCACGGGGTCCTGGCGGGCGTAGAACAGGGTGCGGTTGTCCATGGCCCAGGCCACGTTGGCCGTCACGCCCTCGATGGCGTCGGGCAGCCAGGCGCCGGTGGCCAGGTCGCGCACCTTGAGCGTGTAGAACCGCCGGCCCACCGTGTCGATGCCGCAGACCGCCAGCCGCGTGTCGGGGCTCACCTCCACGCCGCGCAGGGCGAAGTACCGGTGGCCCAGGGCCAGGGCATTGCCGTCGAACATGACCTGCTCGGGCGCGTCCATGGCGCCTTGCCGGCGGCAGTTCAGGGGATACTCGCCGCCCTCGACGTAGCGCGTGTAGTACCAGAAGCCCTTCTCGAAGTAGGGCGCGGAGGCGTCGTCCTCCTTGATGCGCCCCTTCATCTCCTCGAACAGCGCGGCGCGCAGGCCGTCCAGCTTGCGGGTCATGGCGTCGGTGTAGGCGTTCTCGGCCTCGAGGTATGCCAGCACCTCGGGATTGTCGCGCTCGTTCAGCCAGTAGTAGTCGTCCACGCGGACGTCGCCGTGGGCCACCAGCTCGTGGGGGATCTTCTTCGCCACCGGCGGCTGGGGCGCGCGGCTGCAGGCGGCCGCCACCAGGACCAGCGCCAGCACCGGGACGAGGCGCGACAGGGAGAATCGCTTCGCCATGGAACTCACCTTTCGGCGGCCACCACGATCTCGGTGGCCAGGACGGGGACGGCCGCGCGGTCGGCGCCGAACAGGGTGGCGCGGGCCAGGCGGCGCAGGGGCGCCCATGGTATCACGTCCATGGGCGCGGTCATGCGGAATGCTTCGGTCACGGTGAATCCGGCCGCTTCGACCAGCGCCGTGATCTCGCGGCGTCGGTAGATGCGGGCCCGGGCCCAACGGTCGTGCAGCGCCCGCGGCCACCAGCTGACCAGCGGCACGCGGTTCCAGGGCAGCAGCGGCAGGTCGGCGCCGTGGGTCTCGAACAGCCACCAGCGGTTCGGCACGGTCAGCACCAGGCGACCGCCGGGCCGCAGCAGGCGATGCATCTCGGCCAGGGCCGCCCGCTCGTCGGGCACGTGCTCGAGCACGGTGAAGCAGGTCACCGCGTCGGCGGCGCCGTCGGGCAGGGGCACGGCCGAGCCTCCGGCCACCAGGGCCGCGACGCGGTCCGCCAGCCCGGCGTCGGCGATGCCGCGGCGGAACAGGTCGACGAAGTGCGCGTCGATGTCCACGCCCGTGACCCGCTGCGCCAGGTCGGCCAGCCGCAGGGTCTGGGCACCGTTGCCGCAGCCGATGTCCACCAGGTGCCCGCAGCCGGCCGGCAACAGCGGCGCCACCAGGCGCCGGCGCCGCTCGAGCACGAACTGCCCGGGCGCGGCCGGCAGGCCGGCGGCCAGGTGCGCCGGGGCGTCCTTCGGTTCGGGGAGGTCGGCGCTGCGGTTCACTTCCCGGTCCACCTCTGCTATGGTCGCATCATGCGCGACGATGATCACGATCCCGACGTCCCGGCCGACGACGACTCCGCTCTCGAGCGCGAGATCCGCCGCGGACGGCCCTTCGACCTGGCCGAGGCGGTCGGCCGTGGTGCGCCGCTCAAGGGCGCTTCGCCCGTGCCCCGCACCGGGCAGGTCCTGCTCGGCATCCGGCGCCTGCTCGAGTCTCTCCTCGACGATCCCGAGGGCTCGCTGGCCGAGGCCCTGCTGGCCCGCCTGGCCGACGCCCTGGCCTTGGCGCCCGGCCAGGTCGACGACCCCGCCGCTTTCCTGGCCGCCTGGCTCGACGGCGTGCTCGGCAGCGACGCCCGGCTCGACGACCTCGTCCGCGAAGCCGATGTCCATTGGGGCCGCACCTACGGCGAGCGTCCCCGCTTCGAGGGCGACGGCCCGCCCGCCCCCGACGATCCCTACACCCGCGCGGGCGTCCGCGCCGCCCTCACGCGTCTTCGCCAGGGCCTATGACGTCCCGCGGCCGCGCCGTGCCGCCGGGGAAGAGCCCCGCCAGCGCGGTGATGTCGTCGACCACGTGGTCCGGCGCCGCTGCGCGCACCCGCTCGGGATCCACCAGACCGTAGGTGCAGCCGACGGCCACCGCGCCCAGCCCCCTGGCCGCGGCGATGTCGTTGGGGCTGTCCCCCACCACCACCACGCGCGCCAGGTCCACCTCCAGCCCCGCGAGGCAGGCCCGCAGGTGCGCCGGGTCGGGCTTGCGCACGGGCACATCGTCGCCGCCGACCACCGCATGGAACAGCTCGTCCACGCCCAGCCCCGCCAGGATGTCCAGCGCGAACCGCCGCGGCTTGTTGGTCGCCACGCACAGGGGCGCCGGACCGAGCTCGGCCAGCACGCCGCGCACGCCGGGATACAGGCGCGTGTGGTCCAGCAGGTGCGCGCCGTAATGCTCGGCGAACACGACCTGCGCCTCGTCCAGCAGCGCATCGGCCACGGGCAGACCGGTCCGGCCGCTCTCGAGGTCGTGCCCCAGGGTCCGCGCCAGCAGCAGGCGCACGCCGTCGCCCACGTAGCCGGTCAGCACCGGCACCGGCAACCCGGGCAGCCCGAAGCGGCTGCGCACCACGTTGGCCGACAGCGCGATGTCCAGGCCCGAATCGATCAGGGTCCCGTCCAGGTCGAAGATCCAGGCGGCAGGCCCGTTCATCGGACCGACCCCGCGGATCGGGCCGATGGCAGGTTCGCACGCGTCTGCGGAGACAAGCACACCATCCTGGATGAAGGGACGGGCAGGGCCGGGACGGCCGAAAACTAGCACACGCAGACCCGCGCGTCGACTCGCGGCATCCCGGCGCGCGTCACGGGTGGCGGCGCGGCGCGCAGAGGGTCACATCGCCGTCGGCCGCCACGGCGTCGTACTGCGCGTGGAAGACCGCCAGCAGCTCGGTCATCTGGTGGTCATCCAGGGCGGTGTTGACCTCGTTCATCCAGGCGCCCAGCACCACCAGGGCGGGCTCGCGGGCGGCGAACGCCCGGGCCAGCTCGTGGCGTCCAGCCACGTGGAAGCGCCGCCTCTGCTCGGCGTCGAGCGCCTCGGACACGCCGATGGCGAACTGGTTCTCCATGCCGGGCAGGTAACGCCGGTCGGCCCCGAAGACGTAGCCGGGCCAGAACGAGAACACCGTGTCGCCCGGACGCGTGCGGGCCTGGATGTCCGCCACCACCTGGTCGTAGTTCGCCAGGCTCCACAGGGGATCGCGGACCATGCCGGGCCGCAGCACGCCCAGCAACCCGCCGCCGACCACGAGGGCCGCCGCCGCCGCCGCGAGCCCCTGCCGGCGCGAGGAGGCGCCGAGCCGCGCCAGGCCGGCGGTGGCCAGGGGCAGCAGGGCGATGACCAACGGCGAGGTGAAGTACTGGGCGTGGACCGGGTCGGGCGCCATCGCCGCCAGCAGCAGCACCGCCGCCGCCAGGCCGGACGCCCGCAGGAACCGTCCCTCGGCCCCCGTCGAGCGGCCGAGTCCCGCGGCGCCCCACGCCGCCAGGAGCAGGCTGCCCAACAGGTAGGGGCGCGTGGCCAGGACGCGGGACGTGCCGATGAGCGAGGCGATCGCCCGGCGCCCCAGGCCGGCGTCCGGGTGCAGGTCGCGCAGCTCGCTGAACCGCAGCTCGTGGTAGCCCACGTTGTTGAACACCGCGACGCCAGGCGCCTGCAGCCAGGCCGCGGCCAGGGGCGCCAGGCCCAGCGCGGTCCCGGCCAGCAGCCACGCGGCCCCGGCCAGCGCGCGGCGCCGTCCTCCTGCCGCGGGCCACAGCACCAGCGCCAGTGCCAGGACCGGGCCGACCGGCGCGAAGAACAGGCGCACCGATCCGGCGAGCCCCGCCGCCAGCCCCGCTGCGGCCAGCCACCCGGGGCGGGCGTCGTGCTCGACACCGCGGGCCAGCGCCGCCAGGGCCGCCAGCGACAGCAGCCCGGTCAGCGCGTAGGTCTTGACCGTCACCGCCCACGACACCACCCCCGGCGCGGCGACCAGCAGCGCCAGCCCCGCGACCTGAAGCCACGGGCGGCCGCGCCACACGTGCGCCAGGAGAGCGCCCCACAGCACGAGCGTCAGCACCGCCAGCACCGCCGACTGCAGCCGCAGCGCCCGCAGGTCCGGCCCGGCGACCTTGACCAGCGGCGCGTAGAGGTACGGCAGCAACGGCGCCTGGGGATAGAAGTAGTCGGCGTAGGGCGCGGCGCCACCGGCCGTCAGCCCGGCCGCCGCCGCGTAGTAGCCCTCGTCGCCGTCGATGGGACGCAGCAGCGCCGTCGCCAGCAGCAGCACCGCCCCGATCGCGAGCAACAGGCCTCGCACGACGACGGCGGAGCGATCGGATCCGGGCGGGATTGCGGACGCGCGGCGGGCCATGGAATCTCCGGTGCGATGCGGCGTTGGCGGAACGGTCCCGCCGAAGATACACTGGAAAGCGCACGAGGGCACGATCAAACGCATCCGGCGCGGGCGCCGGCGGGAGGACGGGATGGGCGACAAGGCCAAGCCGCTGTGCAAGTGGAAAGCCAGCCAGTACGTGAAGGATCTCGACCTGCTCAAGACCATCGTCGCCAAGCCCACGCTGGTGTGCCGCGACTGCGGCCGCGCCGCCGACGACAAGAAGTGGCTGTGCAAGCCGGTCCGGCTCTAGGCCCTCGCCCGCGTCACCCCAGCGCCACGTCCAGCATCATCATCACCGCGAAGCCCAGCATCGCGCCCACCGTCGCCAGGTCGGTGTTCTTCTGCAGCTGCGACTCGGGAATCAGCTCCTCGACCACCACGTAGATCATCGCGCCCGCCGCGAACGCCAGGGCATAGGGCAGCATGGGCCGCATCCACAGCACGGCGGCCGCGCCGATGACGCCGGCCACGGGCTCGACCAGCCCCGAGGCCTGCCCGTAGAGGAACGCCTTGCGCCGCGTCCAGCCCTCGCGCCGGAGCGGCGCGGCCACGGCCAGGCCCTCGGGGAAGTTCTGGATGCCGATGCCCAGGGCCAGGGCCACCGCGGCGCCGAGGTTGGCCGATTCGATGCCGCTGGCCACCGCGCCGAAGGCCACGCCCACCGCGAGCCCCTCGGGGATGTTGTGCAGGGTGATGGCCAGCACCAGCAGCACGCTGCGGTGCCAGCCCGTCTTGATGCCCTCGGCCTCGCTGCGCGGGA
>Ga0116152_10004170_pt1 | contig 11457 bp, 10 predicted proteins | sample AD_UKC119_MetaG_FD_89894 | JGI IMG/M metagenome (GOLD analysis project Ga0116152, IMG submission 89894) | Active sludge microbial communities of municipal wastewater-treating anaerobic digesters from Hong Kong - AD_UKC119_MetaG | ecosystem: Engineered > Bioreactor > Anaerobic > Digestate...
GATGGAAGCGATGTCCAGCCTGGCCTGCCGCAGCGCGTCCAGCGTTTGCTTGCCGCTCATACCGCAGTCGATCAGCACGCCGCCGCGATCCGTGGATAAATACGCGCAATTGCCGCTGGAGCCGCTGAACAGGGTACAAAATTGCAAGGGATAACTTCCTTTCGGGAGAAGGTTAGGGTTGCCTGGGAATAAACTTTTCGAAAATTACCGCATCATAACGCTTCAAGGCAGCGTCCAGATCCTCCTGGCTTCTGATCGTCCAGGCGACGAACAGGGGCTTGAAAAAGATACGGTTCAGCTTGAGCGACAGCTTATGGTCGTGATGAAAATCATACGCGATAAAGTGCGGCCGCGACAGCACATTGACAAGAAGATTTTTAAGCATGAATGCCGAAAACGGTTTCAGCGCACCGGAGATCTTGCCGGAGGACAGCTGGCCGCGCAGGATGTTCGGCGCATGCTTGCGCAGATACTTCACAATGACGGGATGGAAGGATTCCATACAGTAATCACCGTGATAATCCTTAAGCATGGCAAGCGACGTTTGCACCGTGTGCAGATAAGTGGTATGTGATTTCAACTCGATAATCAGCGGTACCTTGCCGTCCACAAGCTTTAAAAAATCCTCAAACAGCGGAATGGGTGTACCGTCGGGCAGCAGGGGAAGATCGGCATAATCGGTCTGGTCAATCACCGCGTCAGTGCCGCACACACGCTTTGTATTGTTGTCGTGAAAAACGACCACCAATCCATCGCGAGTGGACTGCAGATCCATTTCCATGCCATAACCATGCTCAATGGCGAGGCGGAACGCTTTCATGCTGTTTTCGATCACATCCTGATTGCCGTCGTGCAATCCGCGATGCGCATAGAGCACATCGGTGCGCAGCTTGGCGGGGAAAGGCTTGCTGGCGGGTGCGATCAGTAAAAGGTAGAGGGCAAACAGCAGCAGTATAACTTCAAGGACGAACAGGATCCATAAAACAAGCAGCATATCAATCATCTCCCGCGTCGTAGGCTTCCAGCTTGGATTTCGGTGGGATAGGCCTGGAATCGCCATGCTTGGCCATGGAGATCGTAAACAGCGAGATCGCCACCATAATGGCGGCATAAGGCGCTAAAATGCCGTACCCGATGTATTGCATCAAATAGCCGCTTAAAATGGGGGTGATGATCTGCGCGGCCATGGAGAACGTGTAATAATACCCGGTAAACTGGCCGACATCCCCGCTTTTGGAGATTTCGACCACCATCGGATAACTGTTGACATTGATGGACGCCCACGCCACGCCGACCAGCGCGAAGATGATATACAGCGTGAAGTGGAACGCGTGATAAAACCCAAACGCCGCAAAGCACAGCGCAAGCAGGATTACGCCGAACTGAATGGTGCGTTTGCGGCCGTACTTGGAGGCAAACAGACCGACGGGAATGAAGCTTAAGATCGCCGCGCCGGTGGCAACCATCAGGCACATGGAGGCATCCTCAATGCCGTAGGCCCAGCGTTCCTGCGCGTACTTGGTAAACGCGGTGGTAACGGCGTTGTACCCCATAAACCAGAAGAAAATGGAGGAGAGAATGAGGAACAGGCTTTTGCGCACGTCCGGTGCCAATGCGGCCAGCCCGCCTTTGCCTTGCAGCGCGGCCTTTTCTTCCGGAGTTTCGGGCTCTTCGTTTTCCGCGTCGTATGCGTCGTTAAACGCGGCGGTTTCGGCTGCCAGCTTATTTTCTCGAATTTTGAAAAGCAGCACAATGATGGCGATAACCATCAGGGTGGCAACGGCGATAAAAAGGAAGGTGTAATCATTCATGGCTGCTGTTACGCCGTCAGATTGTATTACCTCACGCTTTTTCACCAAAAACATGGTGGCGACAAGCGTGAAAATGCCGCCGCAAGCACCCATCAGGTTGATGATGGCGTTGCCCTTGGAGCGCAGCGGCTTGGGCGTAACGTCCGGCATCAGCGCCACGGCGGGAGAGCGGTACGTACCCATGGCAACCAGCAGGAATGCCAGTGCGATAATAAACAGCGTGAAGTTGTTGGTGTTATCGGCAAAGGGCAGCAGGTTCATCAGCACTACGGCACAAAGCGTACCCAATACGATGTAGGGGGTACGCCTGCCGAATTTTGTCTTCGTCCGGTCGGACAGCGCCCCGAAAAAGGGAAGCAAAAACAGCGCCAGGATATTATCCAGCGCCATGATGATTCCGGCGGCACCGTCCTTCATGCCGAATGTGTTTTTTAATACCAACGGGATTACGTTGTCGTACAGTTGCCAGAACGCACCGATAGACATAAACGCCAAACCAACTAAAATCGTACGGCGGGTATTCAGTTTCATGACAGCATCCTCCTTGCTCAGGCTAAAGCTATCATATTATGTGGCTTTATGGTTGTCAATATACTTGCGAAGCGCCCGAAAGGTTTCTTCGGATATATCGTGCTCAATTTTACAGGCGTCCTCCCGCGCAACGTTCGGGTTCACACCAAGGCTGATCAGAAACTCCGACATCACCAGGTGACGCTCATACATGCTTTGGGCAATGGGCAGGCCCTTGTCCGTGATGGTAATCAATCCGTCCTTATCCATGGTGATATAGCCGTTTTCGCGCAGCCGCTTGGTGGCATAGCTGACACTGGGCTTGGTAACGCCAAGCTCGTTGGCAATATCGATCGAGCGGATGTATCCATGCTGGATCTTCATCATCAGCATGGCTTCCAGATAATCTTCGGATGACTTTAAAATCTGCATTGGCTCACATCCTTTATTGCATAAATGTACCATAATCTGCCGCAAAATTCAATCAGGCAGGCGCAGATTTTGTCGGTTTGCGCCTGCCTGCATAGTTATTTTGTCCGGCTAGCACAGCTCATATGGCAATTTTGACAATTGCCGCCGCAGCTGTGTTTTCCGTGTCTGTGATCCGATATCATTTTCCAAATGATTCCACCGGCAATCACAACCACAATACCGCCGACAATCCAGGTAACCATGAGTAACCTCCTTACGCTTCCATGCGTGTGTTTTTACGGGCAAGCTGGAAAATCAAACCGGCCAGCAGTAGGATGGCGACGACCGTAGCCAAGCTGAATCCGCCGCCTGAAAGCAGCAAGCCCAGCCGGTAAACGATCAGCGCGACCGTGTAGGCAAACAGCGTTTGGTAGCCGATGGCAAACCAGGTCCACTTGGCGGAGTTCATCTCCCGCTTGATCGCGCCGATGGCTGCGAAACAGGGCGCACACAACAGGTTGAACAGAAGGAAGCTGAACGCCGCCAGACCGCCGTAGCCGCCGCTGACATCGTTAAACGCCTGTGCAATCGGGTGTAGCGTGGTTTCGATCTCCTCGTCGGTGCCCTCATCCAGCAGCTCGAAAGCCTGATCCTCGTCCTCTGTCGCGCCAAACAGCACGCCGAACACGCCGACAACTTCCTCCTTGGCAACCAGACCCATTACGGTGGCTACGGTGCTTTGCCAGTTACCAAAGCCCAGCGGGGAGAATACGGGGGCAACAGCGCCGCCGATTTTACCCAGCATGCTGTCATCCATATCATCTACAGCGCCAAACGCGGTCGGCAGGTCCTCAGCCGCTGCGGTAACGGCGACCGCGTTATCTTCCACAGCTTCGGGCTGCTGTGCCGTCCAGCCATAGCCAGAGGTGAACCAAATGAAGATACTGGCAATCACGATCACGGTACCGGCCCGCTTGATAAAACTCCAGCCGCGTTCCCACATACTGCGCAGCACATTGCCGGCGGACGGGGTGTGGTACGGGGGCAGTTCCATTACGAAAGGCGCCGGCATGCCGGAAAACATCTTTGTTTTTCTAAGCATAATGCCGGATACGATCACAGCGGCAACCCCGATGAAGTACGCTGCCGTTGCAATCCATCCCGCGTTGTGGAACAGCGCGCCGGCAATCAGCGCGATGATCGGCATTTTTGCGCCGCAGGGGATAAAGCTTGCGGTGATAATCGTCATTCTTCGGTCGTGCTCGTTTTCAATCGTGCGCGAGGCCATCACGCCCGGGATAGCGCAGCCCGAGGCGATCAGCATCGGGATAAAGCTTTTGCCGGACAGCCCGAAGCGGCGGAAGATACGGTCCATAATAAACGCGACGCGTGCCATATAGCCGATATCTTCCAGGATTGCCAGCAGCAAAAACAACACCAGCATTTGCGGCACAAACCCGAGCACCGCGCCTACGCCGCCGATGATCCCGTCGCCGATCAGCCCAACCAGCCAATCTGCCGTGCCGATGCTCGTGAGCCAGGCCATCACAGGCTCCTGAATCCATTGGCCGACGAAGGTGTCATTGGTGAAATCCGTCACGATCGAGCCGATCGTGGTTACGGAGATATAATAGACCAAAAACATGATAAGCGCGAAGATCGGCAGCGCAAGAACACGGTTGGTGACGATGCGGTCGATCCTGTCCGATGTCGTAAGCGAACCCTTTGCCTTGCCCTTCTTCACGCAGACGGATACAAGCTTGTTAATGTAGGCATATCGCTGGTTTGTAATGATGGATTCCGCGTCGTCGTCCATCTCGGTTTCGCAGGACTTTATGGCGCTTTCGATCTGCCGCAGAATGCCCGCGGGCAGGTTCAGCTCGCTCATCACCTTTTCATCCCGTTCAAACAGCTTAATGGCGTACCAGCGAGAAAGTGAAGGATCCACAATGCTTCCTTCGTGCGTTATGCCGCCCCTGTGATGGTGATGCACCGGCTCTTCACCGTTGCAGTGGGTGATAAGGTCTTCAATGTGCGCCAGCGCGTGCTCCACGCTGCCTGCAAATACGTGCGGGGATTCGCTTTGCTTGCCCTTGCGCGCCAGCTCGGCGGCTTTTTGCGCTACCAGCCTGCTGCCTTCACCTTTGAGGGCGGAGGTTTCAATCACGTCGCATTTCAGCTCTTCGGCCAGCTTCATCAGCTGGATCACATCACCGTTCTTACGCGTGACATCAATCATATTCAGCGCGATTACCATCGGGATGTTCAGCTCCGAAAGCTGCGTGGTAAGGTACAGATTGCGCTCGATATTGGTGGCGTCGACAATGTTGATAATAACGTCCGGCTTCTCGTTTACCAGATAGTTGCGTGCCAGTACTTCTTCCAGCGTATAAGGGGAAAGTGAATAAATACCCGGCAAATCCTGAATGATAATGCCCTGTGCGCCCTTCAGGCGGCCCTCTTTCTTTTCCACCGTAACGCCGGGCCAATTGCCAACGTACTGGTTGCTGCCCGTTAAGGCGTTAAACATGGTGGTTTTGCCGGAGTTGGGGTTGCCGGCAAGCGCAATTTTTATGCCCATAGGTAAGTCCTCCTCAGTATTCATAAGGTTAGCGTAATCTAACCGCAGTACAAATGAAAAGCGATTCTCACCGCATGGTTATAATACCTCGATTTTCTCAGCGTCGCCTTTACGTACGGAAAGCTCGTATCCGCGCACCGTAAGCTCCATCGGGTCCCCAAGCGGCGCAACCTTGCGTACATACACCTCTGTGCCCTTCGTTAATCCCATGTCCATAATCCTGCGCTTAAGCGCACCCTCCCCGTGCAGCTTTGCGATCACCGCGCTTTGGCCTACGTTTACATCCCTGAGTGTTTTCATAGCTTCCTCCTTATACCATAATCCGCGTTGCCAGCGTTTGATCCAGTGCAACACGGCTGTTTTTAATCGATAGTATTAAATTTCCGCCCAGCTGATTAACCACGATTACTTCTTCCCCGACAACAAACCCCAGGTTTGCCAGGTGCTTGCGCACGTCGTCACGTCCTGTAATCTTTTTGATCACATTCACATCCCCGACCGATACCATGGATAAAGGCACCATAACCGCTCTCCTTACTGCAAATCACAAAGTTAGAGTAGTTTAACTCCAATGAGAGTTTAACATCTCTAACTTGACTTGTCAAGGCAGTTTTTGCGGGAGATATTGCAAATTACAAATTTTATGGTCTTCCAGCAAAGAACGGGCGGGAATCTTGACACGCCACCAATCATCCACTATAATGCACATAACGCAATGATAGGAACCAGTACCCGCAAGCAAGCCTGCAGAGAGCCTTCGGCCGGTGCAAGAGGGCGGCGGTGCGGCGGCGAATACATCCTTGAGCGAGGCTCCCAAAGGGCAACCGAGTAGGCAGCCGACGGTGCGCCGGTTACAGCGCATAAGAACAGTGTTCTTGCTAAGGATATGCCCGCGAGGGAATATCGATGTGGAAGTGGTACAGCGGCTTCATCGCCTTCCTCCCGTGCGGAGGAAGGCGGTTTTCATTTTCAGAGGAGGGATATCCATGCTGCCAAAGGGAGTATCATATGCAGACCGTTTTGACGGAATTACCGGAAGCGCGATCCGCGCGATTTTTAAGGTGCTGGCACGCCCGGGGATCATCAGCTTTGCGGGCGGCAATCCCAGCGCCGACGCGCTGCCCAACGAGCAATGTGCGGAGCTTGCCAGAGATGTACTGCTAAGCGATGGGAAACGAATCCTGCAATACGGCGGCACGGAAGGATATCCGCCGTTTGTGGAAAGCCTGCAAGCCTATTTGGCGGAGAATTACGATTTTCCGGTAGAAAAGAAAAACATTCTGCCGCTGTCCGGTTCAACGCAGGGTGTGGATCTGATTTGCAAGGCGTTTTTGAATCCCGGGGATGTTGTGCTGACGGAAGATCCCACATTTCTGGGCAATATGCAGACCATGCGTATTTATCAGCAAAAGCTTGTGCCGGTGGAAAGCGACGACGGCGGTCTGCGGATGGATGCGCTGGAAGCGGCGGTAAATGAATACCGGCCCAAGATGCTTTATTGCATCCCCACCTTCCAAAACCCCACCGGCAGAACGCTGCCGGCCGACCGGCGGGAACGTATTGCCGCGATGGCGGAAAAATACGGCTTCCTTGTGATCGAAGATGATCCGTACCGCGATCTGCGCTACGACGGGCAGGCACAGCCGTCCGTCAAGCACTTTGATAAGACGGGGCATGTAGTTTATATGGGAAGCTTTTCCAAGCTTGTCAGCCCCGGTATGCGCGTGGGGTATATGGTCGCGCAGGAGGAGATTATCGGCAAGTGCACCATCGGCAAGCAGGGTACGGACCTGCACACGCCGCTGCTGACGCAGGCGATTATCGATCAGTTCCTGCGCCGCGGGCTGCTGCTGCCGCATCTGCAATCGATATTGGGCCCTTATCGGGACAAGATGCACGCGATGCTGGACGAGCTGAAAATCTTTTCCGCGGGCACGCAGTATACCACGCCGGAAGGCGGGCTGTTTATCTTCTGCACGCTGCCGGAAGGCGAAAACGCGACCGAACGTTTTCAACAGGCTGTGGAGCGCGGCGTGGCCTTTGTGCCCGGCACATACTTCTACCCCAACGGCGGGCATGATAATACCTTCCGCCTGAACTTTTCAAACAGCACACCGGAGCAGATCAAAACAGGCATGGGTATCCTGCGCAAGCTGTTTGAAGAAAAATAAAGGAGAGAACCGTGATGCATATTTTGGATGAACTCAAGGAGCGCGGCATCCTTGCACAGGTCACGTTTGAAGAGGATCTGTATAAGCTGTTTGATAAGGAAAAGGTAACGTTTTATGTTGGGATCGATCCGACAGCGAGCAGCCTGCATGTAGGGCATATTATCCCCGTTATCATGGCCAGGCGCCTGCAGCAGGCAGGGCACAGGCCTATTATCCTGTGCGGCGGCGGTACCGCCATGGTGGGCGATCCCAGCGGTAAAACCGAGCTTCGCCAAATGCTCACACAGGAGACGATCGAGGATAATATCTTTGCCATCCAGCAGCAGCTGAGCTCACTGCTGGATTTCAGCGAGGGCAATGCCATCATGGTCAACAACGCCGATTGGCTGCTGAACCTGAACTACGTTAATTTTCTGCGGGACGTAGGCGTACATTTCTCCGTCAACCGCATGCTGACGGCAGAGTGCTACAAAAAGCGGCTGGAGGTCGGATTGACGTTTTTGGAGTTCAATTATATGCTCATGCAGAGCTATGATTTTCTGGAGCTGTTTAAGCGCTACCACTGCAAGCTGCAGATCGGCGGGGACGATCAGTGGTCAAACATGCTTGCGGGCGCCGACCTCATCCGCCGCAAGGAAAAGGGCGAAGCGTTTGCCCTGACCAACAAGCTGATCATGACCTCCGACGGCAAGAAGATGGGCAAAACTGAAAAAGGCGCCCTCTGGCTCGATCCGGAGCGCACCACGCCGTACGAGTTCTATCAGTACTGGCGCAACGTGCAGGACGCGGATGTTGAGATGTTCCTGAAGCTGTTGACCTTCTTGCCGATGGATGAGATTCACCGCCTGGGCGCGCTAAAAGACTCAGAAATCAACGAAGCCAAGAAGGTGCTTGCCTTTGAAATGACCAAGATGATCCACGGCGAGGACGAAGCCAACAAGGCCGCCGGCGCGGCACAGGCGCTGTTTGCCGGGCAGGGCAGCATGGACAACGTCCCCACCTTTGCGGTGACCGTCGCGATGCTCAAAGAGGATGGCCGCCTGACCACCTGGCTGTCCGAGTGCGGCTTGTGCAAAAGCCGCGGCGAAGCCCGCAAGATGGTGCAGGCCGGGGCGGTAGCGGTGGACGATGCGAAAATCACCGATATTGACACAACTATAACCCCCGAGCAGTTTGGCGCAGACGGCCTGATGCTTAAAAAGGGCAAGAAAGGCTATTGCAGATTGGTGCTTGAGTAGAAAAGCACTACGCCACATCAACGAAACAGGCCTCCACATCATGGGGATGCGGAGGCCTTTTCTTGTGATTGAGCACAAAATATGCTATAATTTATTGCTAGCAATAGAGTTGCAAACAAGTGAGGAGAGAGGGAATGGCCTCGTATAATGCGGAAAAAATAAAGGTGCTGGAAGGCCTGGATGCCGTTCGGATGCGCCCGGGCATGTATATCGGCTCCACAGGCAGCCGCGGGCTGCACCATATGCTGTGGGAGATTGTGGACAACGCCGTGGATGAAGCCATGGGCGGTTATGCCGATACCATTGCAGTCACCTTGCATCAGGACGGTTCTGCTTCCGTTTGGGATAACGGCCGCGGCGTACCCGTGGACGAACATCCGACGCTGAAGATGTCCGGTGTGGAAGTAATCTATACCAAGCTGCATGCCGGCGGCAAATTTGATAATGAAAACTATTCCTATTCGGGCGGCCTTCACGGTGTTGGCGCGAGCGTGGTCAATGCGCTGTCCGAATGGATGACGGTCGATGTATTCCGGGATTTCAGGCACTATCAGATGCGCTTTGAATCCAACTTCGATAAAAAGCTGGGAAAGATTGTCGCGGGCCGGCCGGTCGGTCCGCTGCAAACGATCTCCAATACCCGTAAGCGCGGTACGCTGGTGCGCTTCAAGCCCGACGGACGTATTTTTGAAACGACGGAGTTCAACGGCGATCAGGTGCTGCGCAGGCTGCGGGAGCTGGCCTATCTCAACAAGGGCGTTACCATCACCTTTGAGGACGAGCGGCGGGCGACGAACTTTGATATTGTGGCGGAACCCGATGAAAACGGCGAAGCTTCAAACGGAGCCGACAACAAAACGGAATTTTGCTACGAAGGCGGCATTGTCGACTATGTGAAGTATCTCAACGCGGAAAAGTCCGTGCTGTTTGACGAGCCTATCTATCTGGAAGGGCAGCGCGAAGATACGCTGTTCCGCATTGCCATCCAGTATACCGACAGCTACACGGAAAATGTCTTTTCCTATGTCAACAATATTCCAACCTCCGAAGGCGGCACCCACGAAACGGGCTTTCGCGCGGCGTATACCAAGGTGCTTAACGATTTTGCCCGCCGCTTGGGTGCGCTGAAGGACAAGGATGCCAACCTGGGCGGCGACGACTACCGCGAGGGCATGACCGCCGTGATGATTGCCATGGTGAAGAATCCGCAGTTTGAAGGGCAAACCAAGGGCAAGCTCGGCAACACCGAGGTGCGCCCTGCCATCGAGGCGATCCTAACCCAGCAGCTGACCGCCTATTTTGAGGATTTAAAACATCAGGAGCTGGCAACCAAGCTGATCGAAAAGGCGGTCAAAGCGGCGCAGGTGCGCGCGGCGGCCCGCAAGGCGCGGGACGTTGCGCGCGCAAAAACAGCGCTGGAGGCCGCGCCGCTGGTGGGTAAACTGTCCAGCTGCACGGGGCGCAAGCCTGAACAGAACGAGCTGTTCATCGTGGAGGGCGACAGCGCCGGCGGCAGTGCCAAGCAGGGCCGCGACCGCCGCTTTCAGGCTATCCTGCCGCTGCGCGGCAAGCCGCTGAACGCGGAAAAGAAACGGCTGGATCAGGTGCTGGCCAACGAGGAGTTCCGCTCCGTTATCACGGCGCTGGGCACCAATATCGACGAGAGCTTTACCCTGGACAACCTGAAATACCACAAGGTCATCATATTAAGCGACGCCGATCAGGACGGGGCACATATCCGCGCGATCTTGCTGACGTTCTTCTATCGCTATATGCGCGAGCTGGTAGCCGAAGGGCATGTGTATATCGGCATGCCGCCGCTGTACCGCGTTACGCAGGGCGGTAAATCCGTGTATGCCTATGATGACACGGAGCTGCAGAAATTGACCGAGGGCAAGAAAAACTATACTATCCAGCGCTATAAGGGCCTGGGTGAGATGAACCCCGAGCAGCTGTGGGCGACCACGATGGATCCGCAGGCAAGGAAGCTGTTGCAGGTGACCATCGAGGATGCCGCGCAGGTGGAGCACCGCGTATCCGTGCTGATGGGGGATAAGGTGGAACCGCGCCGCGAGTACATCAGCCAGTATGCCAACTTCAACCGCGAGGACTCGTTTACAGAGATCGCCGATACGCTGAAAGCAGGTGAGCCGATTGCCTGAGGAAAACATGCAGGGCATTATCCAGATGTCCATGGCCGAGGTCATGCACAACTCGATGATACCCTATGCCGAGCACGTGATTATGGAGCGCGCTATCCCGCGCGTGGAGGACGGGCTTAAGCCCGTGCAGCGCCGCATCTTATATACGATGATGGAGCTTAACTTGCAGCCCGACCGCCCGCACCGCAAGTGCGCGCGCATCGTGGGCGACTGCCTGGGCAAATTCCACCCCCACGGGGATTCCAGCGTATACGACGCGTTGGTGCGCATGGCGCAGGACTTCAGCATGCGCGAGCCGCTGGTGGACGGCCACGGCAACTTCGGCTCCATCGACGGCGACAGCGCCGCTGCCATGCGCTATACCGAGGCGCGCATGCAGCCGCTGGCGCTGCAGATGCTGCGCGACATCGACAAGGATACCGTGCCGTTCCGCCTGAACTTTGACGATACCATCAAAGAACCGGATATGCTGCCCGCGCGCTACCCGAATCTTTTGGTTAACGGCGCCAGCGGCATCGCTATCGGGTTGGCAACCAATATCCCGCCGCACAACCTGCGTGAGTGCATCCACGC
>Ga0116152_10004171_pt1 | contig 11456 bp, 9 predicted proteins | sample AD_UKC119_MetaG_FD_89894 | JGI IMG/M metagenome (GOLD analysis project Ga0116152, IMG submission 89894) | Active sludge microbial communities of municipal wastewater-treating anaerobic digesters from Hong Kong - AD_UKC119_MetaG | ecosystem: Engineered > Bioreactor > Anaerobic > Digestate...
CGGCGCCATTTGTAAATTGTATCATTTGCCGTTACGATTGTATCTTTTCCATGCGCTTCAGCAGTGGCACGCATTGTAGAGCGCATATAACTCTGGTATTTATCGGGCAAAGCTGCACCTGTTTGGTTAACCACGGTTGCCGCCCCCATGCTTCCGCCCGGACGCATATAAATACTGTCGCAGGCAATTGAAATAAGCGCACCTGCAGAAGCTGCGTTGTTATCAATAAAAACATAAACGGGAATCGGGCTTTGCAAGATCTTGGTACGAATTGAATCAGCATCCAAAACAAGGCCGCCATAAGTATTCATGTGAATCAGAAAAGCATCGGCCCCCAAAGAATCAGCAGCTTCAAACGCCTGTTGTGTCTGACGCCAGGTTGCCTTGGTAATTTCCTCTTTAATATTGAGTTTATACACAAGTTTTTCCTCTTTATCGCGGGCATTTCCAAATAATGAAAGCACAAGAAAAACTATCAGCCATGTATGTTTTAATCTCTTCATCATCTTATTTTTAATGATTTACCTGCGAAGTTAAAAACAATTTTATGATTAAATTTCAATTTTATCGTTCTTTCAAAAAACCCATGTTCATTGATTTTGTTAGTTTTGTCGTTCAATACAGATATAAATAAAAATGGAAATCAATTCACTTACCGCCATTTCACCGGTTGACGGAAGATACAGCAACAAAGTTGAGAACCTGTGGAAATATTTTAGCGAATTTGCTTTAATAAAATACAGGGTTTTTGTTGAAATCGAATATTTTATCGCACTCTGTGAAATTCCATTGCCGCAATTAGCCGGAATCAGCGCCACTCAAATTGAAGAACTAAGAAAAATTACTGAGAATTTTTCGCTTGATGACGCATTTCGCATAAAGGAAATTGAAAATGTGACAAACCATGATGTAAAGGCGGTTGAATATTTTATAAAAGAAGAATTTGAAAAACTCGGACTGGCAAAATACAAAGAGTTTATCCATTTCGCACTGACTTCGCAGGACGCAAATAATACGGCCATTCCAAAGTCAATACAGGATGCAGTAAAAAATGAATATTATCCGCTGGTTTACGAATTACTTGCAAAACTTAAAGATTTGGCTGCCGAATGGAAAAGTATTCCAATGCTGGCAAAAACACACGGACAGCCAGCATCGCCAACAAAACTTGGAAAAGAAATTCAGGTTTTTATTGAACGGATTGAGATTCAGTTAACACAATTAAAAGCATTACCGTGCCATGCTAAATTTGGTGGGGCAACCGGTAATTTCAATGCACATTTTGTTGCCTATCCGCAAATAAACTGGGAACAGTTTGCTGATAAATTTTGTAAAGAAAACCTGGGACTCGAACGCTCGCGCTACACAACACAAATTGCGCACTATGATAATTACAGCGCCATTTTCGACGCGCTGAAACGAATCAACAATATCATCCTCGACCTCGACCGCGATTTCTGGATGTACATTTCGATGGGATATTTCAAACAAAAAATAAAAAAGGGCGAAGTTGGTTCATCAACCATGCCACACAAAGTAAACCCAATTGATTTTGAAAATTCAGAAGGAAATATTGGGATTGCAAACGCAGGTTTCGAGCAGCTTTCGTCAAAATTACCGGTTTCGAGGTTGCAACGCGATTTAACCGACTCAACTGTAACACGTTTTATTGGCGTTCCTTTTGGGCACACGGTTATTGCTTTAAAATCGACAATAAAAGGGTTGAACAAATTATTGCTAAACGAACCGGCTATTGAAAATGATTTGGAAGAAAACTGGGCGGTTGTTGCCGAAGCAATTCAAACCATTTTGCGTCGTGAGTTTTTTCCAAATCCATATGAAGCATTGAAAGATTTAACAAGAAATAACAATGTGATGAACAAAACCTCTATTCACAATTTTATTGAAGGGCTAAACGTTTCAGAAACAATAAAAAAGGAACTGAAACAAATTACACCACAAAATTACACGGGAATATTTTAAAGGTTTATTTGGATAAAATGGGCAAAAACATAAAATATAATGCTGCAATTCTTTGCCCACATTTCCATTAAATATTTCTCTCTTCATTCTAATTTTTAATCAATGAAAGATTTTCTGAAACTGCTCCGGCGATTTATTCCACCCTATAAAAAGGAGTTGTTTTTAAACATTTTCTATAATATACTTAGTGCAGTTTTTGGTGCATTTTCCTTTGGGTTGCTCATTCCTGCCCTTGAAATACTTTTTGGTTCGAAAGAATTGGTAACTACACAGGTACCATGGGGATTTTCGCTTGATTCGCTGCTTACCAATTTCAACTTTTATATCAGCAAAGTAATTGCACAGTATGGCCATGAGCGGGCTTTGGTTTATATTGGCATTTTCATAATTATCATGGTATTTCTGAAAGTTTTATTCACCTATCTTTCAAATTACGAAATGATTGAAATCAGAAATGGTGTGGTTCGCGATATCAGAATTTTGATTTACAGAAAAATATTAAGACTTCCGTTAGGCTATTTTTCGGAAGAGAGAAAAGGAGATATAATAGCCCGAATGACAGGCGATGTAGCTGAAGTGGAAAACTCAATAATGAACTCGCTCGATATGATGATAAAAAACCCAATTCTGATTGCAATTTCGGTTGGTGTGATGGTTTATATGAGCTGGAGTTTAACACTCTTTGTTTTTGTTATGTTTCCGATTGCAGGTTATATCATTGGCCGAATTGGAAGAAGTTTGAAACGGGAGTCCCGCATCGGGCAAAGTAAAATGGGCGATATTCTCTCGCTTATTGAAGAAGATCTTTCAGGATTGCGTGTTATAAAATCTTTTAACGCCGAAGAAAGCGCCACCAAACGTTTTGAAGCCGAGAATCAATCTTATTTCTTCACGATGAACAGATTGATGTGGAGACGGTTTTTAGCACAACCCGTTAGTGAATTTTTGGGGACAGCGGTTATAATGATTGTAATGTGGTATGGCGGTAAATTGATTCTGAACAACGAAAGTTCGTTAAATGCAGCAGCGTTTATCGGTTATCTTGCATTTTTCTATAATATTATCAATCCCGCGAAAGCATTCTCAACAGCACTTTACAGCGTTGAAAAAGGGTTGGCCTCAATGGAAAGGATTGACAAAATATTATTGGCCAAATCAAATATTTCTGACAAACCTGATGCAATAGAAATTACCAGATTTGAAAATCAAATAGTTTTTGAGAATGTTTCGTTTGCGTACAATTCAGCACCGGTTTTAAACAATGTATCGCTGACAATTAAAAAAGGACAAACTATTGCACTCGTTGGCCAGTCGGGTAGCGGAAAAACAACAATGGTTGACCTTTTGCCCCGTTTCTGGGATGTTGTTAGCGGAAGAATTACAATTGACGGAATTGATATCCGCGATATGAAAATGAAAAATTTGCGGAACATGATTGGAAATGTGAACCAGGAACCAATTTTGTTTAACGATACCATTTTCAACAACATCGCTTTTGGAATGGAAAATGCAACGATGGATGAAGTGGTTAAGGCGGCAAAAATAGCCAACGCCCATAATTTCATTATTGAAACTGAGGCTGGTTATCAGACAAAAATTGGTGATCGTGGCGATAAACTCTCTGGCGGACAAAAACAGCGAATTTCTATCGCCCGGGCAGTACTGAACAACCCGCCAATTTTAATTCTGGATGAGGCTACTTCTGCGCTCGACACAGAATCGGAAAAACTTGTACAGGAAGCTTTGACAAATCTTATGAAAAACCGTACCTCACTTGTAATTGCTCATCGTTTGTCAACAATTAAAAATGCTGATTTAATTTGTGTCCTCCACAAAGGCGAAATTGTTGAGCAAGGTACACATGACGAATTACTGGCTTTAAAAGGAAGATATACCAAACTTCATAAAATGCAGATTTTTTAAGAAAAGAAGAAAGAAGTCGTGATGGTTTTCATAGTTGTATTTGTTGTCATAGTTGTTGAAAATGTTCTTTTTAACGATGAAAACAGTATAACAATGACAATTCGACAACAATTTCAATATTATCTACAAACCCGAAGCAAGTATATCAACCAAATGAATTGTTTTTATTGGTAGTTTCTGTTTTCTAATATATGCTTCAATATTCATCAAACACGAGGCTTCTGTTGATACAATATATTCGGCACCGGTTTTCATGGCATGTTCAACTTTTTGTTCAGTCATTGCAGTTGAAACTGAATGAAATTTAGCTGAAAATGTTCCTCCGAAACCACAGCAGGTTTCCAATTTTTCCATTTCAACCAATTCCAAACCACTTACATTCTGAAGCAGTATTCGCGGTTCTCTTTTTATTCCATACTCCCGCAAACCAGCGCACGAATCATGAAAAGTAACTTTGTGATTAAAAACTGATCCAAACTCCAACTTCTTAATATGATTGACAAAAAAGTCGGAAAATTCAAATATCCGGGGAGCTAATTGATTTGTTTTCTCCAGAAGAACTTTATCATCCGCAAAAACCTTTCTGTAATAATTCTTAATAAAGCCTGTACACGAAGCTGATGGCGCAACTATGATACCGGCATTCTCAAAATCATTTAAAAATTTAACTGCCAGAGTTTTGGTTTCTTTCCAGTATCCGCTGTTAAATGATGGTTGTCCGCAGCAGGTTTGTTCTGGATTGTAGTTCACTGTACATCCTGCCCTTTCCAATAGCCTGATAAAATTAAATGCAGTTTCGGGATAAAACTGATCGATAAAACAAGGAATAAAAACATCCACTTTCATGCTTTCAAATTTTGGGTTGAAAATACCTAAAAGAATAAGAAAAAATGAAACTTATTTTTTGAATTGAAAAGTAAAAAAAAAAGATCTCACTTCCGTAAGACCTTTTCAATTTGCACGGGAGGAGAGACTCGAACTCCCGACACCTGGTTTTGGAGACCAGTGCTCTACCAACTGAGCTACACCCGTGTTTCTTTTTTGCGACTGCAAATATAATAATACATTCTAAATTACCTACACAAATTGATTTTTGCAGCGACTTTATTCATTTCACAAAGAACAATGTTTTGATAGTTATCAACAACAATAAAACCCATTAAAAAATCCATAAGAAAATCTTATGGATTTAGAGCGGAGAGAGAGGGATTCGAACCCCCGGAACCTCTCAGTTCAACGGTTTTCAAGACCGCCGCAATCGACCACTCTGCCATCTCTCCGAGCGCGACAAAAGTAGGATATTTTTTTAAACGACAAAACCTTTTTTTTCTAAAAAATAAATTTTTGCTCAAAAAAAAAGAGAATAAAGATTGTTTTTTTAAAACTAATTTCTGAATTTAGTGTTTCTATATCAAAGTTCTCTGAAACTACTGATTTTACTGGTATTTTGAGTATCTTTGATATGTTTCAGTTTTCGAACTTAACTTAATTTGGAAATATAAGTTTATTTAAACACTTATTTATCAATATTTTAACCATTTAATAAAAATTTTGCCGTATGAACAAAGCACAGTTAATTGATGCAATGGCCGCCGGAGCTGGCCTTACTAAAGTAGACGCAAAAAAAGCTCTTGATGCTTTTGTAGCTGCCACAACTGACGCCTTAAAAGGTGGTGACAGGGTAGCTCTTATTGGTTTTGGCTCATTTTCAGTATCTGAACGTGGTCAAAGAACTGGTAGAAATCCACAAACAGGTAAAGAAATTACAATTCCTGCTAAAAAAGTTGTGAAATTTAAAGCTGGTGCTGAATTGTCTGACGCAGTTTAGTACAAATAACAGGAAAAAGAAAAAAATAGGGGAACGCTTTGTTTCCCTTTTTTTATTGTCTTTTTATCATATTATTAAATAGTCAAAATGAAAAGTGAACTTCTTGAATACTTATCGGCAGTTGTCACACCCGAGCGTCTTTCGCTTTATAACAGAATTGTTGAAAACCGCACAAATTATATTACTGTAGTTTTGGAAGATGTTTTTCAACCTCAAAATGCAAGCGCCGTTTTACGCACCTGCGATTGTTTTGGTATCCAAAATGTGCATGTCATTGAAAACAGGAATCAATTTCAGGTTGACACGGAAGTATCAATGGGATCGTCGAAATGGGTAACTATAAACACCTACAACAAGATAAAAGACAATAGTTTAAAGACAATTCAAAAATTAAAAAATGATGGTTACCGAATTGTAGCAACTTCCCCACATTCCACAGATGTTGAACTTCCTGATTTTGATATATCGAAAGGTAAATTTGCTTTAATATTTGGCTCAGAATTACCCGGTATTTCTGAAACAATTAACCAGGAAGCCGACGAATTTCTTAAAATCCCTATGTTTGGGTTTACCGAAAGTTTTAATATCTCGGTATCAGCCGCAATTATTTTATTCCACTTAACCCAAAAACTCCGCGATTCAGAATCGATTGACTGGCATTTGAGTGAAGAGGAAAAACTGGACGTCAAAATTCAGTGGATTAGAAACTCTGTAAAGAAAAGTCTGCTAATTGAAAAAAGGTTTTGGGAAGAAAAAGGAATTGATATACAAAGTAAAAGTTAAAATCAGCTTTGAAACATTTTTCCAATTTTATCAAGGTTCATCATTTTCACGCCCAGTTTTTTCCAATTTTCGAAAGGCAGCGGGATATTTGGTAATTCCTTAATTGCATTCTCAACAACAATTACATTCTTACCTCTTTTCGCTAATCCTACAACTGCATCGTTTACACAAACATTTGTTGTAACTCCGTAAACAATAATCGTCTCCGGAGAAAGCAGCTTTAATAGTTGTTCTGTGTAAGGATTTCCGCTAAAAACATCAAATGCGTCCTTTCTAACAATAATATTCCTTTGGTTTATTGTATCCACTTTGTTTTTGCTGATATAATTTTCAGTTTCCCAGTCAATTACAAACGGGTTCTCAGGTTTTGTTTCTTCAATATATTCAGCCCCGGCAGAATTTGCCATACAATGCTCGGGAAAAGTATTTATAAAATCAGGATTTGTTGATAATTCAGCTGAACCGGGATAATGCCAATCAGCGGTGTTTACAACCGTAATTAAATTGGTTTTAGCCAGCTGTGTAAGTTTTTCCCAATTGGGTTTCAGAAGTTCTGCACCTGTTACATATAATTTTCCATTGGGTGAAACAAAATCGAATTGAGTATCGACATTCCAAAATATGTAATCAGAAACTTTCATCGTATCACTTTTTATTGAATCCCTTTCGCAATAAAATCCCTGAACACTTCATCATCAAAAGTAACCCCCAATTTTATTTCAGATCCATCAGGTTTTATTATAACATGAAACGGGATACTATTTGTTTTATATTTTGAAATTTGAAGGTCAAGGTTTTTTTCTCCCAAATTATCCTTTTCCTCACCATCAACTTTTGATATAAATATTTCTTCTTCAGTCAATTTTGTGCGATCATCGGTGTAAAGCCCGACAACAACATATTTTTCTGAAAGCATTTTCATCACTTCAGCATCTTCCCAAACCGTATTTTCCATTTTTTTACAATTCGAACAGGCATGACCTTTGAAAACTACAAAGAGTGGTTTATTCTGCTCTTTAGCACACGCCAATCCCTGTTCAAAATCGAAATAACCGGGTAACCCGTTCGGCAAATGCAATTTATCGGCATATTTAGCAGGGCCACATAATTCTTCTGCAACATTAAATGCCTGACCATTTGATGCTCTTGAACTTAAATATGAATTCTCACTTTCTGGCGGAATTAAAGCTGAAACCGCTGATAATTGAGCGCCCAGCAGTCCGGTAAATAAATAAACTACAAAAGAAAAAGTAACTATAGAAAGGAAAAGCCGGCCAACTCCAACAAACGGCAAATCGCTGTCGTGCGAAAATTTAATTTTACCAAGGAAGTACAAACCAAGTAAAGAGAAAACAACAATCCAAATTGATAAATAGATTTCGCGGCTCAGAACTCCAAAACCATAAACCTGATCGATATTGCTTAAAAATTTCAAACCAAAAGCTAATAGTATAAAAGCAAATACAACTTTAATAGAATTTAACCAGCCACCGGATTTTGGCAATTTATTTAGTGCTGAAGGGAAAATAGCCAGCAACGTAAAAGGTGTTGCAAAAGCCAGCCCAAAAACAAACATGCCCAACAACGGGCGTAATCCGCCATCCTGAACTGCCTGAATTATCAATGCTCCGATAAATGGTCCGGTGCATGAAAATGAAACAATAACTGTTGTTAAAGCCATAAAAAACGCACCAATCAAACCTCCTTTATCTGCTTTTGCATCTGTTTTATTTACCAATCCACTTGGCAGAACCAACTCAAAAGCACCAAAAAATGATATTGAAAACACAAGGAACAATATAAAAAACAGCAAATTTGGAATCCAATGAGTACTTAAAACACTGCCAACATTAGGGCCGAAAATACCTATAGAAAACAGAGCTCCCAGTAAAGTAAAGATCAGAACAATGGAACCTCCAAAAAATACGCCTGTCCGAATTGATTTTCCGCGATCTTCACTACCTCGCATGAAAAATGAAACTGTCATCGGAATCATTGGAAAAACGCAGGGAGTAAGAATTGCAGCAAAACCTGCCAATGCCGAAATTAAAATAAATAACCACAGTGTTTGGCCACTCCCGTTGTTCAGCGAAGTTTCTGAATTCAACTTAGTATCTTCAGCAATTGTGCCTGTGGTTTGTGCTGCCTGATTGAAGCTGAACATAAATTTTGACTCTTCGGGAGGTGTACATGTTTCATCATTACAACTCATAAAAAGCACAAAACCTTTTATTTCAACAGGATCATCAGATTTCAGTTTTATTTTCTGTGTTAAAACAGCCTGACTGTTAAAATATCCGACATTCAGTTGAAATGTTTCATCAAAATGGATTTCGGGTTGTGGCTCTTTCAGGATTTCGCCTGCAAATTCAAATAACGTTGAATCTTCAAACACAAAGGATGTTGCAATTGGCCCTCCTTCAGGAAGGTCAGTGTCGTACAAATGCCATCCACTTTCAATAGTAGCTTTGAAAATTAAATCAACTTCTTTTCCGTTTTGTTTTGAATCAAACTCCCACTTTGTTGGGTTGACTATTTGTGCATTAATAAATAACGTGGTAAAGATGAGTGTAAAAAGTACGAATATTTTTTTCATTTTTTATGACTGTAATTTAATTCTGAAATTCATATTTACAAATATAGATATTCACATATAACAAATATCAATCCGATTACAATGATATGACAAATATTCACTTAAAAACATGAAAAAAGCCGCTTTATTGATTAAACGGCTTTTTTCATTCATAAAATTAACTCTTCATGATTGTCATCAAAAAAGTGATATTCGAGAAAAGTAAATGAATTATTTGACTCAATTTTAATCCATTTAAAATATTCAAGAAACCATTTATTCCGCACACTTTTTATTCCTTTTGTAAGATATGCCGCTACATATGGATGAACTTTCAATACCAATTTCTTTTTGTGTAAATCGTTAAAAGCATATTTTATTTTGCTTTCGAGTTCGTCGGCAAAGAGAACAGAAGGTACAATTTTACCGGTTCCTTTACATGTCGGGCAGTTTTCTGCGGTTTCAATTGTTTCCTGCGGCCTCACACGCTGACGTGTAATTTGCATCAGGCAAAACTTACTTAGAGGTAATATATTGTGTTTTGTACGGTCTGCAGCCATTACCTCTTTCATGTGGTCATAAACTTTTTGCCGGTTTGCTGCAACGTGCATATCGATAAAATCAATTACGATAATTCCGCCCATATCCCTCAATCTCAATTGTCTTGCAATTTCATCACAAGCAGCTAAATTTACATCCAGTGCGTTTGTTTCCTGATCCATTCCCACCTTCACCCGGTTTCCACTGTTAACGTCAATTACATGAAAAGCTTCGGTGTGTTCAACAATTAAATATGCACCATCTTTAAAAGATACAGTTTTACCAAAAGCAGATTTAATCTGTTTTTCAACTCCATAATGTTCAAATATTGGAGTACGTCCTTTGTAAAATTTCACAATCTTTTTTTTGTCAGCCTGAATGCTGCCTATATAATTGCTGATTTCGTTACATACCGACTCATCATTAGCAATAATACTATTAAAATCGGCATGATAGATATCACGTAATAAAGCCGTTGTACGATCAATTTCCCCGATGATGAGCGATGGTGTTTTTGCTTTGCCAAGTTTACTGAAAGTAGTTTCCCATTTAGTAACCAAACCATTTAGTTCCTGATCAAGTTCAGCAACCTTTTTGCCTTCAGCTACTGTTCGCACAATTACACCGTATTTACGTGGTTTTATGCTTTGAACAAGTTTTTTTAGCCTGTTTTTCTCTTCGTTGGTTTTTATTTTTTGTGACACTGAAACTTTGTCACTAAATGGCATTAGCACCAAATTTCTACCTGCTATCGAAATTTCAGATGTTAAGCGGGGACCTTTAGTTGAAATTGGTTCTTTTGAAACCTGAACGATGATCTTTTGACCTTCTTTTAAAAGCTCATTTATTTTTCCCTCTTTATTGATATCCGGTTCTGATTGTATTCTTCCAAGGGATGAAACTTTACTTTTTGAAGAAGAACTTAACCTAAGGAATTTGTTTAATGTTGCGAACTGAGGTCCAAGATCGAGATAGTGCAGGAAAGCATCTTTTTCATAACCAACATCGATAAAAGCGGCATTTAAACTGGGCATTATCTTTTTAATCTTGCCAAGATATATGTCTCCTACTGCAAATCTTGCTCCGCTTTTCTCCCTGGTTAATTCTACAAGTTTTCTATCCTCTTGTAATGCAATAACAATTTCGGATGGAGTTACATCAATTATTAAATCGCTACTCACAACCTTAATTTTAAACTGTCAATTTATTAATATTATATCTTTATAACAGATTAAACCTAAGGCATTAATGCCTTAGGTTTAATCAAAATGTACAAATAAGAATCACTTTATATATTCTTATTTCTTCTTTTTATGCCTATTCTTACGCAATCTTTTTTTGCGTTTGTGCGTAGCCATTTTATGTCTTTTTCTCTTCTTTCCGCTTGGCATAACTATTTATTTTACTTGATTTTTAACTTCGGAAATAAAAGTTTTCGCTGGTTTAAACGAAGGAATATTATGCGATGGGATAATAATAGTAGTGTTTTTAGAAATATTTCTGGCCGTTTTCTCAGCCCTTTTCTTAACTACAAAACTTCCAAAACCTCTTAGGTAAACATTTTTACCATCTACTAAAGAATCCTTCACTGTTTCCATGAATGCTTCTACAGCTTTTTGAACAGTTACTTTCTCGATTCCGGTGTTCTTTGCAACTTCATTTACAATATCTGCCTTTGTCATTTCTTAAAATATTTAATTTTCAATGTATTAAACGAATAATTTGAGTGTGCAAAAATAAAAATTATTTAAAAACAGAAAAGCTTTTCATTTAATTTATTTTTGTTTTTTTCGAAGAAATAAAAAGAGTTAATATTAAATGGAA
>Ga0116152_10004173_pt1 | contig 11453 bp, 6 predicted proteins | sample AD_UKC119_MetaG_FD_89894 | JGI IMG/M metagenome (GOLD analysis project Ga0116152, IMG submission 89894) | Active sludge microbial communities of municipal wastewater-treating anaerobic digesters from Hong Kong - AD_UKC119_MetaG | ecosystem: Engineered > Bioreactor > Anaerobic > Digestate...
CGGGATCATTGACTCCAGGGACCAATTTGAGTTGGGTGTCACCGTTCCGCATACCACCGGTGGCTGGAATAATAACTTCAACTACGGAAACTTTTCATTGAATGTGGTGATGGATTGGGCATTAGGCCATTCGATCAATGACAACTCCTACATGCGCTACTTCATGAATACATTTGCTTACAACTATAATCTTGTCGTACAAGCAAATGATACCTGGACGCCGGAGAACACAGGTGCAACCTATGCCCGGCTCACGGCTAACGACCCGGGTGATGGCAGCAATAACTTTGCACGCACTTCAAGTGCTTTTAATTTCAAAGCCAATTACCTGTGTTTGCGGGAAGTCACATTGAAATACCAAATCCCTGAAAAGACCTTCCGCAAGATAGGGATTAAAGGGGCCAGCGTCTATCTCTCCGGATACAACCTTCATTATTTTACCTCATTGATCGGGGCATCCCCGGAAGAGGGGGCAGAGACGACTTATGGATCTGGCTACAATAATTATCCGGCGGTAAGAAAGTTAGCAGCAGGAATCAAAGTTTCCCTTTAACTAAAATTCAAAGCAACAAAAAATGAAAGCTTCATATCGTTTCTTATTCATTCTCGGATTGGCCGTTTTTCTGCCATCCTGTGAAAAAGATCTCAATGTTATTCCCCGTAGTGTCATCACAGCTGCATCGATGTGGCAATCGGAGGGCGACGCAATCGCTGCCCTCAATGGCGCTTTATCTCAGTTTAGGGCTGCGCTAAGTGATGCCTACATTCAGTGGGGTGATTACAGGACCGGACACTTTGGGGATGCAACCGGATCCCAGGCGTCGTTTCAGGATCTCTACCTGAATTCCCTGGATGACCTGGATGTGGGAACCAACTGGGCCACCATATACAAAGCCATCAACGACTGCAACCTGATTTTAAAGTACGTACCGGATATTAACTTTTCCAATGCAGATACAAAAAACTATACATTGGCTACAGCCTATTTCCTGAGAGCATTTTCATATTATTACATAGCGCGGGTCTGGGGCGATGCGCCAATTGTCTTATCCGGATTTGAATCCGATACGCAAGACGATCTTTATCCAAGCCGGTCGCCGTTAGCTGATGTCTTAAGCCAGGTAAAACAGGATATTGAAACTTCAATCGGGCTGTTTCCGAATGATGCTCCCGGAACCCGGAAAGCTGGTTCCAGGGCTGCGGTGCTGATGCTGAAAGCAGACTATAACCTGTGGATGGCAAAAACGCAGAATGGAGGAACGGATGCATTGAATGCGGCAAAATCAGCGGTTGACGAAGTACTTAATAATGGAAGTTACCAGCTTGCGGAAGATTTCTCCAGTCTATTCTCCTCCGATGATAACAATGAAATCATTTTCGCGCTGAATTTTGCTCGCGATGAATACGAAGGGGGATTTGCTGCAGACTGGCTCGTAGCGGTTCAATACCTGAATGATAAAAGCCTGGTCGAAAATCCGGTGAAAGTGGGTAGCCATCAGCAATGGGTTACTTTTACAGATGAATTTGAATCGTTTTTGTTTGAACGATCGAATGATACCAGAGCTGCAGCAAGCATGGAATCCTATAATGAAGAAGGCAATCAGCGCTTCAAATGGATCAACAAATACCCGGGTGAATGGAGCGATGGGACACGGTTTTTCACTTCGGACATTAAAATATACCGGCTGGCGGAAGCCATACTTTTCAAAGCTGAAATCGAAAATGCCCTGGGAAATTCAGCGGAGGCCATTGTTCAACTCAATAAGATCGCGCAGCGGGCGTACAAAGAAGACAATTATTATGCAGCAGGGCTGTCCCAGTCAGAAGTAAACGATATTATTCTGGATGAACGTTTGCGCGAGTTCGCCGCTGAAGGCAAAGCATGGTGGGATCTTATCCGGTTTGGCAAAGTTTACGACATGGTTCCTGCGCTCCAGGGCCGTGAGGGGGAACAAAATTTATTGCTATGGCCGGTTAATGCCGCATCGATAAATTCCAATCCGGCGATCATCCAGACTCCTGGCTATTGATAGACTTAAGTCATAACAGCCGCACACTTAAAATTGAAAGGTAATTTATGATTCGGATCCAATCGATAATCGTTCTTTCGGGACTGGCAGTCATTGCATTGCTTACAGGATGTAATCAAGCCTTACCCGTGGATACGAGCTATTCTGTACACCGGGACCATACACCAATATTGAAGTACAAAGACCACAATCCAATTTTGCAGATCCAGGTGGTCCATTCCGGACATGAGCCGGCCCAACTTTCGGAAATAACCTTAAGTTTCGGAGGAAATGCGACATCAGACGATGTAGCGGGAATCCAGGCCTGGTATATGGGATCATCCGACCGATGGGGCCTGACAGAGGAAGCCATTGCGGTCGGGTCTGCACATTCGTTCGCCAAGATACAGACGATAACCGGCGAACAAATGCTGGATTTGGATACCAGCTATTTTATGATTACTTGTGATTTGACCGAAGATGCAGACCTACAGCACGGACTGGAGGTTCAATGTCAGGGAATAAAGGTCAACCAGTACAATTTGTCATCCAGCCCACCCGACCAATCTCATTTTATACAGCGATTCGGGGTTAGCGTCAGAAAACACCTGGATGATCATGTAGACACGTATCGAATCCCCGGTCTGGTAACTACCAAGGCTGGAAGTTTACTGGCCATTTACGATGTTCGTCGTGAAAAAAGCAGAGACTTGCAGGGAGATATTGATATTGGAGTGAGTCGGAGTACCGATCGGGGAAATACGTGGGAACCCATGGGTATAGCGCTGGACCGCGGAACTTGGGGTGGTCTCCCGGAAAAATTCAACGGAATAAGTGATGCCTGCATCCTGGTGGATGATAAGGCGGGTACGATCTATGTTGCCGGACTGTGGATGTATGGTGTACTCGATGCGGATGGGCGCTGGATCGAAGGTCTGACTGAAGATTCAACAGCCTGGGCGCATCAGTGGAAGGTACGAGCCTCTCAGCCCGGATTTGATGTGAAAGAGACCTCGCAATTCCTGCTCACCCATTCGGATGACGATGGATTGACATGGAGTGAGCCTGTCAATCTTACAGCGCTATGCAAGAAAGAGGAGTGGTGGTTATGGGCGCCAGCGCCGGGTCATGGTATTACCCTGGATGATGGGACGTTGGTTTTCCCTTCCCAGGGCCGGGACAAAAACGGTGAGCCGTTTTCAAACATCACCTACAGCCAGGACCAGGGAAAGACCTGGAAAACGAGCAACCCTGCATATTCCAATACGACGGAAAATATGGCGGTACAGTTAAGCGATGGCTCGATCATGCTAAACATGCGGTATAATCCCAACCGGGGCAATCTCGGAGAAGACAATGGACGGGTCATTTGCATAACCGATGATCTGGGAAAAACGTGGAAAGAACACCCTACTTCGAGACACGCATTGATAGAACCAACTTGTATGGCTTCCATCCATAAACATCCTTACCAGGTGTATGGCATGATGAGTGAAATATTATTTTTCTCCAATCCAAATTCGAAACAGGGCCGAACGCATATGACGCTGAAGGCAAGTCTGGACGATGGCAATACCTGGCCGGAAAAATATTGGTTTTTACTGGATGAAAATAAAGGTCGCGGATATTCGTGCATAACCTCTATCGATGAGCAGACGATTGGTATTCTTTACGAAGGTAGCCAGGCCGATATGACTTTTGAACAGATACCGGTCATTGAGTTGCTTCAAAGAGGTGACACCAGCCATTCGAATTAAATTCTAGTATCAATTTAGCATCATAATCTGCGTATGAAAAAGCTCTTTCTTATATGGATTGCCTTGGTCGTGCTGGTTCCACTGGTCCATGCACAGGATACGGGTAAAAAGGAGAAAAAGCAGCCCGATTGGAACGCACCGTTTATTAAAGTTAATGGCGATGCACCCAATATATTATGGATTTGTACCGATCAGCAACGCTGGAATACCATCGGAGCACTTGGTAATCCCTATGTAAAAACTCCTAACATTGACCGGCTGGTGAATGAGGGCGTAAGTTTTGATTACAGTTTTTGCCAGGCTCCATTCTGTACCGCCAGCCGGGCCAGCTTTCTGACCGGGATGTATCCTTCCCGGGTCCATGCTACGAAAAATGGAGCCGCAGAATGGCCGGAAGCTGCGCCTTTGGTGACAGAAACGCTGAAGGATGCCGGATACGAATGCGGATTGGCGGGGAAACTCCATCTCTCTACAGCGATGGCCCACCGGCCCGAAAAAAGACCACTGGATGATGGCTATCAGGTATTTTATTACAGCCATAGCCCTTATCAGGGTGGCTCAACCAATGATTACCTTACCTATTACCGGAATCGTGGTATCGATGTATTGGCCTTAAAACAGGAGCTGGGATATGTACCTGCCCCATATCATCAGACCACCTGGTGTACAGACCGTGCGATTGATTTTATAAAGGAAAAGCGTGAATGGCCATGGCTCTTTAGCCTGAATATTTATGATCCGCATGGACCTTTTGATCCGCCCCAGGAATATCTGGACCGGTATCAGGTCGATGATCTCGCCGGCCCACTCTTTCAGCCATCTGACCTGGATGAGAAAAGCGTTTTCAATAATGTCATGTTCCAATCGAAGCCAAAGCAATACACCGATCATGAAAATAAATTGCGACTGGCTCAATATTGGGCGCAGATTGATCTGATTGATGAAAACATAGGAAGAATTCTCAAAGTACTGGAAGAAACTGGTCAGCTTAATAATACCCTTATTGTATTTACTTCGGATCATGGTGACATGGCAGGGGATCATGGCCTGGTAGCTAAAGGTTGCCGGTTTTACGAAGGTCTGGTAAGGGTACCGTTGATTTTTTGGTATCCGGCAAAGTTCAAACAGAATCTCAAAAGCGAGGCCCTGGTCGAATTGATGGATATCGTACCCACGTTGCTTGAATTGACAGGGCTTCCGGTAGATCAACAAATACAAGGGACCAGTTTACTACCGATCCTGGAAGGCCGTACCGACCCGGATGAACATAAATCTTTTGTGCGCAGTGAATTTTACGATGATGGGCAAGCCAAAGCGGGACAAATTGGGTTTGCTACAATGTACCGGACGAAAGATTTCAAGTTGATCACCTATCATGGGCATCCTCAGGGTGAATTATTTGACCTGAGGAACGACCCCGACGAATTTCATAATTTATGGAACGATCCCGGGTATCAGGAGATTAAATTCAAGTTGCTCAAGGACAGTTTTGACGCCACGGTATTATCTATGGACACCGGACCGGAAAAAATTGGGAGATACTAATCTTATATAAAGTCAAACCCCAGGCATGATTCCATATTGGTACTTGTTGATCGCTTTGTTGATGCATCCAGCTAAAGCTCCAAAATTGGAAGCGCGTCCTAACATCTTATTCATTGTTTCAGAGGACAATGGCCCGGATATGGGATGTTATGGTGCGCCGGTTAACACGCCTAATCTGGATCAACTGGCGGAAAAGGGAACTCTTTTTGAACTGGCGTTTGTTCCGCAGGCCGGCTGTTCTCAGTCGAGAGCTTCTTTCCTCACCGGGTTATACCCGCACCAGCACGGACAAATCGGGCTGGCAACCTGGAAATATCAGATGTATTTCGCGGATATACCCAATGTCGTAAGCAGCCTGAAAGAAGCAGGTTATGCCACAGGGATCATAGGCAAGCTGCATGTAAACCCGGAATCTGCTTTTCCATTTGATTGGGCCCCGCAAGCCAAAGAACTTACCGGAAGTAATTTCGGTCGTAAACATCTGGACCAGTATGCTGTGCAGGCAGCATCGTTTATGACAGACAATGATAAACCGTTTTACCTGCAGATTAATTATCCGGACGCCCATGCCCCGTTTACGCCACAAGTAGACGGTGTTCCTGCCGTCCCGCTTGTTGGTGACGAGGTGGATGCGCTTCCTTATATGGAGGTGTCGGATTCACTGCTCAAACAAAAGACAGCCGATTATTACAACTGCATGATGCGGCTGGATAAATATGTCGGCGACTTATTAGAGGCTTTGGATCAAACCGGCAAAGCGGAGAATACACTGATCGTTTATATCGGCGACCACGGAGCAGATTTGTTACGCGGAAAAAGAACCAGTCTGGAAGGAGGCTTGCGCATCCCCATGTTGATATACGATCCGCGCCATCCGGCCCGGATAAGAACCAAAGCAATGGTGAGTACCATCGATCTATATCCAACTTTTTTAGAATCAGCAGGATTGCCCATTCCGCATTATCTGCCAGGAAAATCTTTGGTGCCGTACATTCTGGGAAATCAGACCAGTGACAGGAAGTACCTGTTTGCAGAATACCATACCCATTCCAACCACAACCCCTATCCCCAGCGGTCGGTTAGGGACGAACGCTTCAAGCTTATCCATAACCTGGTCTCAGGGATTGAAAATCCAGGCTATGCATTTACGCTTGATCATACGGTAGAAATTACAGAAGAAGAACTGAAGCGGATTGCCACACCGGTCGTTTACGAAGCATACCAGCGGATGAAGAATCCACCGGAATACGAATTGTATGACCTTGAAAAAGACCCCAACGAATTGGTAAATATCGCTGGTGATGCCGCATACGGGAGCACATTGACCAGGCTTCAGTCGGTACTGCTGGACTGGCAAAAGAAAACACAGGACCCTTTGATTGACCCGGAGGTGGCACGTAAAGTATTTGAAGCGATCATGCATACCGGGGTAGATCAGAAACAGAAACAGCTCGTGCCTTATCTTGAACTTATGACACCAAAAAAGCCGGTGTGGAAATAATGCAGATCTTATTTTATTTATTCATGTTACTCGGGAAATGGATTGATCCGGAACCTGTACCGGACCGGCCTAATGTCCTCTTTATAGCCGTCGATGATCTGCGGCCAGATTTAGGGTGCTATGGTAATCTACGATTCCTGTCACCCAATATTGATGCACTGGCGGCTGAAGGCATCCTGTTTGAACATGCTTATTGTCAACAAGCCACATGTGCACCATCCAGAACTTCCTTACTCACCGGATTGCATCCAGACGAAACGGGTGTAACCAATCATGTCACCCACTTCAGAACTTTGCACCCGGACATCACTACCCTGCCGCAGCTTTTTACTACTGCTGGTTATGCTACCTGCGGTGTCGGCAAAATCTTTCATTTTGCAGAAGGATATCAAGACCCGGTTTCCTGGAGTGAGCCGGCTCAGTTTGAGACGACTACTAAGGTGAAAACCTATATCCAACCAGGAAATCAAACCAAAGGCAAGGGTGTTTCGTACGAAATCACTGAAGCACCGGATACGGCCTATACCGATGGAAAAATTGCTGCGGAAGTCATTGAGAAATTGCATATCTACCAGAAGGAGGGCAAGTCCTTCTTCCTGGCTGCGGGTTTTTTGAAGCCGCATTTGCCCTACACGATGCCCCGAAAGTATTGGGATCGCTATAGAACCAGTGATTTTTCATTGGAAGCAAAAGATCGGTTGAGGCCGCAAGGGGCACCGGATGTTGCATTCCATCATTGGCAGGAGCTGCGGGGATATACGGATGTGCCAAACCAGGGGCCGGTTAGGACGATGCTTTTGGATTCGCTAAGGAGGGCTTATTACGCCTGCATCACCTTTGTCGATGCCCAGATTGGTAAGATATTGGATGAGCTAAAGGCTTCCGGTCTGGATAAGAATACCATTGTTGTGCTTTGGGGCGACCATGGCTACCATCTTGGTGAGCAGGATTTATGGCACAAACACGCCAATTTTGAACTGGATACCCATGTTCCATTGATCTTTAAAGTACCTGGAATGTCCGCTAAACGGATAAGTAATGTCGTTGAATTGCTTGATATCTATCCGACGCTGTCAGAGCTTGCCAGCCTTGAACCAGCGAATCCGGTCTCCGGAATTTCTTTAGTTGGGCAAATGAAGAATTCCACTGACCAGCATTCCCGTTTTGCATTTTCTCAATATTTCCGCCCATATGGTGCCATATCCGGCAAGGTCAAACCTACCCATATGGGTTACACGGTACGATCTGGAGAATTTCGTTATACCGGATGGTTCAGGATAAATGCGGATGAGCCGGAATTTGAAGAATTGTACGATTTAACCAATGAAGCATTTGAACGAAAAAATGTCAGCAATGAAAAAGCTTTCGAATCGATTCATCTGGATTTGAAAAAGCGGGTTATAAATTATAAAAATATGCGATATGAGCTGGCATATGCAGATTAGTGGAGAAGGCAAGAACCATGTGGAGCGGTCGGCTTATTGGATGCTGAAAACAGAAGGAGTCCAGAGGACTATTATGAAGTTGGTCGCATCGATAATGGTGTTGAGCTGGTTCTCCTGTTCGAATAAACCATCCGGGCACCGGCCACCAAATATTTTATTCATCGCCATTGATGACCTTCGGCCCGTGCTGGGATGTTATGGAAATAAAACCATGATCTCTCCGGTCATGGATTCACTCGCAATGGCAGGTGTACTTTTTGAAAATGCATATTGTCAGGAAGCCGTATGCAACCCTTCGCGGGCATCACTTATGACCGGCCGGAGACCGGATAACATCGGTGTTTGGACGTTAAAAACCCATTTCAGGGAAAAGAATCCGGATGCGATCACTTTACCCCAGTTTTTCAAGGAACGAGGTTACAGTTCCAGGGAGGTGGGAAAAATATATCATGACGGCGCTTATTTTAAGGACCCGGTGTCCTGGTCGGGTGAATCCTTTTACAATGTGACCCAAAATGATCCCGGGCATAAATACAATCTGGAAGAAAATCTGATCCCTCCCAGAAGTAAGGCTGCTGCGACCGAAGAGGCTGCTGTTTCTGATAGCGCGTATATTGATGGTAAGGTGGCGGATGCTGCGATTCGGTTGTTGAATGAGCTGAAAGACACTTCATTTTTTCTTGCGGTGGGATTTCGACGACCACACCTGCCTTTTTCAGCCCCTAAGAAGTATTGGGATTATTACCAGCGATCTGATTTTGCAGAAGAACTGACCCATCTCAATGCACCAGAAGGAACACCCGTCCTGGCGATGACCAACTCCAACGAATTGCGGGGCTATGAAGATATTGTTTCGGAAGGGCCTATCGATGTGGACAAGCAATTGGAACTGTTGCATGGGTATTATGCCAGTACGAGTTATGTGGATGCTCAGATCGGCAAACTAATGAAGACACTCCGGCAGTTGGACCTTACTACAAACACTATTGTGGTCCTTTGGTCCGACCATGGGTATCATTTGGGAGATTTCGGACTATGGTGCAAGTCCACCAATTTTGAAGCAGCCACGCGTGTTGCCTTACTCTTTTCGGGCGGACCTATTGTCCGGAACAGGAAAGAAAATGCAATCGTTGAATTGCTCGATGTCTATCCGACCCTGGTGGACCTCGCTGGCTTTCCAGTGCCTGATTACGTCCAGGGCAACAGCATTAAACCAATGCTATTGGGCCAGGAGATGGATAAGGATCCGGTGGCGCTCAGTCAATTTGTACGACCTTATGCGGCTATCAATCAGCAGGACCCGCAGATAATGGGTTATTCAATACGCACGCCGGATTACCGGTTTACCGAATGGAGGAAATTCCCGGAGATGGACGTCATTGACCGGGAGTTGTACGATTTACATGAAAGTCGGATTGAGGCCATAAACCTGGCTCAACGTAAGGAATTCCAGCCGCTGATGGATAGTCTCGCGGTAAAAATTGACCAGATTCGAAATTAGACCATTTTCAGATGTTAAGACTTTTCTATTGCATCATTTTATCCCTTGGAAACTTGAAGGTGAGCGGACCATCCAGCCTATGAAGCAACTCTTTTGCCGGAAGATAATCCATCTGCTTATGGGGGTTTTGTTGTTCGTGTCCGGACAAGGACAGGAACTCTTTCAATTTGAATTCTTACCTGATGTGCCCCCCAACAATGGACTGCAAATACAACCCGGACTAGCAGGACCCTACGTAGGGGTTACCGCAGGCGCACTGGTACTTGCAGGGGGCGCCAACTTCCCGGATGGGATGCCCTGGGAAGGAGGTTTAAAACATTATTACGACGGAATATTTTACCTGATAAAAAAAGAGGGAAACGCATTTGAGTGGCATTTATCCAAATCGGTCTTGCCGCAGCAGCTGGCCTATGGAGGATGTGTCCCGGTATCCGGTGGTTTATTGTTATTTGGGGGTAAAAACGCTGATGGCGTCACAGACGGAACCTGGATCGTTAATCTTGATCCACTGACCGGCAACTGTCAAATTGCTGAAGCGGCAACACTGCCCCGGGCTTTGTCGGATTTCGCTTTTTCGGTTGTTGGTGATTACGTTTACGTGGCCGGAGGTGGAAATAATGCGGGAGTAAGTACCAATACATTTTGGCGTTATCCGGTCAATGGGACCAATGCGGTAAAGGGTACATGGGAGCAACTCAACGACCTGCCCGGACCACCCCGCAGCTTCGCAGTCGCGGCCACACAAAGTGACGGCAACCATAACTGTTTTTACCTTTTCAGTGGGCGCACGATAAGCCAGGATGGTACGATTAACTTATTACAGGATGGTTATGTCTATGACCCGGTCCTGGCGAGGTGGTCTCCGTTGAACCCAAACGTAGCATTTACCGTAATGGCCGGAACGGCTTTCCCATTGGGGTCGGCTTCTATCGTCTTTCCTTCGGCAGCTGACGGCGAGCTGATGGCGAAAGAACTTGCGATGCGTGATACCCTCAAGCAGGCTCAGTCTGCAAAAGATACTGCCCGTGTGCAGCGGCTGAATCAGGCTTTGAACAAACATGTAACCGGTCACCCGGGATTCAAGACCAAAATCAGGATATTTAACACCATTACCCAGGAAATGGAATTCAAGGGCGCATTGCCAACAACCGCACAGGTTACCACCACGGTCGTGAGTTGGGATGGTGGATTCATTTTGCCTTCCGGAGAGATCCGGCCCGGTGTGCGCACGCCAAAAGTCCTGAAGATCATTCCGGAAAATCACAAAAAGACCCTCGGTGCCTGGGATATCCTGGTTATCATCGTCTATTTTGCTTTGCTGGGATTTATGGGGTATTTCTTCTCCAACCGGCAGAAGGATGTTAATGATTATTTCAAAGGAGGAAACCGCGTCCCCTGGTGGGCGGCAGGACTTAGTATTTTCGGTACGGCCTTGAGTGCGATCACTTTTATGGCTATACCAGCTAAAACTTTCGCTACCGACTGGTCTTATTTTATGATGAATATGACCATATTTTTGGTTGCCCCGGTTATCATTATCCTGTTTATCCCATTTTACCGGAACCTGAACATTACCACCGCATATGAATATCTGGAGAAGCGATTTAATCTTACTGTCAGGTTACTGGGCAGCTCATCATTCATCCTGTATCAGGTTGGAAGGATGGGTGTCGTACTTTTCTTACCCTCCCTGGC
>Ga0116152_10004174_pt1 | contig 11449 bp, 8 predicted proteins | sample AD_UKC119_MetaG_FD_89894 | JGI IMG/M metagenome (GOLD analysis project Ga0116152, IMG submission 89894) | Active sludge microbial communities of municipal wastewater-treating anaerobic digesters from Hong Kong - AD_UKC119_MetaG | ecosystem: Engineered > Bioreactor > Anaerobic > Digestate...
CTATTATGGTGATACAGAGCACCAAGCCCAGGAGTGCATGTGTGAGAGCTATCCAAATACCCCCGAAAATCAGCCATATAACATTCATCAGAATATACAGGCAACCGGATGATCTCGAATGGACTCTCGAATCCCGTCCGAAAGGCCATACTGCCAGAGAAGCCATTTTAAGGGTCTGAAGACCAAAAGGTATCCCAATGATGGTTATCATCAGGGCAATGCTTCCAATCAGATATTCTATTGCTATGATAATGCCTCCCAGAAGAAGCCAGATGAGGTTGCCTATGATTTTCATTTTTGTTATTCAAGAATAATTGTTTTATCCTTCGGATATCTTACTGAATATGTAAGTGTTATATTTTTTGTTTCCTTCGGCTGTATCTCAAGGTCCCACGTTATTTCACCTGTTTGCTTATTCAGATACCCTCCGGATAACTCTTCCGCTTCCACATTTATTTCACTGTTTGAAGAGATTGGTATCTGATCATATAAAGTTATTTTTACCGGTCCCGGTTTATTATTCCGTAAGGTTATAAGAAATGAGAATGTTTCTGTTTTATTGGACCCAAGAATTCTGCGACTGGTATAATCTTTCTGTTTTTCTCTTTTTACGATTATCCCGTTGTCAGTGCCAAGTGAAACCATGAGTGTGTCACCAGGCTGATTCATGTCAAGCCGTGATTTGCCGACAAAACTGTTTTCAAAATAAAGAATGGCTTCGCCGCTTTGCATACCCTGCATATCCCATTCTGTGATGCCGGCAGTAAGATAGGCATGTGGTGATAGCTTGGGTATTGTAACATATTTATATTCAGCAGGTACAGAACTGCGATAGATCTCTACTGTTTGAATTTTCCCATCGGATGCAATGGAATAGGGTATAGCTACATCGAATGTAACAGATGTTTCTCCCGTCTCTCTTCCAACAGTGAGAGGTACTGCTTCAAGCTGTCTCATTGCTGTATTATCTCTGGCATCCATCTCTGCACTTGCGATGGCACTGCTTTTTCTTGCCTCTGTACTTGTACCACGTAGCACCAGACCAGGAGACGGCGGATTATAATAATCAATAAACCATGAATTCAATTCCGGCACATTCCCTGCGATCCAGGGACGTGCATTGGAAAAGCTCAGTTTCACATCTTTCCAGGAAAGGCCCGTGTTCTGATGTATATTTGCCTTATAAATAATGTTTACAGGTTTGTCTGTATTTTCAACCCTTATATCATATGAAGGATACCAACCCGTATTGCCTACAACATACGAAAAGGATATCCTTCCCGAAACGGCTTTGCCTGCATTGGCCGAAACGGTTATCTCTCCGGATGGTAAGCGGCTTCTTTCAGTCCTTTCTGCAATCTGCTTCCTGAGATCCTCAATCTGTCTTTCATAATCTTTTATCAGCCTGTTCTTCTTTAGGATAGTCATCGTTATCTGGTCCATGTTATTGGTATACAAGTCCATGACACTTCTTAACTGTTCTATCGTGAATGTGGTCTCTTTCACAAGAATAGCCCTGTTGGCAACAAGAAAAGATTCTTTCTCTTTCAATACACTGATGGCGGCATTCTCTTCCTCAACTTTCAGAAGAAGGTTTTCTATCTGATCTCTGATACTCTTTATCTCAGGTAATTCTTCAAGATTCTCCAGATAATTGTTCTGGTGATTAACCGATACGATAGTAAAATCTCCAAACCCTTTAACCTGTATACTCTGATCATCTATATAGGGTGAGAGACCGGTAAAACGTAAAACACTGTTGCCTGCAGGAATCTGCAAAACGGTTTCGTGAAATAACTGTGCTCTGTCAGGATACACAGTGACATTCGTGACAGGAGCCTTAATATCATTATTATTACCCGAAACAGGTATTACATACAAGACAAAAGCCACGATAAATATTACTTTTTTCATACGCCTTAAAAAGTTAATGTTCGTTTTATAAGGATATTGTAAAATTTTAATTATAAAGTTAATCTTTTTATCCGATGCAAAATCAATAAAGGGGAGAATCAGGCGGTAATGCTATAATAACATTTTTTAATATTCAATCTTTCAGTCTGTTATATTTTTGAGTATTTGGTTTTTCTTTCAGGATTAAAAAAAATATTGCATATTTGCCGGTAGTTAATCTGTAGAAAAAGTTATTACAACAATCTGTCAGCCGGCACACCATGACAGGAGGGAAAAAGAACTTTTCAGTGATTACGGACTGACTTTTTAACATGTTAACATCATAAAAACGTAAAGATGGAAAATAAGCTTCAGGAACTAACGGATAAAATATACCAGGAAGGTATAACCAGGGGGAAACAGGAGGCAGAAAACATTATTTCGGCAGCAGAAGAGGAAGCTGACAAGATCATAAAATCGGCTGAAGCAAGAGCTGAAGAAATTATTTCCAACGCAAAAAAAGAATCTGAAGAGTTAAAAAAGAATACTCTGTCGGAATTGAGAATCTCCTTTCGCAATGCAATGAATGGGCTGAGACAGGATATTGAAAATATGATTACCGGGAAGGTGGTTGATGAACCTGTAAAAGATGCTTTGTCGGATACCTCGTTTATTTCCAGGCTGATTGAAGATGCAACATCAAAGCTTTTTACTGAAAGCAATAATTCAGGAGCTGACGTGAATGTTCCTGAAGAGATGAAAGAGAAAATAGAACAATATTTAAGGGAGAAAACGGATAAATCTCTTTCATCGGGCCTGGTGTTGATTCCTGATAAGACAATGGCGAATGGCTTTGAGATAATACCTCATGGCAAAGACTATAAGGTAAGGGTTACTGAGGATGATCTGAAGATCTATATCCGGGATTTTCTGAGATCCAGATTGGCAGATCTGCTTTTTGAAGAAGATAAATGATGGCAAAACGGCGTTATTATTATTTCGTTTCGGGATTGGCAGATCTTCTGTTCGATAGTGGCAGTAACCTGCCGGACATGGCTGAATTCAGGGAAGAATTAAAGAGTAATCTTCATCCTGATGATTATTACCTTTCTTCACTTTTATTTCTCCCATATGATAACAGAAATTTAATCAGTTTTCTTGAAGGGAATGACAATCACCTGGAAGAATCAGGGAATTATTCGCGGGATGATTTTGAGGAACAGCTTAGGATTTTGGAGTCAGTATTAAAGGAAAAGGATATCCTGCCTGCTTATATGGTAAAGATCATGAGTGAAAATCTCAATTCTGGTGTGGACCTTGATGTTATGAAGATCAGAAAGTCTCTTTATGAGGGATATGTGAAAATGGCTCTTAATTCCGGGAACAGCTTTTTGAAAGAATGGGTACGATTTGACACTGATCTCAAAAATATTTTTTCCTTCCTTAATTCTAAATCACTTGACATTGACCCTGAACCTCAAATGATAGGAGATAATGCTTTTACACAGGAGCTTTTGGAGTTGTTCAGATCCGGGAAGGATTTTTCAATGTCATTTGAATCAGAATATGCTTCATCCATTTTTAAAATTGCCATGGAAAATGAATTTATTGAAAGGGAGAAACGGATAGATCTGTTCAGATGGAATTATATTGATACGATTACATTTTTTGAATACTTTACAATAGATATGATACTGGGTTATCTGATAAAATACTCTATTGTCCGGAGGTGGGTGGAAATGGATCCTGAGACCGGCAGGAATATGTTGCAGCGTTTCATAAAGGATACAGAATCCAGGATAATATCGGGGACAGTAAGGAGTGATGATTCAATGATAAAATGACAGTGAAGAGCTGAAAAAGAAAGAAAAACAATTTATATATGCCGACAACAGGAAAAGTTAAGGGGATAATATCGAATCTGGTGATTGTTGAAGCAGATGGTCCGGTAGCTCAGAATGAGGTCTGTATGATAGACCTGAGGGGAACGGAATTAATGGCTGAAGTAATTAAAGTTCAGAACAACCAGGCTTTTGTTCAGGTTTTTGAAAGCACCAGAGGATTAAAGGTAGGAGCTGCAGTGCACTTTACAGGGAATATGCTGGAAGCCACACTCGGCCCGGGTATTCTCTCACGTAATTATGACGGACTTCAGAATGATCTTGACAGGCTTAAAGGTGTCTTTCTCAGGAAAGGAGATCGTAATTTCCCTCTTGATGAAAAGGCTGAATGGAGTTTTAAACCTCTCGCCGCCAGCGGTGATGAAGTTGTTGCAGGTTCATGGCTGGGAGAGGTGACAGAGAACTGGATACCTCACAAGATAATGGTGCCCTTTAAATTATCAGGGAGTTATACAGTTAAATGGATAGCTCCTTCAGGTGACTATACCATCAGTGAGGTGATAGCTGTTCTCAATGATACAAACGGAAATGAGACAGAGGTTTCAATGTATCAGAAGTGGCCGGTAAAAATACCAGTCAGAGCATACAAAAATAAAACCAGACCTTTCAGGATCATGGAGACAGGTATTAGGGTCATTGATACCTTAAACCCTATAACAGAAGGTGGTACCGGTTTTATTCCCGGTCCTTTCGGATGCGGTAAAACTGTACTTCAACATGCCCTCTCCAGGCAGGCAGAGGCGGATATGGTTATTGTGGCAGCCTGTGGAGAAAGGGCTAATGAAGTAGTTGAAATATTTACTGAATTTCCGGAACTTATTGATGCACGTACGGGAAGAAAGCTCATTGAACGAACAACTATTATAGCCAATACCTCAAATATGCCGGTAGCTGCCCGTGAAGCATCCGTCTATACAGCTATGACAATAGCTGAGTATTATCGTTCTATGGGATTGAAAATATTATTACTGGCTGACTCAACATCCAGATGGGCTCAGGCACTGCGAGAGATGTCAAACCGTATGGAAGAGCTGCCGGGACCGGATGCCTATCCTATGGATCTGCCGGCTATCATATCAAATTATTATTCCAGGGCAGGATTCGTTGAGCTCAATAATGGGAAAACAGGTTCCATAACTTTTATCGGAACAGTCTCCCCAGCCGGTGGTAATCTAAAGGAACCCGTCACCGAATCAACAAAAAAAGCTGCACGTTGTTTTTATGCACTCTCTCAGCAACGGTCCGACTCAAAAAGATATCCCGCTATCGATCCTGTTGAAAGCTATTCGAAATATCTCGAATATGAAGAGGTACAAAACTATATTTCTGAAAATATTTCAAATGACTGGGTTGATAAAGTGGTAAAAGTGAGAGATGTACTTATAAAAGGACGGGAAGCCCAGGAACAGATAAATATACTGGGAGATGACGGAGTGCCCGTTGATTATCATGTAAGATTCTGGAAATCAGAGGTTATCGATTTTATTATTTTACAACAGGATGCTTTTGACCCGGTTGACAGACTAACACCCCTGAAAAGACAAAAATATATGATAAATAAACTATTGGAGGTTATTGATTCAGATATGCATTTTGACTCTTTTGAAGATGTATCCTCGTGGTTTAAGAAACTGATCAACCTTTTCAAACAAATGAATTATTCCGATTTTAAATCGAAGGAATTCAGTAGTTATGAAAATGAAGTTGATGAGATGTTAATTGAAATAGTTAAGACATGACCGAAAAAATTGCCTTTCAAAAAATATATACAAGGCTTACAAAAATAACGAAAGCTACTTGTTCAGTCAAAGCCAGTGGTGTTGGATATGATGAACTTGCTGTTGTTCATGGGCGTCTTGCACAGGTGGTAAAAATCATGGGAGATGAGATTACTCTCCAGATCTTTTCCGGTACCGAAGGATTGCCGAATAATGCTGAACTGGTTTTTCTGGGGAAAGCTCCTTCACTCAGGGTTGACGATGATCTGGCAGGAAGGTTTCTGAATGCTTATGGTGAACCTATTGATAACGGACCGGCTCTCAGAGGAAAAGAGATAGAGATAGGAGGTCCCTCTGTTAATCCTGTAAGACGTGAACAACCCTCACATCTGATAGCAACCGGAATAGCAGGCATCGACCTGAATAACACTCTCGTTACAGGTCAGAAAATTCCTTTTTTTGCCGATCCCGATCAGCCCTATAACCAGGTTATGGCTACCGTAGCCCTGAGAGCTCAGGCCGATAAAATCATTCTTGGTGGTATGGGATTATCAAATGATGACTATCTCTATTACAGGAATGTTTTTGAGAATGCCGGAGCCCTCGAAAAAATTATTGCCTTTATTAATACAACGGAAAATCCTCCTGTTGAAAGACTGCTTGTCCCTGATATGGCTCTTGCTGCAGCTGAGTATTTCGCAGTTGGAAAAAACCAGACAGTTCTGGTACTGCTTACCGATATGACTCTCTTCGCAGATGCTCTTTCAATAGTATCCAACAGAATGGATCAGATACCTTCAAAAGATAATATGCCGGGATCACTCTACAGCGACCTGGCAAAAATATATGAGAAAGCTGTTCAGTTTCCCGAAGGAGGATCAATTACAATAATTGCTGTCACTACCCTTTCCGGAGGAGATATTACCCATGCTATACCGGATAATACCGGTTATATTACTGAAGGACAGCTTTTCCTCCGGCGTGATGCTGAAATAGGAAAAGTAATAGTAGACCCGTTCAGATCCCTGTCAAGACTTAAACAGCTGGTTATTGGCAAACAGACAAGAGAAGACCATCACCAGGTAATGAACAGTTCTATAAGACTATATGCAGATGCTGCAAATGCAAGGACAAAACATGAAAACGGTTTCGACCTTTCCGATTACGACAACAGAACCCTTAGTTTTGCAAAGGATTATTCCGAAAAACTTCTGGCAATAGATATAAATATCGATATTACAAGTATGCTGGATACTGGATGGGATCTCTTTGCCAAATATTTCTCACCGGCAGAGATCGGAATAAAAGAAGAATTTGTTAAGAAATACTGGCCTGGCAGAAAAGAAAAGTAATACACAGTATGGCTATCAGATTTCAATATAATAAAACATCTCTCCAGGGCCTTGTCAAACAGTTAAAGATAAGAACCCAGGCTCTTCCTATACTTAAAAATAAAGAATCAGCCCTGAGAATAGAGGTCAAAAAAGCCAGAAATGTTGCAGAAAAATATGAACATGAACTGAAAGATATTCAAAACCGCTACGATGAAGGAGCAAGATTATGGGCAGAATTTGATCCTGAAATACTGCAAATAAAGAATATCGATATAAAATATATTAAGATTGCAGGGATCAGTATTCCCGAGTTCAAAGACATTTCTTTTGCAGTGAAGGAATTCAGCCTCTTTGATAATCCAAACTGGTTCCCGGAAGGTATTATGATCCTTAAGGATCTTTATACAGTTCTTGTAAAAAAAGATCTGGCAATAAGAAAAATGGGCTCGCTCGACTATGCACGGAAGAAAACAACCCAGAAAGTGAATCTGTACGAAAAAGTACAGATCCCGGGTTATGAGGAAGCAATCAGAAGGATAAAAAGCTTCCTCGAAGATGAAGAAAACCTTCTTAAGTCGGCACAGAAAATTATCAAGGCAAGACAGCAAATGACTGAAGTAAATGCGGAAGAATGATAGCTGAAGTTAAAAAATACACCTTCCTTGTTCATCACAGTGATTATTCATCATTGCTGGATTCACTTCGTGATCTGGGTGTTGTACATATCGTTGAAAAGAGGAAACTCGATGAGAACAGCACTGTGGGAGATGATATGAAGGCTCTGAAGAAATACAGGGAAGCCATACGGAAACTGTCTGCTTTGTTGCCCGATATCACTGAAGAAGATAATCCGGCTGATCCATCCGAGGCATTAGATGAATTCCGGCAATTGCTTACAGAAATTGAAAATGCCAGATATCAGACAGAGATACTTGATCAGGAAGCAGAAAAAGCTTTACCATGGGGAGACTTTGATAAAAATATAATTAACAAACTTAAAGCAGAGGGTTGGCGTGTAAGACTTTTTACCTGTCCTGAGAAAAAATTTGACAGGAAATGGGAAGAATTATATCATGTCGAAATAATCAGCAGAAATAAAGGCCGCTTGTATTTTGCATTAATCCACAAGGAGGGGGAAGATCCTGATTTAAAGGCAGATGAAGTAAACATTCCTGAACAGACGATAAGCACTATAAATACCCAAAAAGAGAAGGTTGAAAGTAAAATCAGGGAACTGGAATCACTGATAGAACAAAAGGCTCCTCTGTGGAAGGCTTCATTGAACAAAGGTATTGAAGAGACAATGTCGAGGCTGCAGTATGTTGAAGCCGCTGAACAGGCAGACAAGTATGCTGACGATAATTTGTATGTACTGGAAGGATGGATACCTGTTTCTGAAGAAAAGGGATTACAGAAACTGCTTGAAAAATCTGATTGTTATTCTTTTGTTTCTGAACCTGAACCCGGAGAAAAAATACCTGTCATATTACAAAACAGTAAATTTGCCAGTCTTTTTGAACCGATAGCGAAACTTTTTGCTCTGCCTGCCTATAGTGAACTGGACCTGACTCCGTTTTTTGCACCATTTTTTATGCTGTTTTTCGGATTCTGTCTTGGCGATGCAGGTTATGGATTGATTTTTATTCTGGCAGGTTTCATCGTTAAAAGAAAAGTTGACAAGAAGTACAAGCCAATCATTACACTGGCTCAGTACTTCGGAGTTGCTGCCCTCTTTATGGGGCTTCTTTCAGGTACCTTCTTCGGGATAAATCTTATTGACAGCGGTTATACAATAACAGAACATTCTGTCCGGTACATGAATAATGCAGGTGTTCCGGATAATACAGTTTCTCTCCTTGATCAGACCAGGGGAGTACACTTCGATACCCGGAAAAGCTTTTCAGAAGGCATAAGTCAGATTATTGGAGACGACAGTTTCAATAAACATAAAAGAGTCATACTGAAAAGCGCCGATTCGGATATTCCTTTCCTGAATACTTTCAGACACCTGATGCTTGATTCGTTGAATATGTTTTACCTGGCTATGCTGCTTGGAGCTCTCCAGATTATTTTCGGCATGGCACTGAAAGTTGTAAACATAAGCAAACAAAAAGGCTTCAGGTATAGCCTCTCTACAATAGGATGGATAGTGCTTATTTTAACTCTCAGCGTCTTTCAGGGGGGAAATATGCTGGGCATTGTTAATATAGAAAACCTCAGACTACTTTATCTCAGTCTTATTGTTATTGCCGGAGTACTTATTTTTCTTTTCAATAATCCTGATAAAAATATTTTTATAAGGCTTGGTCTTGGACTATGGGATTCATATGGGATAATAACCGGTGTTTTCGGCGATCTATTGTCCTATATCAGACTATTTGCACTGGGTATCTCATCTTCAATTCTCGGGTTTGTTTTCAATGAGATATCAGCACAATTACTGTCAGTAAAATATGTTGGATGGCTGTTTTTCATCATAGTACTGTTAATAGGCCATTCTTTAAATATTGCCATAGCTGCTCTTGGAAGTTTTGTCCATCCTATGAGATTAACTTTTGTGGAGTTTTATAAAAATGCCGGATTTACCGGTGGGGGAATAGAATATAAACCGTTCAAAATAAAAAAGTAAAAACAATTAAACAGACAGATATTATGGAAACAGCTAATGTACTAACAAACTCCGTGCCTTTGATTTTTGCTTATGTGGGATTGGCATTGATGCTTTTACTGAGTGGAATAGGTAGTGCTATGGGAGTCTCAATGGGAGGCAATGCAACTCTCGGTGCAATGAAAAAGAATCCTGATGTTTTTGGAAATTATATGCTTTTGAGTGCTTTGCCCGGAACTCAGGGCCTCTATGGTTTTGCCGGATTTTTTGTTATTAACAGTAGTGGAGTAGTCAGTGACCAGATCACAATGCTTCAGGGAGTTGCTATTCTGGCAGCCGGACTTGCGCTTGGAATTGTTGCACTGATATCTGCCCTGCAACAGGGAAGGGTATGTGCCAATGGAATAGCCGCTATGGGACAGGGAAATAATGTCTTTGCAAATACTATGATACTTGCAGTATTCCCTGAGCTTTATGCTATTATTGCCTTTGCTGCCACATTTATCATTAACAGTACAATATAAGAGGTGCTTTCGTCAGAAAGGAACCTGATGATATAATGCTAAACAACATATAATTAATCAGTTGTTCCCGTCGGGGATTCAGCTTATTGAAAAAATATAATTATTCCGGACTTCATTATAAAAGCCCTCAGATGTAATAAATGACGGAACAAAAGGAAAATTATCCCGGAACATACAATTTCTATTATTTAAATATCCCGGTTGTAATTAATAACATCAGCTTTTTATAATTTTGCAGTCTTTATTTAGATTAAATATGAACAACCAGGGTTATTTCTGGTTATTATATTGTAAGAAATCCTGTAATTAGATACCGTTAAAAACAGATGGAAAAAGATCAGGACAAAATAATAAGCAATGTAACATCAGGAGAATATAAATACGGTTTTTATTCTGATATTGAAATAGATAGCATTCCGAAAGGTCTGAATGAAGATGTAATAAGGAAAATTTCACTATTGAAGGAAGAGCCTGAATGGCTTTTGGAATACCGGTTAAAAGCCTTTCGTCACTGGCAGACTATGACTATTCCACAATGGGCAAACCTGGAGATCCCTCATATTGATTTTCAGGATATTATCTATTATGCAGCACCAAAAAAACAAGGAGGCGGACAGGTTGCCGGTAGTATAGACCCTGAGCTGAAAAAGACATTTGACAAGCTGGGAATACCCCTTGATGAACAAAATCATCTTGCCGGTGTGGCAGTTGATGCTGTGATGGATTCGGTTTCAGTTAAAACAACTTTTAAAGAAATTCTGGCTGAAGAAGGGATTATTTTTTCTGCGTTCAGTGATGCGGTAAAAGAATATCCCGACCTGGTCAGGAGATACCTTGGCACAGTTGTTCCCTATACGGATAATTTTTTCGCAGCTTTGAATTCCGCTGTGTTCAGTGACGGATCATTTTGTTATATCCCGAAAGGAGTCAGATGCCCGATGGAACTATCAACATATTTCAGGATTAATGCTGCCAATACGGGACAATTTGAAAGAACCTTGCTGATTGCTGATGAAGAATCGTATGTGAGTTATCTGGAAGGATGTACGGCTCCCATGCGTGACGAGAACCAGCTACATGCTGCTATAGTGGAGATAATTGCAGAGAACAATGCCGAGGTTAAATACTCAACTGTACAGAACTGGTACCCGGGAGATAAGGAAGGAAAGGGGGGAATCTTTAATTTTGTCACAAAAAGAGGTTTATGCCGGGGAGAGAATTCAAAAATTTCCTGGACTCAGGTGGAAACAGGGTCATCCATAACATGGAAATATCCGTCATGCATTCTGAAAGGAGATAATTCGACGGGCGAGTTTTATTCAGTAGCTGTTACGAATAATTTCCAGCAGGCAGATACCGGGACCAAAATGATCCACATAGGGAAAAATACAAAGAGCACAATAGTGTCGAAGGGTATCTCAGCCGGTCATGCACAGAATAGTTACAGGGGGCTTGTCAGGGTTCTTAGAAA